>Ga0114968_10000965_pt1 | contig 21889 bp, 28 predicted proteins | sample M_130807_EF_Meta_FD_87020 | JGI IMG/M metagenome (GOLD analysis project Ga0114968, IMG submission 87020) | Freshwater microbial communities from Lake Montjoie, Canada to study carbon cycling - M_130807_EF_MetaG | ecosystem: Environmental > Aquatic > Freshwater > Lake | place: Lake Montjoie... | reverse complement strand
GTGTGAGTGATTCATTGATAGAGTTTTTTTTGTAGGGTGGTTTGGAAGTGGGTGGTGAATGGGGGGTGTATGGTGGGGGGTAAGTGGGGGGGTGGTGACTTCAGATTTTAATAAGGACATGAATTTCATGCGGATAAAATGATCTGTGAATTTAAAGCAGTCTTTTGAATAGAAGTTAAGAATTCTAGGTATACCTGACCCTAATTGTTCAACTAAACGGATATCCTTGAAGATGCGCATGATCTCTTTATTTCTGGGTACAGAATAACCTTCAAAAAATTCACTCTGACTGAGGCTTTGGGGTAAACTGCCAGAGGAGGTAATTTCGAGTCGATCAGAAAAAAATTAGTTTAGAAGATAGGGTAGAGGTGGGGTAGGGAGGAGTCAATGCTATTGCGCCCATTCTTGGAGTTGCGCAATGGTAACGAATTCATTAAGTAGGTGGTTATCTTGACTTACCGCGTCTGTGAGTTCTTGTAGAATTGGCAAAAACTTTGTTGTGTTTTCTATTCGCGTTATACAGTAAAAATTATACGCCTCAAGATTAAAGTGGATGTAATCTCGATCGTTAAAATAAGTTGTAACCATCTTTTTATAAACGGAGAATCGGATACTTTTTTTCCTTTTGAGCAGATTATCTCGATCATAAATTTGTGCGACAAAGGAGAAAACTTTCTGCGGGCTCATCTGAATTTCTTCATAGACTAAAACACAACAGGTGTAAAGCAATTTTCGAACTTCTGCTATTTTTAAACCCATACCAACTTTCTTGAATTTGTCTGGTTCTGATTCCATTATTTTTGGATAGAACTTAATAAAAACAGTGTGTTCATAATAGTCCAATTCTATATAGTAGACGAGTTTTGGACGAACGTTAATTTTGTAAATTTTCTTTGCAAAGAGAACAGACAAAGGATCTTCATTTGCTTTTAATGATTGACGATACCGCTGGTTTTAAATCGGAATTCCGATTTTATAATGACTATTTTGCATAAAAGGAGTTTGAGCAGCTCCCTATGCAAATGCCTAGAAAACTGTTGGGTAACTATTGATACGAGCTTCGCGAATTTCCTCTTTAGTCATTGGCTTGAGTTCGAGGTTTGCGAAAAAATGAGCAATGGCTTCTTTAGAAGGGCGAAATTTTGCCGCTTCATTTTCCAGTGCTTGTTTTTTACGTTGTCTTCTTGATGCTGATGAACTCATGATGAACTCCTTTTACAATTCAAAGTTATTGAAGAAATTTTAAGATGGACGAACAGTCTTTGATTTTTATTTCCCGCTTAGGTAGTTTCACTTACAAATTCCACTAAACATCGGGCCTTATCAAAAAAAACTCAAACTATTTTTCACTCCGTATAATGCGTGCGGAGTTGTGATTTTACTTTGTCTTCAAAATAAGAAGACATGGACACAAAAACAAAAACAACACCCAAGCGCCCCAAGCGCAAAGCCCAGCAATTGCAGCTCAAAAGCCTGCGCTATCTCAACATGAAGGCGGCGCAGCAACCCAAGCTCGGCATTGCCAGTATTGAACTCACCGAGGCCTATACCCGCATAGACTTCAACTACACGGCCCCCGACTATTATGTCAACGGCGGCTGGATCCAAATGGAACCGCGCGCTTTCATCAGACCCGTCGGCACCAACACCACTTACACCTTGGTCAAGACCATCAACATCAAACTCAACCCCAGCAAGACCTACTTCAAACACTGTGGTCAGCGCCACACCTTCACGCTCTTTTTTCCGGCCCTCCCCGAAGGCACCGAAGCCATAGACATCATCGAAAAAGAAGCGCCCGGCACCTACTTCAATTTTTACAACATCCGCTTCTCGAGTTGGCTCAAACTCAACATCCCAAAAAGCACTTTTATCTATTCTTAACCAATCTTAAAAACCCCTAAAAATCATGAAAAACACATTTCTCCTCGACCAATACATCGCCCTAATGGAATGCAAACTCACTTTAGCCAAACTCCATAAAGAAAAGCGCCTGGCCATCCGCAACAACCAATTCGAACTCGCCGCCGACCTCAGAGCGCAGCAATATGAAGCCAAAGCACAAATCGAAAACATCACCGAAGACGCCTGGAACTACTTCACCCAACACCTCAACAGCACCGACAAACAATCCGAACGCCCCAATCTCTTCCTGATTATTGACGAAAGCACGACCAGTTACCCCACCAATGATAAAACGAGTCATAAGCCAACGCCCGAACCTAACTTATCTGAAATGCAGCATCAAACCGAACCAACTCAAACACATAACCAAACCGCACAGGCCTTCAAAGAACATTTTGCACATATCTTCACGGAACTCACAGCCTTACATGAAAAGTTAATGGAAGAAGAACGCTTCATCGAAGCCAAAAACGTACTGGATCAATGCATGTCTGTTGCGGTATACATTCAGACTTGGGGTGAGGAGAGTTGGTAGGGGAGGTATTTGGGGGAATTTAGCTTACTTAGATTTATTTTTCAAAACCTGCCAATATCCTCGGGTGCCACCTTTTCGTTCAATAACTTTTAAGCGTTTTAAAGTATCGATTTGCTTTTGAATGGCAGATTCGTTTATAGTAAGACGTTGAGATAATTCTTGTTTTGTAATTTTAGGATTTTCAATAAATAAATTAATTATTTGTTGTTGCCTCATTGATAAAATAGTGATTGGACCACCTTTTAAGCTACCCATTGGACCACCCATTGGACCACCCATTGGACCACCCATTGGACCACCCATTGGACCACTCTTCGACTCGATATTTTTTTAAAAAACTTTCCAAATAATATTTTACTGTGTTAAGCGTTAAGGATTTGTAAAATAGTTGTAGAAATATTTTTTTAGTTAACTTTGAAATAACTCCACTTACAAAGCAATTCGTAAGTCCCCTCTATTCTCAGGTCTAGAGGGTTTTTTTTTATATATACCCATGAAAGTTTCTTTTTTAATTGATGGTTTTAACCTTTATCACTCTATTGAAGATGTTGAGAAGTATAAAGGAATTAAAGCAAAGTGGCTGGATATTAAAACGTTACTTCATACTTACATGGGTGCCATAGATGCAGAGGCTAGATTTCATTCTATTTTTTATTTCACCACATTACGTCTTCATGTACAAAAAGACAAGCCAAATAGTGTGGATCGACATAAACGCTACATTACAGCTCTAGAATCTAAAGGAATTACAACAATTTATGGTGGTTTTAAACCTAAAGATGTGCTCTGTAAGAAGTGTAATCAACGTTTCGCAACCTATGAAGAGAAGAAGACTGATGTTGCGATGGCATCCAAAATTATTGAGTTGGCATCAAAATCATTATGTGAGGTGATTGGAATTGTTTCTGGAGATACTGACCTGATAACTGCAATTGAACTGGCCAGGAAGATAAATCCAGTAATTAAAATAATCATCATTTTTCCTTTTAGACGAACAAACGATGAGCTCAAACTATATTCAGACAAAACTTTTACGATCAAACCTATAAAGTATGAAGATGCGCAGTTTAACGGCCTCGTTAAAACCAGTTCAGGTGACATTGCAAAGCCTTCGCACTGGTAAAGAGCAACACAATGAAATTCGATTCATTTAATACCTTAATTATTTTTTTCGCATCTTTACCTCATGTCCCAAATCCAAGAACTAATCAACGCACTAGTTGCTTTTCGCGATGAGCGGGAGTGGCAGCAGTTTCACGATACCAAGAATTTAGCGGTGGCGCTGTCTATTGAGGCGGCGGAGCTCAATGAGTTGTTTTTGTGGAAAGATGCGGCGGCTGCGGAGTTGGTCGATAAAGAGAAGATCAAGGAGGAGCTGGCTGATGTTTTTGCGTATGCGCTGCTGTTGGCAGAGAAGCAGGGCTTGGATGTGCGGCAGATTGTGTTGGACAAGATTGCGAAGAACGCCGAGAAGTATCCGGTGGAGAAGGCGAGAGGCAGTGCGACGAAGTATACGGAGTTATGAGTGAAAAAGAAATTCAAAACAAGGCATTATTTGATGAGTTGAATGAGCTCATTCAATCAGGCAGATCTCAAATTCTCGTTTCGGTAAATAGTACTATTACTTTGGTATATTGGCAAGTAGGATTGAGAATTCAAAAGGAAATATTAAGTGGTGATCGTGCTGCCTATGGACAACATATTATAAAAAACGCCAGTAAGTACCTAACTGAACAATTTGGTCAAGGTTGGGGAGAAAAACATTTGCGTCATTGTATGCGCTTTTCAGAAATTTTCTCCGATTACCAAATTGTCTCTACACTGTGTAGACAATTGAGTTGGTCGCATTTTAAGGAAGTTTTATACATCGAAGAAGAACTCAAACGCACCTTTTATATTGAAATCTGTCAAGTTGAAAAATGGAGTGTGCGTACATTTCGCGAAAGAATTCAATCCATGCTCTACGAGCGAACCGCAGTAAGTAAAAAACCTGATGAACTCATTAAAAAAGAATTAAGTGCGCTGCGAAATAATAATACCTTATCCGAAGACTTGGTATTTCGCGATCCATATATTTTAGATTTTCTTGAATTAAAAGATACTTACAGCGAAAAAGATTTAGAGTCTTCTATTTTGGTCAATTTACAAAAATTTATTTGTGAACTTGGATCTGACTTTGCATTTCTAGCCAGGCAAAAGCGCATTCAAATTGACAATAGGGATTATTATATTGATCTATTATTTTTTCATAGAAAATTAAAATCACTTATTGCAATTGATTTAAAAATTAGTGATTTTGATGCCGCTTTTAAAGGTGAAATGGAATTGTATCTGGGTTATCTACAAAAATATGAAATGAATGAAGGTGAAAATCCACCAGTTGGTTTGATTCTGTGCTCAGGGAAAAATCCAGAACATATTGAAATTCTACAATTGGATAAGAGTAATATTAAGGTTTCAGAATATCTTACTTTACTCCCTCCAAAGGAAAGATTACTTGAAAAATTACAGATGGCAATGGCAATGGCAAAAGGAAGTCGATAATTAGAGGATGAGCAATAGAAGCTAGAAGAGTTATGATCGTTTATCAAGAAAACAAAGAGACTTTCATGCGCCAGGTTCGGGAGAGCCAAATTGAGTATATCATTCACGACAACTTTAAGCGCAATTTAGGACGAGACACCAGTCAGAATGAGGTCAACTCCTGGAAGAACTCGATGCAGTACATGCGCAATGTGCTGGACGACACCGATATTCCGGGCGACGCCAAAATCAGTATTGAGTGCCAGGTGCCCAATACGAGTAAGCGCATCGATTTTATCATTACCGGCCAGACCGAAACCCATCAAGACTGCGCAGTTATTGTGGAACTCAAGCAATGGGAGACGGCCACCGCTACCGACTTAGATGGCGTGGTCAAGACTTACGTTGGTGGTGCGGTAAGAGAGGTGAGCCATCCGAGTTATCAGGCTTGGAGTTATGCGGCGCTGTTGCAGGGCTTCAATGCGGCTGTCGAGGACCAACAAATCAAATTACAGGCCTGCGCATTTTTGCACAATTGTGCAGATCCGAGCGCCATGACGGGCCCTTTTTACCAAGAATACCTTCAGAAAGCGCCTTTATTTGCCAAAAGCGATGTCTTGCGTTTGTCTGAATTCATCAAGCAGCATGTCAAGTATGGCGACGCCCGAAACGTGATGTATCAGATCGAGCACGGTGAAATCCGACCGTCGAAAGGACTTGCAGACGCCATAGCCAAAATGATCGAAGGGAATAACGAGTTTGTGATGATCGACGAGCAAAAGGTGGTTTACGAGCAGATCTGGAATTTGGTGGAGCAGGCGAGTCCGAGTTCCAAAAATGTGGTGATTGTGAGGGGAGGGCCAGGCACCGGCAAATCGGTTGTAGCCATTCAACTCACCGCACGACTCACCACCAAACAAAAAATGGTGCAGTACGTCAGTAAAAACAGCGCACCCCGCGACGTCTATGCCAGCAAACTCAGCGGCATCCGGACCAAATCTTGGGTCAATAATTTATTCAAGGGCTCGGGTACTTACATCAATGCCGAACGCAATCAGTACGACGCCTTACTCGTAGACGAAGCCCACCGCCTCAATGAAAAAAGCGGAATGTTTTCTAACTTAGGCGAGAACCAAATCAAAGAAATCATCAATGCGGCACGCTGTTCGGTTTTCTTCCTAGACGAAGACCAACGCGTCACAATGAAAGACATCGGCTCCGACGCAGAAATTGCCACTTGGGCAGCCCACGCAGGCGCAACCCTCCACCGCCTAGAACTCACCAGCCAATTCAGGTGCAACGGCAGCGACGGCTACATGGCCTACCTAGACCAACTGCTCGGCATCCGCAAAACCGCCAATACCAGCCTAAGCGACCTCAACTACGACTTCCAAATCTGCAGCTCACCCAACGAACTCTACGAGCGCATCAAACTCAAAAACGCCGACCGCAACCGCGCCCGAATGGTAGCCGGCTACTGCTGGCCCTGGAACTCCAAAACCGACAAAAAAGCCAACGACATCGTCTTCCCCGAACACAACTTCGCCAAACAATGGAACCTCACCCAAGACGGCATGCTCTGGATCATCAGCCCCGCCTCCGTTGAGCAAATCGGCTGCATCCACACCTGCCAAGGCCTCGAGGTAGACTACATCGGCGTCATCATGGGCCCCGACCTCGTCATCCGCAACGGCCAATGGATCTGCCAACCCCAATCCCGCGCCTCCAGCGACAAAAGCATCCACGGACTCAAGTCACTCCTCAAAACAAATCCAGAACGAGGTCATCAAATGGCCGAACTCATCATCAAGAATACGTACCGAACGCTCATGACAAGGGGAATGAAGGGCTGTTATGTGTGGAGTAGTGATGTGGAGACTTTGGAGTGGATGAAAACTTTAAATCATGCCTAGATTTCTTGATCCTGATGAATTAAATGATGAACTACTTGAGTTGTTCAGTGAAGCTCAGCATATGCTCGTTATTGTCAGTCCATTTATCAAACTACCAAAAGAATTAATTCGAATTCTCGAAATAAAGCAATCTCTGCAGGATTTTCAAATGGTATTGTTGTTTGGAAAAAATGAAGAAGACCTGTCTAAAAGTTTAAATGAAAAGGATTTTACTTTTTTTAAAGGATTTCGAAATTTGACTATTCGGTACCATCATGCATTGCATGCTAAATATTATGCAAATGAAAGTAAAAGCATAATTACCTCTATGAATTTGCATAATTATTCAATTCGAAATAATATTGAAGTCGGGGTTCTATTTGAAAGATCATTTTTTCGATTAGGCGAAGAGCATACTGAGGATAATAGAGCATTTAGATTTTTTCAAGAAGTATTAGACTTGAGTGAGGGTGTTTATGAGCAAGGTGATCAAGAAAAGCGCTATTTATTTGGCCTTATAAAGAAAAAAACAGGACATATTGTTCATGTCGATAATTCAGATGTTATTTACGAAAAGGAAATTTCTAAAGCAGGCTATTGTATTAGAACAGGTGTTCAAATTACATACAATTTGAAAGTGCCATTTTCGAAAAGTGCTTTTGAAAGATGGTCAAAGTATTCAGATGAGAATTATCCAGAGAATTATTGTCATTTTTCAGGGGAAAAATCATTCGGTAAAACTTGCTTTGCCAAGCCGGTGCTTAAAAAAAACTATCGGCAAGCAATGGAAAAATTTGGGAAAAATTACTAGAATTCTATGGACTCTATTCTGTTATACTATCTAAAGTTATTCAAATCACTGAGGCGCGATTACTCCTACGGTGGTGCTCCTCACAAACCAATTTTGTTATTGTCAATAATTCAGCAGATTCAAAAAGGTCTTATTTATTCAAATAGAATTGCCATAACTCCGGAGTTAGTTTTGGAGTTTAAATCTAATTGGCAAAATCTCGTTGAAACACCACATATAGAGAATTTCTCATTGCCGTTTTTTCATATGAAAAGTGAGTCATTTTGGCGGTTAGTCAGTAAACCTGGCATCGAAATCTCAAAAACGAGTTCAGGAAGTGTAAAAAGTTTGATGTCTTTGAGAAATTCAATTGAATTCGCTGAAATCGATAAAGATTTATTCGATTTAATAAAGGAGTCATCATCAAGAAAAATCCTTGAAGAGGAGCTTTTAATAACGTATTTTAAAAATACAATGCATTCATATCATTCCATAGGATATGATATTTCCGGACAAATTGAAAAACAAATTTTGACAGAAGAATCTGTTGAATATACGAGTAAGATCAAGGAGTTAAGAGAAACATTGTCAAAAGATCATTTCGAGGAAGAAATTTTTATTCGCGGCGGCGTTTTCAAAAAAGAAATACCTCGAATTTATAAATACCAATGTGCCGTTTCTGGCATGAGAATAGAAACTTCGATTAATGCCCAATTGGTTGATGCTTGTCATATTGTTCCGTTTGCTATCTCAAATGATGATACAATTTCTAATGGAATTTCTTTGTCACCAAATATTCACAGGGCATTTGACAGGGGGCTTCTTACTTTTAATGATAAATTTCAAGTTCGAATATCTCCAGTGATAAAAGAAAATAATTCTCCTTTTTCTCTAAAACAATTCGAAGGCCAAAGCATTATCTTACCAGATAATCCAAATTTTTATCCTTCTTTAGAGAAAATTGCTTGGCACAGAAAAGAAGTATTCGTAATGTGATTTTTCACAAAATCACTCACTCACCAAATAACCATACAACTTCTCCTCAACTGCTTCCTTCAATTTAAACTTGAAATGGACAACTGGTTCTTTGGACTTTGGCATATACGCTTGGGTAATGGAGTTTTCAACTATGGAGACTTGGCCTAAACAGTAGAAATCGGTTCCTTCGCCGTCGGATTTTTTGATGAAAAGCATGATGAGATCTGAGTCGATGACTTGTTGGATTTCGGGGCTCTCAATTTTTCGGTTTGACCTTGATTCCCAGGCGAAGGTTTGAGGATCAATGAAGTGGTCGTTGTATTGTGTGCCCAATGAGATGTCGTCCGATTTTTTGTAAGTTACAAAACAGGGTGTCATTTTCTTTTGGGTGCGGTAGCCATACAAGGTACTGCTGATGTCTTTGTCCCAGTTTAAAATTCTACAAACATCTTTTCTGCTGTATTTTTCGCCCAAAATAAAGCCATGTTGAAGACGCTTGCGGTCGTAAAGGGAGTTGAATTTTCGCTGTGCGTATTGGAGGGCATCGGTTAGAAACGCTGCAAAATGATGGTTGCGCAGTAAGTCCTTGAATTCTTTGGTGAGTATAAATTGTTGATCGTTAAGATGGACAATTCTTTTGGGGTTTTTGATGAATTCAAAATTGAGATTGCGTTCTAGAGACAGGATAGTTTCGTGGCTAAGGGCGTATGCAAAATGCTGTTCGAGCAGGGTGTTGAGGTGTGCAACGCTGCATGTTTCACTTTTGATGAGCTCATTGAAAAGGATTACTTCATCTATGCGTTTGGCATTGGCGATTTCCTGAGAGAAGAGTTCTAGCAGTGTTTTGTGTTCTGGTTCAATTGTGTCTTTGATTTCGGGCTCAATTTCACTGATCAGATTGAAATAACTTTTGCTATAGCTTACATAGGCATACGGGTCTCGCGCACTTGCGTCGAGAAAATCGCACATCATGGGCATTCTTCCAAGTCTGTATTTCAGGAGCTTGTAATCTTGGATGAGGTCTTTTTTCTGCTGCATGTTCGCAGTGTCAATTGCCTTGAAAATTTGTTGTTTGGCAATTGGATCAAAGTTGATTGTGGAGGTTCCGGGTATGGCCTCACAACCAGTAGAGATTAATTTTCTGAGCGAGTCTTTGTTGTAACTCGAATCACCGAAGAGTGCAATTGGCACTAAAAAGTTATTGCTGTAATTTCCAATAAAATCAATGACGGTCAAGAAGTCTTTGCCTTCTGTTTTACGGAGTCCACGGCCAAGTTGTTGGACAAATATGATCGCAGACTGGGTAGGTCTGAGCATGATCACTTGATTCACTTTTGGAATGTCTATCCCTTCATTGAAGATATCGACTGTAAATATATAATCGATCTTTTCCGGAATTCGGGTACTTTCAAGTAAATGAATCGCTTTGGCGCGCTCCTCTTCTTTGTTTTCTCCTGTAAGTGCAATTGAACGGAGGTGTCTTTTATTGAATTCGGCTGCAAGAAAATGACATTCTTCCTTGCCGGAACAAAATACCAAGCCTCTAACTGTACCAGAATCGGAGCCATATTTTTTTATTGTGCTAATGATATGATTTACGCGTTGATCTGAACTCAATAAATTGAAATCTGCCTTTTCTTTGAGTAGTTGACCATCTACTTCTATTTCAGTAACCCCAAAATAGTGAAAAGGGCATAAAATTTCTTCCTTTAGGGCTTCCTGGAGCCTAATTTCATAGGCAATGTTGTAGTCAAACAATTTAAAAACATCACCACCGTCTGTTCGTTCGGGAGTTGCGGTCATTCCGAGTAAAAACTGAGGCTCAAAATGACTAATTATTTGATTGTAACTTGCTGCTGCAGCGCGATGCGTTTCATCAATGACGATGTAGTCAAAGTGCTCCTTATGGAATTTTTGGAGGTGTTCTAATTTCGATAGCGTTTGTACCGTGCAAAAAATGAAGTCGGCATTTAGTTCTTGTTCTGCACCGGAAAAAAGCCCCATCTTCACCTGATCACCAAATAATGCTTTGTAAGACTGCATAGACTTTTCTGCAATGGTTCTTCTATGCACCACAAAAAGCAATTTCTTAGCGCCAAATTGTTTGGCATCAAAAGCGGATAAAAATGTTTTACCTGTACCAGTTGCCGAAATGAGCAAGCCCCTAGAATTTCCCTTTAGACGTAAAGAATTCAAGTTTTGAAGCGCCAATTCTTGCATTTTATTCGGTACAAGTTTACTTGGAGCTCCTTCTTCTTTGAACAACGAAATTTTGGTTCTGTATTCTTTTTCTCGGTTATAGTTTAAACGATAATGTTCTACATACTCAATATCTACTTTTTGGGCATTTTCAAAAGCTGCTTCAAATTCCTGTAATGTTGAATGCACTAATTCCGAACTGTCAACAGCAGACACCCTCAAATTCCATTCTTTGTTTTTACTGAGTGCATTTGCGGTGAGGTTACTACTTCCAATGATCACATTATAGTGCTGACCTTTTTTAAAAATATACCCTTTGTTATGAAAGTCTCCTTGGGTCGCAATCTTTAATTCGATATGCTCAAATTGTAAGAGTTGTTTCAGTGCTTCTGGATGCGTAAAATTCAAATATTGAGAAGCCAGAATTTTTCCTTTAATGCCCCGTTTATCTAAATCAATGAGTGCTTGTTTAATCGACTGAACTCCGCTTGTGGTAATAAAAGCCACTGAAAAATAATACGAATCGTGTTCCGGTTTTTGAAGTGATTCCAGTTCAGAAAGTATGGATGAAAGTACTTTCTTTTCTTTTATTGTATCATTGACAAGCAGCTGTGGCCTAAAACTTAGTTGCGACGGAATGCCTTTATCGATAAATCCTGTCTCTAGGCTTGGCAGTAATGCTTTTCGAAAATCCATTATCTCTTGATTAATGCTTCCACAATCGGCACATCAGCACCCGCCCAATCCAAAACCTTCAGTTCAGCAAGCGAAAGCCATTTGAAGTCTATATGCTCCGTCAATGTCGGTTCGTTCAGCTCCGTTTCGCACAAGTACGTATGCATCGTCAGGTGAAAATCGGGGTAGCTGTGCTCGACTGTCAATAGTTTAGCTTTGACCGCTATCTGCATGTCGAGTTCTTCTCTGATCTCGCGGATGATGGTCTGCTCCTCAGTTTCCTCAGCTTCCATTTTTCCGCCAGGGAATTCCCATTTTTCGGAGATATAGGCGTATTTGGCAGGGCCACGCTGGACGGCGAGGATTTTGTTTTGGTGTTGGATGACGGCTGCTACTACCTCGATTGTTTTCATTGAGGTAAAGATAGTAGAAATTATTGCTGTTATTTTTAACTTATTTCTTCGGAGCAACCGGTCTCACCTCAAATCGAAAAGTACCATAACTTTTGCCTGTACTTCTAAGTGTTAGGGAAACAAACTTTACGTCAGGGATTTCACTTAACTTAAAACAAGTATAAGACATTCCTGATTCATCTACATATTTTGATTTCTGAATTTTGCACTCTGGAGAAACTTGGAAATCATACTTTTTCTGATCAATATTGGGGATGTAAATAACATTTTCAATATCACGGTAAACAACGTTTTTATGGAGTTGTGGATTGATAACCATAAGGTCCTGAGCATTCGAATTAAAGCCTAAAAGGCAAAGTAATAGTGTAAGGAAGATACTTTTCATCATTTTAAATATTTGTATGAATTAATTTTATCAAAGATGACAATTAAATTGTAATCTATTTTAAGTTCATTTTATAGGTCAGCTCATTCACTTGGAGGATCATACCTCCCCATCACCAAACTCCTCAACGCATCATCACCAAATTCCCAATCATTCAAATCATCTTCAGATTCATAGAATTCAAACATGGCGTTTAAATGGGCTTCGAGTAGTGCCTCAGAAATCTCATAATAATTGTCGCTATTGTCTTCAATTCCCTCCGGTAAGTCTTCGCGTTTCATGATTGCTACCCAATCGGTTGCTGCATCTGATTTGCCGTTGGTTTCTTCGTCTAGTTTGAGGCTTACTATGGCTATAAATTCATGCTCGGTGAAGCATAAATAGTATTCTAATTCGCCGCTGCAGCCGGGCATGCCTTCCATTGCATGAGGGTGTTTCATGTATCCAATGAGTAGGTGGCTTTCGATTTGGTTATGATTCGGTGTAGAATGGGTGCCGTTTAGGTAAACTTTAAAGCCCGTCTTCGTGATGTAAAGTTCTGTTTCTGTTCCTTCTTCAGGCCCTGATCCAAAACGCAGTGGTTTTCCGAGGATGTTTTGCTGGAGGGCGAGGTAGTTCAAATGGTTATTTGCTTTCATTGTCTTGTGCTTAAGTTAATGATCTCCCTCATATTCCAAAATTGTGTATTCCTCCTCAAATTTGGTGGGTTCGTCGGGTAGGTATCGAAACCAAATGACATAACCTGTTTTTGTTCTTGTAACGTAGGAGACGTAGACAAATCCGGGTTCGGCATCGCGGTGGAAGTAATTGAATAAGGGCACGTCGAAATCTTTTTTCTGAATGTTAATGGTATGCATCTTGGCACCATTGTTTTTTAGAGTTTTGCGTGCAATGGCAATGGCTGTTTGCATGTCGTGTGCGGTAGTATAGAAATTGCCTACGCTGAGCACTTCATAATCTGCTCTGTCCGGCACCCATTGCGCGTTGGCTATACTTGAGGTCAATGCGAAAATCAAAAGGAGCTTTTTCATGGTTGTAGTTTTAGTTGTTTGCTGATTTATGGCTTGGTTAGGTTGACGCTGCACTGTATCGAATCCCCAATCTCCCTTCCCGATTCGGCCATTCAACAATGAAGCGGTATTGCTGCCCTTCGATTTCGAGCGTTGGCCTGTTGCCGTAAGCGCCTGCGCCGAGTCTGGACCTCACCACGCCGAAGGAGTAGTGTTGGTCGTCAATTTGGCAGTTGAAGTGGTGTTTGTTGTGGTGGAGGCTGAACTCGTGGCGATGCGAGAGGTGGAACTGGTGCCCCTTGAATTGGAATTCGCAAGAGGCACTTTGTTCGTTGGGGTTTCTTTCGATAAAGACTTCGTCGGGGAAGATGAGGGCGGTCATGGTTCGTCTACTTTAGTGGCGCCGAAGCTCGTTAGGACACTGCTCGTATTTTTGGCTGGGTCGTAGACTAAAGCGTAGAGGTCTTTGCCTTCGGTGTATTCGAAGTGGTGGGTGAGGGTGTTGATGCAGTACAAGAAGTAGAGTTCGTAGCCCTCGCGGCCTTTGAGTGCGTGTATGACATACATGTAGCGGTCGTCGGACGGATTGACGTAGTAGGCGGCGAAGTAGAGGTTTTTGCCTTTGTTGAAGACCAAATCTTGGTTGGGGAAGCGGTGGCTTTTGAGTACCGACTGCACCGTTTTTTTGACTTCGGCTTCTTTGTCGAGATGGATGAAATAATTACCGGCGCCAATTTGCAGGTAGTCTTCCATGAGGTTGAACTGGTATTGGGCAGTGGCTGTTTGCTGGAGCCCAAGTAGGATGGCGATACTGAACACAATTGTTTTCATGACTTGATGTTTTGCGTGTGGATACTTTTCTTATTTGTTGTTTTTGTCCTTGTTGGGGCTTACATCGATTACGCCAGGTTCGTAGATCAGCGAGATGCGGTTTTCACCCTCCGTGATGTCATAGAAATAGCGGTAACGGTTTTCCATGTAGTAGCAAAAGACGTGGTAGCCTGGTTTGTTGTTATACTGGCCCCTCATGGAATGGATTACGTAGACGTATTCGCTATTGAGCGGATCCACAACTGCGGTGGTGAGCAGCAGGTTGGCGCCCCTCTTGAACACTAAATCGTAGCTCAGTTGGTTGTCTTGGAGTGTTTCGAGGATAATGCGCCGTGCATCTTTCTCCGTGGAGGCAAACAAATAGTAGTTGCCTTTGCCAAATTCGCTGTATTTCTGCATCACGGACCACTGTGCTTGGGCACTTGCGCTGGCGAGTAAAAATATCAAAAGGAGCTTTTTCATGGTCGTAGTTTTAAAGGTGAGTAGTTTAAGAGAAGCTTCTAACTCTTAATACCCAAACCTTCAAAAGGTAACCCTGAAATTTGAACTTATTCTGAAAAATAATACAAAACAGCTGCTAATGCAATGACAATCAATGCAATAAAAATCATATAATTTTTAATTTTTTTAATTTTGGCTTGGCGTTTTTCTTCTAAAATTCGAGTAGCACCTCTGAATTTGATTTTGTCAAAATCAGCTGAAGTTGTTTTTTGGAATTTGATTCCCTTAGGATATTCTATTTTTGGACTTGTAAGGCGCTCAATATAGTGCTCCTCAAATTGCAAGCGTCTTTTCATCTCTTTGCGTCTTTCACGCAAAAAACCGAGTTCCAGCAGGCGCTCAAATTGGTCCATTTGTTCTTGCTCTGCACTCATTTTTCTTCCAAATAAAGTTCACGCAATTTTTTCTGACAACGTGCCTTCTGATTCTTCGCGTTATCTGCATTGGTATAGCCCATCACTTTGGCAATGAGCTCAAAAGATTCCTTCATATAAAAGAAGCGATAGAGTAGCTCGTAGCACTTTTTGGCCATGTATTCAAACTCCCTCAGCGCAGCATCTAAGCGATCCAACTGGCTTTTCTTGCGCTCTATCTCAACCTGATTCCCAAGCCAATCGTTATAGTTGGTCGGCTCACCCTCCAAACTCACAATTTCTGGAGTCCGGCCCGCTCTCTTGAAAATTTGATTCCTACAAATCGCAATCAGGTAAGTACGTACAGAACAAGTTAAAGTAAACTCAGGGTCTCGGGCTTTCTCGAATAACACAATAATGGCATCCTGAAATAAGTCGGCCAAATAAGCCTCGTCATTGGTAAACTGCTTCAAATGCTGATACACCACCGCGCGGTGCTGCCGATACACAATGGTATAATAGTGCGCATCGTTTCGAAGTAGTTCGAGTTCGGTCATGCTTCGTCTGTTACAATCTGTTTCAAAACCTCTACAATCGGCACATCAGCACCCGCCCAATCCAAAACCTCCAATTCAGCAAGCGAAAGCCATTTGAAGTCTATATGCTCCGTCAAGGTCGGTTCGCGCTGCTCGGTTTCGCACAAGTACGTATGCATCGTCAGGTGAAAATCGGGGTAGCTATGCTCGACCGTCAGTAGTTTGGTTTTGACCGCTATTTGCATGTCGAGTTCTTCTCGGATCTCGCGGATGATGGTCTGCTCCTCTGTTTCACCAGCTTCCATTTTGCCGCCAGGGAATTCCCATTTTTCGGAGATGTAGGCGTATTTAGCAGGGCCGCGCTGAACGGCTAGGATTTTGTTTTGGTGTTGGATGACGGCTGCTACGACCTCGATTGTTTTCATTGGGTTAAAGATAGTTGAAATTTAATGGGGCTAATGCTCAGTAAGTGAGTAATTTGACACCAAGAATTCAAGGTAAGCATTTAGTTTTGTAGCTAAATAGTAAGGCACATTCATCAAAAAGTAGGATTTGTTTTTAGGTGTTTGGTGTTGTTCAATGCTGAATTTACCGGCATAAAGACGAACGGCGTAGGGGTGGGGAGCTTCGTCAATAAATTGATGCAATGATTTGAGTTTGCCTTCTTTTCCTGATTTGATTTCAATAGGAATGGCCATGTTTTGAAATTGCACCAAGAGGTCTACTTCTGCTGAGGATTGGTTTTTCTCGCGTACCCAAAAGAGCGGTTTGATATGTTTGGATGTATGGAGCGACAGCAATTCTTGAGCGATGAGATGCGGTATAATAGCGCCTTTGTAGGCTGTATTGAGGTCTTGCATGGAAAGCATTTCGGCTTGAATATTCAATTCGTAATTGATGAGGCCTGTATCGAGGAACTGTAGCCTAGGAGACTTGTTGAGGTCGGGAAGCAGGGGTAAGGTAGTTTGCGTAGTTGGGTAGATGAGTTGAATCACTTTGGCATCATCTAGATTGCGAAATGCTTCACCTACCTCTCTTGAGCGATAGTTTGAGTTGCCAAAATTTTGAAATTTGATCCTGGAATCAATGCCGAGGTGGGCTGTAGACATGATATGTCTTATCACACGCGCTTCTGAATTATTGGCAGCGTACTTTACAACATCTTCTTTGTAGGTTTCCCAGATGCTCTCGTAGACTTTTGAGAGATCAGCGACATCTTGCCCCTTGGCGTATTTACTTACAATTTCAGGCATGCCACCAATAATGGCATAGCGATGGAATAAATCAAGTAGGGTGCTGTGTGCGGCAGTACTTACTGGGATTAAATTGAGTTGGTCTAGCGGGACATCTTGGTTCAACGCATTCAGGAATTCTGAAAAATTAATGGGGTAGAGGTAGAGCATATTGACCCTGCCAACCGGAAAACTCTTTACTTTTTTAAGTGCGTGTTCAAGTAGTGATCCGGCAGCAATAACGTGTATTTCAGGTTCGAATTCATAAAAATAGCGAAGTAGTGCAATGGCTTCTGGTGATTCTTGAATTTCATCGATAAAGATGAGTGTTTCGGCTTTTTCAGAACTAGCAATATTTCGAGAAATCAGGAGGGCTTCAATCATTGTTTTGATTTGCCCGTACTCAGTAAAGAAGCGGAGGTCTTCTTTGAGTTCAAGATTGAGTAAGACTGCATGTTTGTATGTTTGCGCAAGTTTTCTAATGAGTGTTGTTTTGCCAACCTGTCTTGCGCCTCTTACTATTAGTGGTTTTCGGTCTGAACTGTTTTTCCAGCTTAACAACTCACTAAATACATGTCTATCGATATTCATCACGAACTTATTTGAGGTCAAATGTAACAAAATAAGGGTAAAATATCTAAATTTTGTCACAGAATAAGGGTAAAATATCTCCATTTTTGTAACAAAATAAGGGTAAAATTTATAAATCGTGTCACAAAATAAGGGTAAAATAGCTCCAATTTTGTCACAAAATAAGGGTAAATGCGACTTGAGGATTGTCTATTATTAGTGCTACGGGTGCGGCGCTCGATCCGATAACCCAAACTTATAGTAGTGAATAGCAATAAGTTGAATGTAGAGACAGCTTCATTGCAAAGCGGCGTGTACTATTTGGAAGTGCAGACGGTAAGTGGTTTGGAGTTGTGAAGGTTGTGAAGTAGGGGGGGGATTATTCTCCGCTAAGGTATTCGTCGATAGCTCGCCTAGTCATGAATTGGGCTACAAAATCATGATTTTCAGATAAAGTTTCAAGTAAATCTGAAATAAGACTTTCAAACTTGTTGTTTTGTATTGAACTAAGACAATAAAGATTGATCGGGTCGAATTTGAAATGTTTGAAGTGCTCATTAGAGAAAAAGGTTGTCACCTGTTTTTCGTATAGATTAAATCGTTTTGCTGACAAGCGATTTTGTTGATTGTCTTTATCATACCATTGGCCAAAAAATGCATATATGATATCAACTTTTAGTTCTCTATCAATTTCGTCGAGTACAATAAGGCAACAAGTGTTCAGTAATTTTCTTTTTTCTGAATGTGATAATCCCACTGCTGTAATTTGATAGCGATCTGGGTTTGATTCATGAATTTTAGGGTGGAATTTCAAAAATATAAAGCCCTTGTAATCATAAAGTTCTACAATATATACAAGCTTTTTTCGAATTGAAATCTTATATTGTTTGATGCCAGTTGCTTCAAAGTAATCAACGGTGTATGGTATACCTGATAGATTGGCATTTTTTAAAAGGGTATAACGGAAGGAATTGTACTGAGATTCAGAAGACATGAGCAAAACTTAAGAGGTAAAGCTGTAGAAGTTATCTTACAGCCTTATAAGCATTTAAGCGGATACTATTGTATTCTTCTTGCGATAAAGGCTTTATCTCTGTTGACATTATTAACTGACGAAGCTTGCTGTCTTTTGACTTGACAGCAACTGACTTCGCTTTAATAGTGTTGTTTGATGATGAGATACCCATTTTCTTGTAATCAGGATACAAAGTTATGCATTAATCCAATTGCTTCAAATATTTTCTCCTCCCGTTGTCCGTGATTTCACTTACTCAATCTTTCCCAATTCGTCAAACTTCCCCTTCATTGTGGGGTTGCCGTGCGTCAGTTTTTTGATCGTGATTTCTTCTGCTTTGTCGTTGGCCAAACGCAAGTTTCTTTCGGAGCCCAGGAGGTTATCTCTGACCTTGGTAAGGTGCTCGATGGTTTTGTCGATTTCTTTGATGGCTGTGTTGAATTTGTCTGAAGCGAGTTGGTAATTCTTGGCAAAACCGTCCTTGAATTTATTGAGGCGGTCTTCGAAATTCGTGACGTCGATATTTTGGGCTTTGACCAAAGCGAGTTCGGTTCGGTATTGCAAGGAGTTGAGGGCAGCGTTGCGCAGTAGGGTAATGATCGGGATGAACGCTTGCGGGCGCACCACATACATTTTGGGGTATTTGTAAGAAACATCTACAATGCCGGCGTTGTAGAGTTCGTTTTCGGGCTCCAGTAACGACACCAAAATGGCGTATTCGCAGCCTTTTTTGAGGCGGTCTTCGTGGAGTTTTTTGAAGAAATCTTCGTTCTTTTTCTTGGTGCTGCCTTCCTCTTGTTCGTTTTTCATTTCGAACATGATCGAGATGAATTCGGTGCCGTTGTCGTCGGATTCACGATAGATGTAGTCGCCTTTGGTGCCGCCCGATGCGTCGTTGTCTTTTTCGAAGTAGACGTTTTTGTTGAAGGCGGTTGGCCTGATTTTATTGAATTCGATTTCGCAATGCTGCTCTAAGCTTTCGCCCACCATTTTGGTGGAGAGCTTGGCTTTAAAGTCGCGCAGGCGTTGTATGGCTTCGTCTTTGAGACGCAGTTCGTCGTTTTTGCGCTGTACCTCTGAGCGCAGCTTTTCCTCGAGCATAGCCTTTTGGTTCTGCAGCTCCATGTCTTTGAGTTTTTTCTCGGTTTCGAGCTCGGAGGCCAGTTTGTTTTTGTCTTGTTCGATGACGGCAACTGCTTCTTTTACCGCCAGGCTTTTTTGGAGTTCAAAGGTGCCGAGTTGTGCTTTCAATTCGGCGAGTTCGGTCCCAACTTTTGCCTGCAAGGCAGCCAGCTCCGCATCTTTTTGACGCAAGGCAGTCTGTAATTTTTCATTCGCCTCGGCCTGAGCTACCCTAAGTGCATCCAATCTTTGTCTTTCGAGTTCTTGTTCTCGTTTTTTAAGTTCGGCATCAAACTCTTGAGTGCGCACCTGCTGAAGGATATCAGCATATCCGGCTTCGTCTAAGTTGAAAGATTTTTGGCAATGAGGACACTTGATTTCGTTCATGGGGGGCGCTGGATTTTGGAGGAATTAAAGCTAAGGAATTTTTTTGGTTCGCTTCACATCCGCAATCAATTGATAAGGTTGTTTGTTTTGTGCATACAGCTCGCGTGGGGTGTAGTAGGGGAGGCGCACGTATTCAGCCAAGCTGAGTTTGGTCGTTAGGAAGGCGTCGGCAGGATTTTCAGGGAAGTGCGTGAAAATAGCGTATTGCGGCTCGACATCAAACCAATCGGCATTGAATTGCTTGACGCATACCAGCTGTCCTTTAGAGCCCGTTACGCCGTAGCCCTCGCCCCAAGTAGCGTCAAAAATGCGCCAGATGCCGTCAATTTCGATGGCGTTCCAGGCGTGGTTGGAATCTTCAAAACCATCTCCCTCCGTATAGCCGTAGCCTTTCGCATAACCGCTCACCGTTCTGATGTTCAGCCCCATGCGCAAACCTAGCGCGGTATAGAGGTCGGCAAAACCTGCACAAACCGCTTTCTTGCTGCGCAGCACCCCCTCAGCACTGTTGTCGCCGTAGTTGCCCGAATTGTAGCTTTTGTCGTCGTGACCTCCCCCCGATAATTCGAAGCACATAAAAATAGAGTTTTTCAGGTGTCAAAACTGATTTTTTAACTTAAATTGACACAATGAAAACATCAAAATTCACAGAATCTCAGATCATTTTTGCCATCAAACAGTCGGAAACGGGTGTAAAAACGGATGAAATTTGTCGCAAAATGGGTATTTCCCAAGCCACATTTTTTAATTGGAAGAAGAAATTCGGTGGTCTTGGGCTTACGGAATTGCGCAAATTAAAGCAGCTGGAAGAAGAGAACAACCAACTTAAAAAGCTTGTTGCTGAGTTAAGTTTGGACAAACAAATGTTGCAAGAAGTTATCAAAAAAAAGCTTTAAGCCCTTCTCAAAGAAGAGATATTTCTTTTTGGCTCATTGATGAGTATAGAATCTCGGTGAGAAGGGCTTGTAGATGTATGTTACTTTCAAGTTCAATGTTCTATTACAGGCCTGCTGACAAGGATGATGATTTTCTTCGGCTTCGCATCACCGAAATTGCTAAAACCCGCATTAGATATGGGTTCTGGCGCATTTTTGTATTACTAAGACGTGAAGGATTTACAGATAATCACAAGCGTGTATACAGGATTTATAAGGAGGAAGGGTTGAACTTAAGAACCAAACGGCCTCGAAGAAATCGTGCAGGTGCACACCGACTTGAAAGAGTAGAAAATAATAGCGTAAACAAAGTTTGGAGTATGGATTTTGTTCAAGATGCCTTGTTTGACAGGTCTAAATTTAGGATCTTAAGTATAGTGGATAATTTTAGTAAAAAATGCCATAGTTTAGCCGTAGGGCAGTCAATGAGAGGCGCTGATGTAGTTGATCAACTTGAGCATTTAAAGGTCTTAGAAGGCCTAATTCCAGAGCGAATTCAATGTGATAATGGTAGTGAATTTATTTCAAAAGAAGTAGATCGATGGGCTTATGAAAATGGCGTCACGCTCGATTTCTCTCGCCCCGGTAAACCAACAGATAATCCATATGTTGAGAGTTTTAACGGAAAATTTCGTGATGAATGTTTGTCTGTCAATTGGTTTCTATCCTTGGATGACGCAAGGATGAAAATCAATGAATGGAAAGATGATTATAATTTTTTCGTCCTCATAGTTCTCTTGATGATTTAACTCCTGAAGAATTTATTAACTTGCACTCATATACACCTGAATTCTCTAGTTCTAACATGTCCTAAGGATTGGGAGGACCTCAGTAAAGAAAACGACGCTGTCAGAAATTACTGAAATGATCGAACAACAACAAGAAGAAGAGGAGACCTCTATCAAAATGGATGTTGCGATTCCTTCAGAATTGAAAGCGATCTACGCACGTATCAAGAAAATTGAAAACATGGCTGGAATTCAAATGCGCATGCCGTTTGAATATGTGATGGAGTAACTGATAGAATAGCGACAGAGTTTATGTTTACTTAAGATCCTTTCGCTCATTACTTCCGAAAATAAATTTGGCAACCAATCGTCAT
>Ga0114968_10000964_pt1 | contig 21902 bp, 25 predicted proteins | sample M_130807_EF_Meta_FD_87020 | JGI IMG/M metagenome (GOLD analysis project Ga0114968, IMG submission 87020) | Freshwater microbial communities from Lake Montjoie, Canada to study carbon cycling - M_130807_EF_MetaG | ecosystem: Environmental > Aquatic > Freshwater > Lake | place: Lake Montjoie... | reverse complement strand
GTTTTTAATGCCACAAACATTAAGCGGCATTGGAAATGGAGGTGAAAGATTCACTCCTGTAATTGATCACATGAGACCTTTTATGTCTCTTAAAAACCTTAGCATGAGCACCAAAATGCAAGGTGGATCTTTGATGTTTACAACTGGTCGCTTGGAGCTTGTTCTACATGATAGATCACGTTTACGAGACGCTGCTCCATTTGTAAGACCTGATCTTTATGGAACAACATTTCTTGATATTGTTTATGGATGGTCACACCCAGATGGTGATTTAAATTCTAACAATTCATTTGGAAAATTTCTAAATTCACTAAAAGTTGAAAGACGCTATAGAGTTTCAAATGCATCTTATTCATTTGAAGAAGGCGGACAGGTAAATATAACTTTATCAATTCAAACTGTTGGAACAATTGATCTTTTGTATCTTGGTCCAAGAAAAATTCCTGGTGTTGGTGAATTAATGAATACTTTTAAGTCATTAGTTGAAAAAATTAATGAACTTAGAAATAGGACAAACGCACCAGCTCCAGCAATGGCTCCTTATGATTTCATAACAGGAATACAAGATCAATCAAGTATATTAAAAGTTGCAGGTAGCAAAGATTTCAAAGATTCTTTGAAAGAATTAAAAAACAAATCTCCAGCGCAAATCAATGAATTAATTGATAAACTTATTGGAGCAAAAACAACAAGCGGAGAATTAAGCGAAGCATTTAATAATCTTGTCAAAGGTTATACTAGCATTCTAAATCAGTGTGCAACATTTAGTAATCGTAGTCCAAACTCAATATCAAGTGCATTTAATGATGAGCGATTTGGTTTAATGAACGTCATTTATGATGACATAAAAACAAATGATGAACTTAAAAGCAAGTACATGTCATATGGTGATTTTTTTATGCAATACATAGCAAGTCCAATAAAAGAATCAGGTTATTATGATGAAGTTCAAGTAATATTTTATCCATTTAATAACTACGCAGGACTTGTTCACGATCTTCCAATTAGCTGCTTTCCAATTGAATTTTCACGTTTTGTTAATATGATTCGTAAAATGGCAGAATCAACTCCTGAAATTACGGCAAGAATGCTATTAAATAAAGTTAATGAATGGTTCACTGGATTTGCTGCCGACAGAAGTTATTTAATGGCTGACTTTTATGATTCTAAAAAATCTAATGAAGAAGGAATTGCCCAATATTCAGATAAGAAAAAAGATATAAGCACAAAAACAGATATGAGCAAGCAGACAACACTTGAATCTCGCTGTATAATAGCTGGGATACCTGAAGCAAGACTTGTGCCTGGTGTAATTCAAGTTCATGTTGAAGGTTCAAAGATGTATGATTCATCTGGTGCACCTGTTATTGAAAATGGCAAAACAAAAACATTGATAAAAATACATGTATTTGATAATGCTTGTGATCCACACTCAACCTTAACTGACATTATGAAGTCAGCAAAAGATAATGAACTTGATCTTTTTAGAATTCCTGTTGTAAATTACAATGCATCTAAAGGATCAACAAACAAATTAGATCCAGCTATTGATATCCTAAGACTAGGGCTGAGCTCAGGAGCATTTGAAGTTGTTAATTTGTCAGGTAAAAACTTAACAATTGACACAAACAATCCAACTTCTGAACAAATAAACGAAATTCTTGGTAAAAATGTTTATTTAAGAAATAAACTTGATTTTGACAGCTTAAAAAAGCTTATCTCAGCTGGAATGCCAACCATAACATATGGTGCTTCAACATCCGTCATAACAAACGCAAACTTATCATCAAATAGTAGTCCGGGTCTTCCAAACCTAATGCTACAAAGAGCATTTTCAGAGCCTGCAACAACATCTGCTGAGAATGTTGGGTCTGGGCCTCCAATGCAAATAATACCAGCTCAATTGAGCATAACAACAATTGGTTGTCCACTGTTTTATCCTACTCAAAGATTTTTTGTAGATTTTGGAACAGGAACATCGCTTGACAATGTTTATGTTGTTCAGTCAATAGATGACAAAATAGGAAAAGACGGTTTTACATCAGACGTTAAATTAACATTTGCTGAAGGATTTGCAAGTTATCGTAGTCTTGATCAAAATTTAAGAATGATGTCTTTGTATATCCAAAACTTACCTGAAGCAGATTTTTCAACAGCAAACAATTTAACTCCAACACCAATTACTCGTCCTCCTCCTTCAACTGATTATTTGAAGTCATGGCTGCATGAGATCCTGTTGAAAGCTTTTGTTCCAGCATATGAAACTAAAGTTGAAGTTGAAGAAAAAATTAGAGAGGAAGTCGAAAAAGCTCAAATCAAAATTGAAGAAAAACTTCAGGATAAGATTGATCAAGTCAATCAAAAAGCTGAAGCACTATTGGCTCCTGTTATTAAAGCTGCTGAAACGGCAAAGAAAATACAAGAAGAGGTTCAGTATAGAATAGCTCTTGCCCAGTATTATGCTGCTCAAATTGCATATTACTCTAGTCTATTGCTAACAATAGATCAAATTGCCCTTCAGCTTGGTGCTGAAGCAGCCGCCGCCCTAAAAACTGAAGTTCAAGCTGCTCTTGCAGAAGCTGAAGCTCAGGCAAAAGCAAATAGTGAAGCAGAAAAAGAAGCGCAAAATTCTTGAAAAACGGTTAAAGAATGATTAAATTTTAGCATGATTAGCATTTCGAAAAAGTTTCTTTCATCGACCAAGAACTTTGTATATTCTGATACGTCTTCTTGGTCAAGTGATGATATTGAAGGGTGGACTTTTGGAGATCAGCGTTCTCGATGGAGCGCTGACGCTCTGTTTGAGACTATGCAAAAGGATGTCCCAAGTATCATTCCAAATGAATTTTTGAAATCAATGAATGGACTTGCGCGCGGACGTGTCCCTTGGCCTCTTATAGTTCCACCTGCTCTTCTTTCAGAGCATGCAGCTGGCCTTAACACTGAGGTTGAGCTTCTCTTGGAAGAGATGGGTGATTATGCAGACGTTCTACAAAAAAGCCGAAAGACACTTGCGGCACTAAAGCCTTGTAAGATTGATCAGTCACTTTATGAAATTGAATTAAGAACAACTGTATCAGCTATTGTTGAATCATTCAAGCCTGATGATGATTCTTATGCAAGACCTCCAGAGTATTCACATGCAACATCAACGGGACGTCTTACTATTAAAGATGGGCCACTAATTCTTGGTCTAAAAAAATCACAGCGTAGAATTCTAAAGAGTAGATTTCACGGCGGCCAAATGATGATGATTGACTTTGTCTCGCTTGAGCCACGTGTTTTACGACTTCTTTTTAATGGTGAAGCTCCAAAAGACATTTATGAAAACATTTCAATCATTCTTGATGTCTCTCGAGAACAAGCAAAACTTGCAACACTTCAGTTACTTTATGGATCTTCAATTAGTGCTGTTTCTTCTGGAGTAAAAGATCTTACTCGTGATAAAGTAAAAGAGATTGAAAAGTACTTCAATCTACATAAGCTAAAATCTAAATTGTCAAATCAATTGAATGATATTGGTTACATCAAAAGTTATTGGGGCAGACCTCTTAAAGAAGCTAACAATGAGCATCTTTTGGTTTCTCATTATACCCAATCAACTGCGGTAGATGTTGCACTTCAAGGATTTTCACATCTTCTAGATAAGATTTCTGAAGAAGACCTTGACGTCATTCCGTGCTATGTAATTCATGATGCACTTATTGTTGATACATCTCCAGCAAGTTATGATAAGTTAAAAAATCTTGTTGAAGACGGAATAGATCTTGATATGGGTCATTTTGATCTTTCGTTCAAGCCTGCCTATTTAGATGAGGAGTAAACAAAATGGCCAATACACTCATTAGAAATCTTTATAAGCAAAAATATCCAAACTTTGGTTCCCCTCCATCATGGGTCCATCAATACAGAAACAGAGCTGACAGTATCAACCAAAATCTTGGTCTTGGCTCTTGGTCAGTTAGTGAAGCAACAAATCCTCTTGAAGATATTAGAGCTGCTCTTGATATAGCAATTAAGTCAAAGTATCTTTATGGTATTTATGATACTCCTAAATTCATAAATAATGGTAAGCAAATACAAATTTCATTTGATCAAGATCTATACAAACATAGAAAAAATTATGCAACTCGAATGATCGAAGCAACTCTTGCTTGTGCTGACATTAACGGAAAGCTTGCATTACCCAACACACTAAGAATTCAGCTTGCAAAGGGCGAACATTCTTTAACAATTTTTTATTTGTAAAATGATTATGGTCATGCCATAATATTAGTATGACTAATGAACAACAGCTTGAAATGATCCAAAAGAAATGGAATGTATTTAACGATCTTATCAAAAGAATTGATGAAGATCGCCAACCTGCTGCTCGACAAATTGTTGAGTTTTTTGGAGAGAGGCTTGCAACATGTCCTGCCGACCCTCGCCATGATGCTCCCGGAAGTTATCCTGGAGGCCTTGTGTCGCAGGCAATTGGCTTGACAAAAGCAATGAAAAAGATGAAAGACATCTTCAATCTTGAAGACGTTGATGATGGGTCAATCGTGATTGTTGGTTTGTTTCATGAAATTGGAAAAGTTGGAACTCTTGACCAAGAGTATTTCATTCCTGAAAATGACAATTGGAAGCGTCAAAATTTGGGTGCCTATTACAAGGTAAACGAAAAAATTTCAAAGCTTTCAATTCAAGAAAGAACTCTTTTTATTCTTCAACATTTTGGTCTTCAATTGACTGAAGAAGAGTTTATAGCAATTCGTGGACAGTCAAAAGATCCCGGTTGGGCAGAGCATCGACTGGCTCCAACATACGATCCCATGATTTCAGTTTTGCTTCGCTCTGCTAGAGATATTTTTGTGAGAGCAATCATAAATCCTGAATGAGAGTATATTTATTCTTGTTGAGGAGTTCAACTTGAAACTAAAAGATGCTGACTTAAGATTGATGATCATTGAATCAATTGATGATGTCTGTCAAGAATCAGAACAAGTTGAAGAACTTGACGAATTCTCCGGTGCTGCCGGAGGAGCCGTTGCGGGCTATACACTTCCTCTTGGAATGCGTCCAAATGGCCCACGCGCAAACAAAAATAAAAGCAAAAAAAATTGAAAAAATAAAAAAAGAATATTATGATTTCATACGTTCCTTTAAGGAGCGTGTGGATAAAGCAGGTGAGTGGGAGATAGCATCAATCCTCACAAATAAAACAACAACAAAACAAACAAAATAAAAAGGCAAAAAAACAAAATGGCAATCGATCTAAATGCAATTCGTAGAAAACTTGGGGAACTTTCTGGTAAAAACAACAAGCGTGACCAGCAGTGGAAGCCTGAAGAGGGCAAGGAATATACTGTTCGTTTGATTTCCTTCCCAAATAACGACGGTCTCCCTTTCAAGGATCGCTATTACTACTGGCTTGGTAAGACTGGTATTCTTACTCCCCACCAGTTTGGAAAGCCTGATCCTATTCGTGAGCTTCGCAACAAGCTTTATGATGAAGGCACTGACGCCAGCAAGGACCTGGCTAAGAAATTTGCTCCTAAGCTTCGAACCTTTGCTCCAGTGATTGTTCGTGGTGAAGAGGACAAGGGTGTTCGTATCTGGTCATTTGGTAAGATGGTCTACCAGTCGCTTCTGGAGTTCATCACCAATGAAGATTACGGCGACGTTACCGATCCTCTTGAAGGTCGTGACATCAAGGTCCAGATGGTGAAGATGCCTGGTAAACAGTATGCCGATACCAAGGTCACTCCTCGAGTGAAGACTGAACCCCTCAGCCGCGATCCAGCCCTTGTGAAAAAGTGGATGGAGTCGATTCCAGTGGTTGATGAGGTCACTGATCTAAAGTCTTATGAAGATATTGAAAAGATGGTGAACGACTGGATCAACGGCGGAATGGGCGATAATTCCGAAGGAACCCAGCGTGGTGGTTCAGCGGCCTCTGGCAAGACTGACGAAACTCCTGCAAAGTCAACCGTTAGTAAGGATAAGTTGGCTGCATTTGATGATGAAGATGACAGTTTCACTTCTACTGCTCCGGTTAAGCCAGCAGCTTCGACTAAAAAGCCTAGCCGAAAGACAGCTGAGCAGGATTTGAATGACGCTTTTGCTGAGCTTGAAAACGGCTAAACAAATTAGAGTCTAAAAAGGCAGAGAGTTAATTCTCTGCCTTTTCTGTAATTTGTCTCATCATAACCTACAATATACACAGGAGCAAAAATGGCTAAAAAAGAAAAAGATGCCGCACAAAAGTCTGTTGTTGATGACTTTACAAGTGATCTGATAGCATCTTTAAATAAGGACCATGGATCACGAATTGCATACAACTTGGCAGTCGACCAGTCGCCAACACACGTAAAGCGCTGGATTTCAACAGGCTGCCGCCAGCTCGATCTCATTATTTCAAATCGTTCCAAGGGCGGCTTGCCTGAAGGTCGTATTGTTGAAATTTTTGGACCTCCATCTATTGGAAAGTCGCATATTGCAACACAGATTGCCAAAAGCACCCAAATGATGGGTGGTATTGTTGTGTATATCGACACAGAGAACGGAACATCAGTTGAAAACTTGGCAGCACTTGGAGTCGATGTTTCAAAAAGATTTGTGTACGTCGATACGCATTGCACAGAAGAGGTTCTTGAGACTGCTGAAAAGACAATCTTGAAGGCAAAAGCGATGGCAAAGGACATTCCTGTCACCATCATTTGGGACTCTGTTGCTGCAAGTTCTCCTAAGGCTGAGCTTGAAGGTGCCTACGACAAGGACACAATTGGTCTTCAGGCCCGCTCAATCTCTAAGGGAATGCGCAAGATCACAGGCGTCATTGGTGACCAAAACGTTCTCTTTGTCATTCTAAATCAGATTCGTACAAAGATTGGCTGTGTCTCTCCAGAAACGCTGGTAACAGTTCGTAGATCTTCTTAAAATTATTTTAATCAACCTCGTTTAATGCATATTTTATACTCTTTATATTTGGGAGAAAGACCTGAAAAATGATTTGGATAAAGTTGAAATGACCTTAGAAAATTACACAAGGAAATCATATGAAAAAGCAACAAATTTCTAATTTCTTTAAAGAAGCTGGATATGATTACAAGGAGATGGAATTTAATAAGTTCTACCCAATTAGTGGATGGGAAATCCTAACACATTCTCAGGACGGCAATGTGTGGAAGAATGTGACACATATTGTCAGAAAAGATGCTTGTATTCCAGTGATTGTAAGTTTTATGGACACACATATGTCTGTAAGTCCTGAACATCAATTTTGGGTTCGTGTCAGTGGAGCAGAAACATGGATAGAGGCGCTTGACTTAGTTGAAGAAAATGAAGATATTTATCTTCTACACGAAAGTGGTGAATGGGTTCGTGCTACATTCTCTGCAGGTAAAAATGAGATTGATATTTTAGATATGACAGTTGATGGCGCGGAAAGTTACTATAGCAACGGGGTTCTGTCTCACAATACAATGCACGGAGATCCTACAACAACACCAGGAGGCATGGCAATTCCATTCCACGCTTCAGTTCGAATCAAGCTTGGCGCAGGTCAGCAGATTGAAAACAAACAAGGTGAAGTAATTGGCATCAACGTTTGGGCAAAAACCATTAAAAACAAGGTTGCTCCGCCTTTTAGAAAAGTTGCCTTTAGAATTATCTTTGGAAAGGGTATTGAAGAGTATGAAGAGACGTTTGACGTTTTGCGTGAGTATGGCCCTGACTCGGTAAATGAGCATCTTGTATCTGTTGAAGGAGCCGGTGCATGGAAAACAATCAAGGTCACATCTGAAACAGGTGAGGTTATTCTTGAAAAGAAATTCTATAAGTCTGAGTTTGGAGAAATTTGGGCAAATCCTCAATACAAACCATGGATTGATGGACTGCTTGACGCTGCTCTTATACGTACTAATATAAAGCTTGATGACATCGATATCGACCATGAGTCATATTCAGAAATGCAAGCACTTTCCCATGAGATGGGCGAAGTAGATGAATCATTAAGCGTTTAATTAAAGGTTAAAAACGCGCTGACCTCCATAATATAATAATATTATGGAGGTCAAGTGTTTGAAAATCTTGAAGAAGGGTTAAACGCATTTTTAAATGGATCAACAATTGATGAAGTTAGATTTATGTGGGGGTTTGGAAGAAATAAAACAATTAAAATTCTAAAAAATCAATTAGGTGATTTTAAATATAAAGAAATTGCAAAAAAAACTTCTATTGATCGTAGAATCAATGCAAGTGCAAAAGTTAATAAAGGCAAAAAACGCGGACCTATGCCTGACGAAAGAAAAAGAAAAATTGCCAATAGTCATGTTGGTTTAAAACACACAAAAGAAACAAAAGAAAAAATATCAAATTCAATTCAAAAAAGAATTAAAGAATCTGGTCCATTAAGAACAAATGAGTCTTTAAAAAACAGGAGCCGCAAAAGCTCGTGAAACAAAAATAAAAAATGGAATTTATAAAGCTTTTGCTCAAAAAATGAAAGGAAGAAAGTGGTCAATGAGATATTATAGAAAACTTTTCAAAGGCAATAGAAAATGAAATCTCAAAATTTAAAGGAGTTGACTGTCACTAAAAGACCTATTCTTTTAGTTGACGGTCTTTAACTTAATGTTTTTACAAGACATTTTTGTGCAAACCCTACAATGAGCTCCAATGGTCAAGCTGTGGGCGGCATTGTAGGGTTTTTGAATGATCTTGCCAATAAAGTTGATATTATTGACCCGCATCGTGTAATAATTGTGTGGGAAGGTGGAGGTTCACCACGTCGCCGTGAATTATTTGCAGCTTACAAGTCAAAGCGCAAGCCACAAAAGTTAAACAGATACTATGAAGGCGATATTCCTGACACAATAGGAAACAGAAATTGGCAAATTTCAACGCTTGTACAGATCATGAGAAGTTTGCCAATTCAACAATCATATGTTACTGATTGTGAAGCAGATGATGTCATTGGATATATCACAAAATACAATTTTGGTGATAGACCATGTGTCATCATGTCATCTGATAAAGATTATTATCAACTGTTAAGCAATAGAGTGAAAATATGGAGCCCGACATCTAAGTCATTTGTGAATGAAAAAGACGTTGTTGAAAGATTTGGATGCAATGTTGTAAATTACATCACAACAAGATGTTTTGTGGGCGACCCGGCTGATGGAATTCCAGGAGTTGAAGGTGCAGGTTGGAAAACAATGGCTAAACGTTTTCCTGAAATTGCAACTGATACAAAATTGACACCTGAAGATATCATTTTTCGAGCACAAGAATTGAAAGAATCTTCAAAAATGAAGTTGTACGATAACATTATTGAATCGGCGGAACTTGCCAATTTGAATTGTAGGTTGATGACCTTAGATATGGAAATGCTTTCAGGTACCCAAATTGGAAAAATAAATTCTGCCATTGAAATGTTCAAACCTGAATCAAACAAACTTGACTATATCAAGTCGTTAAACAGAGCGTCAATTTTTAATTTCGATAGAGAAAGTGTCTATATCCAGTTAACGGCCGGGTTGAAGAATATTTAGAAAAACATGAAATGCAAAATGCCAATCTGGCAAGTAAAATAAAATAGTCAAGTAATAACATGCAAAAAATGGAGTATGCATGAGTGAAGATGTGTCTGTCGCTCTTTTTAAATCTTACGGCAAGAAATTTCAAGAGCAAATTTTTCAAGGGCTTTTAACTGATCATCCATGGGCGACGCAGATGGTCGAGGTTATGAATCCAACTTATTTTGATCTAAAGTATCTTTCATTCTTGACTGATAGGTACTTTAAGCATTACAATAAGTACAAAACTTTTCCCACAATGCAGCTTTTGATTTCGATCATCAAGGAAGACTTGCATTCTGGTCCTGATGCAATCCTCAAAGACCAAATCATTGATTGTTTGCATCGCATTCGCACAAATCCTGATCCTGGTGATCTTCCTTATGTGAAGGAAAAGTCTCTTGATTTTTGTCGCCGCCAGGCATTTCGTGAGGCTCTTGAGTCCGCCGTTGAGATGGTTGCAACTGATAAGTTTGAATCAGTTGTTGACCTTATGAAAAAGGCAGTCTCTGTTGGAATGGCAAACACCACTGGTCATGACTTTTTTGAAGATGCAGAGGCTCGATTTGTCAAGGTGAATCGTAATCCTTGCCCAACGGGACTTGATGTTATTGACGGAAAGGAAATTCTTCGTGGTGGTCTTGGTCGCGGTGAGTTAGGTGTTGTTGTTGCACCAACTGGTGTTGGTAAGTCACACTGGCTGACAGCAATGGGTGCTCATGCTTTGAAGATGGGCAAGAATGTTGTTCATTATACATTTGAGCTTACAGAAACTGCCGTTGGTCTTCGATATGACTCAAATCTTTGTTCCATTCCTTCAAATGATGTTCCAGACATGAAGGAAGATGTTCTTAAGATGTATGAAACAATGGATCTTGGCCGTCTCATAATCAAGGAATATCCAACAGGAACTGCCACTGTTCAAACTTTGCGCAATCATATTGAAAAGCTTTCTTTGAAAGGCTTTATTCCTAATCTTATTATCATTGACTATGCAGACATTATGCGTTCTTCTAGAACATTTGATTCTCTTCGTCATGAATTGAAGCTTGTGTACGAAGAGTTGCGTAATCTTGCAATGGAATTGAACCTTCCTGTTTGGACTGCGTCTCAGGCTAATCGTGAAGCATCCGGCGCCGAAGTTGTTGGTCTTGAAAACATGAGCGAAGCTTATGGAAAGGCAATGGTGGCCGACGTCGTTGTTTCTATTTCCAGAAAGCCTTCTGAAAAAGCCGATGGCTCAGGTCGTCTGTTTATTGCAAAAAATCGCGCAGGTAAAGATGGAATTCTATTTCCTATTCACATTGACACATCGCAGTCTAGAATCTCTATTCTAGATGAAAATAGCTTGAGTCTATCTGAAACAGTGTCAAATGACAGACGGGATGAAAAGAAGCTTCTTCGTAAGAAGTGGCTGGAAGTGACAGGTACTAAAAAGGAGGAATAATGTCTTATAAGAAAAGTGAAGTTAAAAAAATTGCATTAGATTATTTTGATGGTGATGAGCTTGCCCCAGACGTATTTGCAAAGTATGCTTTGCAAAATCAGGATGGTGAATATCTGGAGGCTAGCCCAGATCAGATGCATCGTCGTCTTGCTCGTGAATTTCATCGTATTGAGATGAAGTACAAGAATCCAATGAGTGAAGATGAGATCTTTGAACTTTTTAAGGGATTTAATGATGTGATCCCGCAAGGCTCTCCTATGTCAGGAATTGGAAACAACTTCCAACTCCAGTCACTTTCAAACTGCTTTGTTATTGATCCTGCACACGATTCCTATTCAGGAATTCTCTTTACTGACCAGGAGCAAGTTCAGATTATGAAGCGTCGTGGCGGCGTAGGTCACGATGTCACAAACATTCGACCAAAGGGTATGACTACGTCTAATGCAGCAAAGACAACTGATGGTCTTGCTGTCTTTATGGAAAGGTTTTCAAACTCTACACGTGAAGTTGCTCAAGGTGGCCGCCGCGGAGCTTTGATGATGACAATTCACTGCTTTGAAGGATCAACTCAAGTATTGACTGATGAAGGGTGGAAGCGTATTGAAGATGTAGTCAATAACAAGTTTAATGGTCATGTTTGGACACATGAAGGTTGGAAAGAAATTGAAGCTTACCAAAAATTTGAAAACAGTGAAATCTATGAAATTGAAGCTGAGAATGGTAAGATCATTAATGTGACTGCCGACCACAAGTTTGTTGTGAAAAATATTATGACAGGTGAGGAGTATCTTAAACCAATTAAAGAAGTCGATGTAGAAAATGAGGAGTTGGTGTTTTATGATGTTAGTTTTTAAGCGGGCTTATATTTATAAGTGTGTCAATCATACTAAAACTGATTCATGAAACAACATCAAGGCTTTTTTTGAACTTCCCGATGTAGTTGTTTATGCTGGTAAATTTGCTGGTGAATTCAAAATGACATCACCAGCAATTCTTATTCGCGCTCTTAATATAAATCATGATCATCTACATAATCTTTTTGAAAATAAAGAAGAATTTGATGCGTGTTGGGAAACATCAAAAATTGAAAGAAAAAAAATTGTAGTAGAGAAATACGCATCTATTCAAGACTTAAAAAATGCAATTCAAAAAAACTCTGAAGCTAAAAAGAATTTAGCTACTAAGCGCAAGTGTGCAATATGTGATATAGATTGTAAAAAATCAAAGAAAATGATTGGCTGCTGCTCAGAACAGTGTTATCGTATAAAGCTTCTTCAGCAAAATGATGCTGTTAAAAGATCACATTGGTGCAAATCAAAAAATCATGAGCAAATACGAGACAAGAGAATAAAAACTCGTAAAAAAAATGATTTGGAATTAAACAGAAAGTACACTCCGTGGAATAAAGGAAAAACAGGTATTTATAGTTTTGCAACTCTCGAAAAGATTCGAAAAGCAACCCAAATTCAATTTCATAAGGAAATGTTTAAAAAAACATCTATTGAAAAAAAGTAGAAAATTTTTTGGTTGAAATTAATGCTAATTTTAAGTATAGTTTTATACTTGCTGAAAGACAGTATGATTTTGTTTTACATGATGTAAAAGCTATTCTTGAAATACATGGAGATTTTTGGCATGGAAACCCCCAATTTTGGGGTGTAGGAAATCGTCCTTTGCGTGATCATCAAGTGATGAAAAAGCTTGATGACGCTGTAAAAAAAAGAATAGCTAATGACCAAGGCTATGAATATTTTGACTTTTGGGAATATGATATTCACAACAATTGGGATTCTTGCATGACAAGAATCAAGGAGATTTTAAGTGGAAATTAAAAATATTGTAAAATCAACTTCTAAAATTAAGAGAGTCACCCCTGCAGGTCGCGCAACAACATATGACTTTACTGTCAAAGACACACACAGAATTCTTGCAAATGGATTTTATACGTCAAATTGCAGTCATCCTGAGATTGAAACATTCATTGATATTAAGCGTAACCTCAAAAAGGTCACGGGCGCAAATATCTCAATTCGCTGGACTGATGAGTTTATGGAAGCTGTGCGGGATGACAAAGAATTTGTTTTGCACTGGCCTGTTGGATCAAAGAATCCTGAAGTTCAAAAAGTTGTCAATGCTCGCCAGATTTGGGATAAGTTTATTGATGCAACTCATGCGTCAGCCGAGCCCGGCGCTTTGTTTTGGGATACACTGATCAACAACAGCATTGCTGATTGCTATAGCGACGTTGGATATAAAACCATTTCCACAAATCCTTGTGGTGAGCTTCCTCTTTCTCCATATGACTCATGTAGATTGATGGTCAACAATCTTACATCTTTCGTTTTGAATCCATTTATGCCTAATGCTAGATTTGATTTTGAGCGATTTGGAGCTGTTGTTGAAAAAGCGCAGCGTTTGATGGACGACTTGATTGATCTTGAAATTGAGTGTGTTGATAGGATTATCAACAAGATTGAAAATGATCCTGAGCCTGCTTCTGTTAAGCGTGTTGAATTCGATCTTTGGAATAAAATTAGAAAGACTTGTTTGAATGGTCGTAGAACTGGTCTTGGCATCACTGGACTTGGTGATGCTCTTGCGGCACTTGGATTGAAGTATGGTCAGCCTGATTCAGTTGAAATGACCGAGAAGATTTATAAGCATCTTGCAATGTGGTCCCATGTTTCTTCAGTGAAAATGGCTGCTGAGCGTGGATCTTTCCCAGTCTTTTCTTATGAAAAGGAAAAGAATCATGAGTATCTGAACAAGATCATGAATGCTGCTAGCGAGCTCTATCCTGCAATAATTGACATGTGGAAGTCTACAGGTCGAAGAAACATTGCAAATACTACAACTGCTCCTGTTGGATCAGGATCTTGTTTGACACGAACAACATCAGGAATTGAGCCTTCATTCCTCTTGTCATATAAGCGTCGTCGTAAGATTACCCAAGGTGATTTTGACTCGCGAGTTGATTATGTTGATAGACTGGGCGACAAGTGGCAGGAGTACACAGTCTATCATCACTGGTTTAAGAAGTGGATGGATATTACGGGTAAGACAAACGTTGAAGAAAGTCCATATTGGCAGGCAACTGCAAATGACATCAACTGGGAAGATTCCGTAAAGATTCAGGCTGCAGCTCAACGATGGGTTGATCATTCAATTTCAAAGACTTGCAACCTTCCAAATAATGCTACAAAAGAACTTGTTCATGAAATCTATATGAAGGCTTGGTCTCTTGGCTGCAAAGGATTCACTATTTATCGTGATGGTTGTCGTGATGGTGTTCTCATCAATGACACTCCACCAGCTGAAGTGAAAAAGGCAGACGACACAAGACAGTCTCCTAAGCGTCCAAAGGTTCTTCCTTGTGATATTCATCGTGCAACCATTAGAAACGGCGATACAACCGAATCTTGGTTGGTCTTGGTTGGCCTTAATGAAGGCAAGCCATACGAAGTCTTTTGTGGAATGCCTCATCTTATTGAATTTCCTAAGAAGTATAAGTCAGGTTCTATTGTAAAGAATCGTAAGCGCAGCGGTTCCACATCTTACAATCTTTTGATTCCAGTGGGTGATAGTGATAATCTCACTTTTAATGATATCACTGATCTTTTTAACAATCCAACAGAGGGCGCTTTTACTAGAACAATCTCGCTGGCTTTGCGACATGATGTTCCGCTTCATTATGTGGTCGAACAGTTGCAAAAAGATAAAAATAGTGATATATTTTCATACGCTCGGGTTATTTCACGGGTGTTAAAAGGGTACATCAAGGATGGGACCAAGACAACAGGGAATAAGTGTCCAAACTGCGATGGGGGCGAACTTATCTACCAAGAAGGTTGTCTCTCATGCAAGAGCTGCGGTCACGCTAAGTGCGGGTAATAACAAGTTTAGAAATGATTCTGAGCTTGTCGAAGAGCTAGAAATTAACTTTGACACAACGGAGTATGCGGTGAATTTTATTGCAGATGTTTCTAATCATATCAAGTCTATTGAGCTGAAGGTTGATCCAATCATCATTCGTGTGAATGAATTCAACGAGGATTCTGCCAAGGAATTTGTCGATGCAATGAGTCGCGCGCAGAATACAGGTCAGAATGTTATTCCTGTTGTTATCGACAGTTATGGCGGACAGGCTTATTCTCTTATGGCTATGATTGGAGCCATTAAGTCTTCCCGAATTCCTGTGGCTACAATCGTTGAAGGCAAGGCAATGTCTTGTGGAGCAATCCTTTTTACCTTTGGTGCAAAAGGAATGCGCTACATGGACCCCGATGCTACTCTTATGATTCATGATGTTTCTAGCATGGCTTGGGGCAAGATTGAAGAAATGAAGGTTAGCACACGCGAAGCCGAAAGATTGAATGACAAAGTGTATAAGATGATGGCTCGTAACTGCGAAAAGCCTGAAAATTACTTTCTTGACATCATTCACCAAAAGGGTCATGCAGATTGGTATCTTGATGCCGATGAGTGTATGAGTCATAATCTTGCAAATCATCTGAAGGTTCCAACTTTCACTTGCAAGGTTGATTTGAGCTTCAAGTTGGAATAACAATGAAAAACAAGGTGATCAAGTTTGTGGTGTGGAGAATATTTTCTATCATCATAGGGATCACCTTGAACGGTTTGATTACCGGGAGCTGGCATATGGCTCTCGGTATTGTTTTTTTAAACAGCATCATTTTGACAATTTGTCAAATTATTTTTGAATCACAATGGGAGAAAAAGTTTGGAACAGGAAGTAAGCCACCTGAACAAAGTTGACTTAAAAATTAAGTTCTTTAAATAAAAACTTCCTTGAATATAAAATATCTGGATCTTCAATTGGTAGAATTATAAACACAAACAAAGTCATTAATGGATGGAGTGTTAAATATGCCGGCACAGAAAAATAGTGTAGAGCTTATTGGTTGGTATGGTTCTGATGAGACACATGCGCTTTCAGCATGGACATCAACAAGCAGAGATCTTTCAGATGAAAAAAGAAAAAGAATTCCTGATATGTTAAAGACGCTTGCAGATGCAGGTCATCACACTGTTTTTGAAAAATCTAGTCTTCATTTTTTAGTAACTGTTGATGTGAGTACACATATCCATCTCTTAAAGCATCGTATTGGTGTTTCAATCAATGGTGAATCTGCAAGATACAAAGAGTTGAAAGACGACAAGTTTTATGTTCCTCGCGATTGGCCCGCTCATGAGCAGGAGCAGTATATTTCTTTTGTTGAAAATGCTATCAAGCAATATCATGAAACTCTTGAAAGACTTGTGAAAAGCGGCGTTAGTCGAAAGCGTGCAAAAGAGTCTGCTCGTTTTTATCTCCCTTATGGCAATCAGATCACAATGGACTTGATGTTCAATTGGAGATCATTCCATCACTTCCTTGGTCTTCGAATGAAGCCTGATGCGCAGCGAGAAGTTTGTTGGTTGGCAGAAGAAATGCTTCGTCAGGTTGCAAAGATTCCTGATTGTCCATTTAAGCATACAATTAAAGCATTTGGTCATAATCAAGTACTTTAACATGAAGCACGCATCTCTCCCACATCACCACTACGTGAAGGTTCCTAATAGTCTTTTAGGACCTAAAATGCCGCCAGGATCGACTAATGCAATTCTTCATGGAGTCTATGGTCATCCTGGACAGCTTGTTTTAACACATTTGCTGCTTGAAACAGGGGCACATTGGAGTGGAATACCTCTCATTTTGTTAAATGATGGCGACAAAACGTCAGGATTGCAGCCATGGGGATGCATGGGAGAGTCAATCACAGCATCTTATTTGCCATTTCTTGATGGTCAACCAGCCATTCCGCGTAAAATAAATGTTGAAGGTCGGCATACGGGAATATTGATTGATTGGTCTGACGGATATTCAAGATATCCTCAAGAGCACAAGCCTCTTAGCTTGATTAAGCTAATCGATAATAGATTTTGTTTATTGCCTAACAACTATTTCGTGCTTAATGATAAGCATTTTGTCACAAATGAGTCAAAAAATGAAATGTCTCTCTATAAAAGAGGTGAAATAGTTTATTTTGAAAGTGATAGTGATTGATTTCATTATAGCTCCATAATTATTTGTGGAGACATATTATGAGCATTGGTTACACTATCTCACACGAAAACTACGTTCCTGCTTATCAGACATCAGCTACGCCGTTCGTGACTGCATCATCAGTCACAACAACATCTCAAGTATCATTTCCATATGTCACTAGATTCTTTACAGTCCAAAATAGAAGTTCACTTGAATTGAGAGTAGGATTCACAGAACTTGGAGTGAAAGGAACAAATTACTTTGTTGTTCCTTCAGGAAGCCAAGTCAGTGGAGAATTTAAGGTAATGGATCTTTTTATGTCATCATCAACCGGTGCATCAATCAACTATGTTGTTCTTGCAGGCTTGACAGGCATTAAGGGAACTCAATTTACAGTTCCAACAGGTTCAAACGGTTATGGTGGCGTCGGGTAATTAGTTTGCAAAATGCTATAGTTTAGTTTAGTATTATAGCATAATACCTTAATACAAAGAGCGCAACCTTATTGGTTGCGCTTTTATTGATTCTTGCATGGGAGATCTATATGCCAGAAGGCGCTGAAGTAAGAGTTATTACACAACAACTTGCAAAGGCAATTTCGGGAAAATCTTTAATTGATGTTGAAATCTTATCAGGGCGTTATTTGAAAAAACGCCCTGACGGGTTTAGCGATCTAGTGCAAGCACTTCCAAAGACAATTGTAGGTGCTGGCTGTCACGGTAAATTCATTTATATTTTGCTTGAAGGTGGTGACTCCTCAATTTGGAGTACATTGGGAATGACGGGAAGTTGGTCAAATACCCCCACACGACACTCTCGTGTCTCTTTGACCCTCACTGGAGGCGAAAAGGTATACTACAATGACATCAGAAACTTTGGTACTCTAAAGTGGTCTAAGGGACGGAATAAACTTGCCCAAAAGCTAAAATCTTTAGGGCCCGACATGTTAGCTAATGATGTTTCTGATGAAGCATTTCAAAATGCTCTTCTAAAATATCCAAAATTGACGCTTGCTGAATCAATCATGGATCAAGAGATCATTTCAGGTGTTGGAAATTATGTAAAAGCCGAGGCTCTTTGGAGAGCGTGCCTTTCACCGCATCGTGCTGTTGATACACTTTGTCTGGAAGAGTTTTTGATTTTAAATTCTTCCATCAAAGATGTTCTTCGTGAGTCATTTGCTTCACAAGGTGCCACAATCAAATCATATAAAAACTTCAATAATGAGATTGGACAATTTAAGATGAGATGTTATGGCAAATCAAAAGACGAAAATGGTGAAACCGTAAAAAAAGAAAAGACAAAAGATGGAAGAATGACCTGGTGGGTCCCAACTCGACAGGTATAAAAATATTTGCAATCAAATATAATCACAAAAGGAGAAATAAAATGAAGTTGAAGCTATCTGATCAAGCAATTGTGCGAATTGTTGACCTCTTGCAGGTTGCAATCATAACCGGAACTGATGTGGTTGACAATTTTAGAACGTTGACCCTTGTTGCTGACGAAAACGAGCTGGTAATTGACCCAGATGATAACGCTGCATTTATTGAGTCAATTAACAACCTTGCTTTGAAGGCAAGCGAAATTGCAAAGAATGGTGCGTATGAGCTCACCTGACAAACTGGAAAGCATGTTCAGTCTTAGAAAAGAATTTATGGACATGCTAACAGAAAAATTGGATGTGTATCCTGAACTTCCTTTAAATCTTTTGGAAAAGAAGTCACAAATTCTTCTTCGGGATATCACTCTAAAAGGTGTTGAAGAAATATTTGAGGCTCTTCAAGAGCTAAAGAACGTAAAGGAACATCGCCAAACTGATATTCCACAATTTAATCGTGATGCATTCCTTGAAGAAAATGTTGATGCACTCAATTATTTCTTCACAAGCTTAAGACTTGTTGGTGTGTCAGCTGACGAGCTTTATTCTGCTTATGTAAAAAAGCACAATAAGATTGTTCAGCGCTTAAACAACGGATATTAGCTTGAACATGCCGCTAAGATATGCAAATTATCTTAGCGGCATATTTAGTGCTAAATGAACACACCTGTAGTAGAAAAAAAGGAAGCAGATAAAAAAGACTTTCTTGTTGTTAGAAATAAAAAAACGTTGGATGTTTTAAAGGTTGTTGCACCTCATGAATTCCAAGTTGGGTTTGACAATTACCAACCAGCAAACATGTCTGTCAACGGCAATCAGTTCATTGCTGGAAACCTTACAATCAAAAACGGGTGTCGTGGTTCATTAAAGTTGCCTGGGCCAGGAAAAGAATTAGCAATAAAACCCGGCCCAGGCATCAATGTTATTGATAATTGCGATGATACAATTAGATTATCTATTGATGAAAACTACATAAGAAATATTGACCTTAATATAAGAGTAGAGACCGAATTAAGTGGTGGTCTCCTTGGCTCAATTGTCAATAATTCATTACTGTTAAGCCTTGATAGGACAAACATCGCTCACTTAACAGGCTCAACTTTTACTGGGCCTGTTATAGCAACAGCAGGTCTTAGTGGATCGTTGTTGACTCTTACCGATGGTGTCACATCATATTTAAAAGCTGGGACAGGCATTCTTATTACAACAAGTTCAATGGGTCAAGTTGAGATATCAATTGATTCAAACAACGCAACTGGAACGTCGTCACAATTTGGCACTGAACTTGTTATGAATGCTGATTTAATCGGTGACTTAGATGGCGTAAATAAAAGCTTTGAGTTAGAAAGTGTCCCTGCAAATAATTCGTTTATGTTATGGCTAAACGGTCAGCTGCTTACTCGTAATGAAGATTACACACTTTCTGGAAAAAACGTAACTCTTCTAACATCAGCACCTGATGGTGATGACATAATGAAGGCTTTATATAGCAAAAGTGTCACATCAAAATACTATGCTATCAATGTTGAGCCTTCTATTATTAGCATAGGTGAATCAATAACTCAAATATCATTACAATATGAGCCCTATCCAATAACTTCATTAATGCTTTTTCTAAATGGCCAGCTTCTCACGCAAGGAAATGACGGTGACTATAATGTTGCGGGAGTGAATGTTTCATTGGAAAGAAAATTGTTAGATGATGATGTCGTACGAGCAACATACAGCTACATAATTTGATTCAAAATAAATTGATGAATATTCATTTTACATAATAGTTAGCATCGAGCGGAGAAAGTAAATGACAAATTACATCACATCAGATATGGCACTTGCTGCATACCTCATGATGAGAGGTATAAAGCTAATTTCCGCTGATCGCCAGGGTGGAAAGTTTACGTTTACATTTGATGACAAAAATAATTTGGTGAATTCCATTTCAATGGAATACTTATCATCAGATTTTCCAAGATTTGATGCAGCAATGCGTCAATTGAAGAAAATACTTTATAGAAATTAAATTTCTGTCCTTGTCCAAGTTTGGACTTAATGTCCAGTAAAAAGTCCGAGTAATCCATCGATGAGTTATTGATGGGCTAAAACTTTAAGATAAGGAAAAATCAAAATGGCACGTACACAGATGAGGCTTGACGCCATCACTGGTTCAATGGCAGCACTTGAGCCAGCAGCGGTAGCCCAGGGCGCAGGCCCACTCAACTTCGCAGCAGCAGACCTTGAAGACATCCTTGGCGGTTTCGCTCAGGCAGTCACAAACATTCACGGTAGCACTTCATTCACATCACAGGAACCAGGTAAGTTCGAGCACGCAACTTCAAAGTTCATTGGTATCCTTTCGGCTTCTAGCCACATCCAGGGTGCCGCGGGTCTTGAGATTGCAGGCCAGTCAGACCTCAAGGGTCTTACTCACATGTACGGCGACGCCCAGGTCGATACTCTTAGCAGCAACGACGGCGCCCTCGTATTCCACAACTCAGCCAAGAAGCTTCGTTCAAACGCAAGCGTAAAGTTTGACGGTACAGACCTCATTGCTGCTTCAGCAAAGGTTTCTGACCTCACAGCTACACGCGTAGTTTACGCAGCAGCTTCAGGTTCACTCGTTGATAGCGCAAACATGACATTCGACGGCACTGACCTCACAGTTGCATCAGCCAAGGTCTCAGACCTTACTGACGGCCGTGTTGTTTATGCTGGCGCTTCTGGCGCTCTTGTCGATAGCGCTGAGATGACATTCGGAGCAGGTGGTCTTACACTTTCTAAGGATCTCTCAGCACGTAGCGGTTCATTCTCTGGTGATGTCACCATCACTGGCGACCTCAACGTTATGGGTGCAACCACAACAATCGACACACAGAACCTTCTCGTCAAGGATGCTAAGGTTGTTATTTCACAGGGTGCTCTCGTTGATGGCGCAGGTCTTTACCTCGCCAACGATACCTCAGGTGAGAACATCCGTTGGGCAACTGCAGACGGCGGCAAGTGGATTGCTTCAGACAAGTTTGCTGCTGACACTATGCAGGCTCTTGACCTCTCAGAGGCAATTGTTTGGGCAGATGCTTCAGGTAACCTTGTTGAAATCAGTAATCAGCAGCTTGCTGATGCTATGGAAGCCCGCCTTGCAGAAGGCACAGGCGTCCATATCTCAGAAGCCGGCGCTGTTATCACAGTTGCAATCGGCCAGCCAGTCGAGACAACCTCAGTTGTCACATTCGCAGCTGTAACCGGCAGCAACCTCACTGCAGCACGCCTCATGGCATCTAATGCAAACAAGGTCATGGTCTCGGCCGATCTTGCTTCATGGGTTGCTGGTACTGCAAACCAGGTCACAGTTGCTGACGATGCTGATGGTTCAATCACCCTCAGCCTCCCACAGAGCATCCACACTGACGCAGACGTAGAGTTTGATACCCTCAAGCTCGGCGACTACGCAGCAGATGCTGG
>Ga0114968_10000963_pt1 | contig 21902 bp, 21 predicted proteins | sample M_130807_EF_Meta_FD_87020 | JGI IMG/M metagenome (GOLD analysis project Ga0114968, IMG submission 87020) | Freshwater microbial communities from Lake Montjoie, Canada to study carbon cycling - M_130807_EF_MetaG | ecosystem: Environmental > Aquatic > Freshwater > Lake | place: Lake Montjoie... | reverse complement strand
GCTAGCGGGCCGTCGGTGGCGAGGCGGCGCTGCAAGGTGGCCTCGTCCAGCCATTCGTGCGCCACTTCGCTCAGGGCTTGTTCAAAGGTGTCCAGGTGTTCTTCGCTGATGGTGCATCCCGCCGCCATGGCGTGGCCGCCAAAGCGCAGCAGCACGCCGGGGTAGCGCTTGGCTACCAGGTCCAGCGCGTCGCGCAAATGAAAGCCGGCAATCGAGCGGCCCGAGCCCTTGAGTTCATGCTCTTTGCCCGGCGCCTGGCTGGCGGCAAACACGAAGCTGGGGCGATGAAACTTATCTTTGATGCGCGCCGCCACGATGCCGACCACGCCTTCATTGAAGTCCGGGTCGAACACACAAATGGCCGGTGGCGCTTCGTCTTCGGCGTCAAACAAAGACTCGGCTACTTCCATGGCCACGTCGCGCATATCGCCCTCGATCACGCGGCGCTCGCGGTTGATGCCGTCCAGCGCGCGCGCCAGTTCGTCGGCACGCGCCGAGTCATCGGTGAGCAGGCATTCAATACCCAAGGTCATGTCAGATAAGCGCCCCGCGGCATTGATCCGTGGCCCCAGCGCAAAACCAAAGTCCTGGCTGGTGGCAATCGCCGATTTGCGCCCGGCTGCGCGAAACAAGGCCTCCATGCCCGCAGGCATGGCCCCGGCACGCACGCGCTTGAGGCCCTGCGTCACCAAGCGGCGGTTGTTGGCATCCAGGCGCACCACATCGGCCACCGTGCCCAGCGCCACCAGGGGCAGCAAGCTGTCCAGCTTAGGTTGGGTGGCCGCGTCGAACACGCCGCGTGCGCGCAACTCCGAGCGCAGCGCCAGCAGTACATAAAACATCACGCCCACACCGGCCAGGGCCTTGCTCTCAAAAGTGCAACCGTGCTGGTTGGGGTTGACGATGACATCCGCATCAGGTCGCTGCGCAGCAGGCAGGTGGTGGTCGGTCACCAACACCTGCAGGCCCAGCGCTTTGGCATGGGCTACGCCTTCCGCGCTGGCGATGCCGTTGTCCACCGTGATCAGCACATCGGCGCCCTGGGCTTTGACGCGGTCGGCAATCGGAGCCGTCAGGCCATAGCCATCGACCACGCGGTCGGGCACCAAATAGCCGATGTGCTGCGCGCCCAGCAGTTTCAGGCCGCGCATGGCCAGCGCGCAGGCGGTAGCGCCGTCGCAGTCGTAATCGGCCACGATGCACAAGCGCTTGCCTTGGGCGATGGCGTCAGCCAGCAAGCTGGCGGCTGCGCCTATACCCAAGAGCCCGTCGGGCGGCAAGAGTTTGGCCAGGCTGTCGTCAATTTGCGCGGTGCTGGTAACGCCACGCGCTGCGTACAGGCGAGCCAGCAGCGGATGCACGCCGGCTTGCTCCAGCGCGTACACGCTGCGCGGAGGAATGTCGCGGGGGATGATTTTCATAAGTCGTCTAAATAAGTTGCGATGCGGCGCGCAGGCCATAGCTGGGCCAACCTTTGCCAGGCGCTGGGTGCGCCTAGGGTGTAACTGCGCCCTTGCGCAGTGCCGCACAGGCTGATGCACAGCGGCTCCTCGGGGCTGCGGGTCTGGCGCGCCAGGGCCTGGGCCAAGGGGCCAGCGTCCAGGCTTTGCCATGCGGCGCACCAGGCCTGGGGCTCGTCTTGGGTGGCGCTACGGGCCAGCAGGTCGAGCAACTGGCCTCGGGGCGGCTGGGGTGCGCCGGTGCCGCTGATCCAAAAGCCGTTGACGGGGCTCTGCCCGGCGGCGCTGCGCGCATCGTTGACCGGGTGGGTGTAGAGCAGCATTTGCATCTCGTTTTGCAGGCGGCGCAAGCCGCCAGCCTGCGCTTGGCGCGGTATCCAGGGGTCTATGGGCTGGCCGCGCACCCGGGCCAGGGCGGTGGTGGGCAGGTCTTGCAGCGCTGCGCCCTGGGCCAGCCAGGTGCGCGGGCTGTGCCAGTGCAGCGTGATGCCGTCCTCCGCAAAATAGGGCGCCATCGCATCGAGCAGGGCGCGGGACGGGCCTTCATCGAGTTGCAGGTGGTGGGGGTCGTGCATGGCCACATGGTCGGCGTGAACTTGCAAATGGCAGGGCGTGATCAGCGCCCAGGCCTGGCCGCTTTGGTACAGACCGGCGGCCTGCGCCTTCCAGGCGGCCCAGGGCACTAGACCGTCGGGCACCTGCGTGCCCGCTACCAGGCGCTCAGGCAGGGGGCTGAGATCCTGGTCATTGGCGGCGTGCGTATCGACGGTGCTTGCGCGCGCCAGCAGGGTTTGCAGTGCGGGCAAGGCCAAGCTGCGGCTGGCTGCCCGGCAGCGGGGGCCCGGGGGCGCGGCGTGGGAGATCACAAGGTGCATGGGCGGCATTGTCCCGCACCCGGGCGCAGCGCCGAAGCTGCCACAATCTGCCGGTAATGAACCTACCTTTTGAACTTCGCATCGGCTGGCGCTACACGCGGGCGGGCCGCAGCACCCGGCGCAATGGCTTTATCTCCTTTATTTCGGGCGTCTCCATGCTGGGCATTGCGCTGGGGGTGGCGGCGCTGATCATTGTGCTGAGCGTGATGAACGGCTTTCAGCGCGAGGTGCGCGACCGCATGCTCAGCGTGGTCTCGCACGTCGAAATTTATGCCGCCAACGGCGCGGCCTTGCCCGACGCGGCGCAAACGCTCTTGCAAGCGCGGCGCAATCCGCAGGTGGTGGGCGCGGCGCCCTTCATCGCTGCGCAGGCCTTGCTGGCGCGGGGCGACGAAATGCACGGCGTGCTGGTGCGCGGCATCGACCCGGTGCTCGAGCCCGAGGTCACCGACCTGGCCCGCCCCGAGCAGCGCGCCGCGCTGCAGCAGCTGCGCCCCGGCCGTTTTGGCGTGGTGCTGGGCGCCGAGCTGGCGCGCGCCCTGGGCGTGCGCGCGGGCGATCCGGTCACGCTGATCGCGCCCAGCGGCCAGCTCACACCGGCCGGCGTGGTGCCGCGCCTCAAGCAAATGGAGGTGCTGGGCACTTTCGATTCCGGGCATTTTGAGTACGACTCGACCCTGGCGCTGGTGCATCTGGATGACGCAGCGCGCATTTTCCGGCTGGAAGGCCCCAGCGGTGTGCGCCTGAAGCTGCGCGATTTGCACCAGGCGCCATTTGTTGCGCAGGCCTTGCGCGCCGATTTGGGCGCGGAGGTGGCGGTGCGTGACTGGTCGCAGCAAAACCGCAGCTGGTTTGCCGCCGTGCAGGTAGAAAAACGCATGATGTTCATCATCCTCACGCTGATCGTGGCCGTCGCCGCATTTAATTTGGTCAGCACTTTGGTCATGACGGTGACCGACAAGCGCGCCGACATCGCCATCTTGCGCACCCTGGGCGCCAGCCCGGCGAGCATCATGGGCATTTTTGTGGTGCAAGGCGCCATGGTGGGCGTGATCGGGACGCTCAGCGGCCTGCTGCTGGGCTTGGGTGTGGCCTTCAATATTGACGTCATCGTCCCGGCCATTGAGCAGGCCTTGGGGGCGCGCTTTTTGCCTCAGGATATTTACCTGATCAGCCGCATGCCCAGCGACCCGCAGTCGGCCGATATCGTGCCCATTGCGCTTATCAGCCTGGTGCTGGCCTTTGCCGCCACGATTTACCCCAGTTGGCGTGCCTCGCAAGTCAAACCGGCGGAGGCTTTGCGCTATGAGTGAGGTGCTGCAAATGGCCTCCGACGTCCTGCTTAGTTGCACCGATTTGGGCAAGCGTTTCAACGAAGGCCGCTTGGATGTGACCGTGCTGCGCGGCGTCAACCTGCAGGTGCACCGGGGCGAGACGGTGGCCATCGTGGGCTCCTCTGGCTCGGGCAAAAGCACGCTTTTGCATTTGCTTGGCGGGCTGGACACGCCCAGCACCGGCGAGGTGGTTTTGTGCGGGCAGCCGCTGGCCCGGCTAGACGCCGCAGCCCAGGGGCGTGTGCGCAACCGGCATTTGGGCTTTGTGTACCAGTTCCACCACCTCTTACCCGAGTTCAGCGCGCTGGACAACGTGGCCATGCCGCTGACTTTGCGCCGCAGCGACCCGGCGCAAGCCCGCGCCGCCGCCATGGCGATGCTGGACAAAGTGGGCCTGCGCGCGCGCGCCGAACACCGACCGGCCGAACTCTCGGGCGGCGAGCGCCAGCGGGTGGCCATTGCCCGCGCCCTGGTCACCCAGCCCGACTGCGTGCTGGCCGACGAGCCCACCGGCAACCTGGACCGCAGCACCGCCGACGGCGTGTTTGGGCTGATGCTGCAGCTGGCACGCGACCAGGGCACGGCCTTCGTCCTGGTCAGCCATGACGGCAGCCTGGCCGCCAAATGCAGCCGCGTTCTGCGTCTGGACGGCGGCGTGTTGCACAGCGCGTCAGCGTAAAGCGCGGGTCAAGCGAGGCAAAGGCGCAGCGGCATGTGGATAGACAGCCACGCGCACCTGGATGCCGCCGAATTTGAAGCGGACCGCGCCCCCGACCGTGCCCTGGCGCGCGCTGCTGGTGTTGGCCTGTGTGTCATCCCCGCGGTAGAGCGCGCCAACTGGGACGCGGTACGCCTGCTTGCGCACGAGCAGCGCGACGCCTATGCACTAGGCATTCACCCGCTGTATGTGCCGCAGGCGCATGAATCTGACTTACAAGCACTGGACGCCGAACTGGCGGCGCAGCGCAGCGACCCGCGCTTGGTGGCGATGGGAGAAATCGGCCTGGACTTTTTCGTGCCCGCACTGTGCACGCCAGAGATGCGCGCTAAACAAGAGTTTTTTTACCAAGCCCAGCTCGGGCTGGCACGCCAGCACGACTTGCCGGTGCTGCTGCATGTGCGGCGCAGTGCGGACCGGTTGCTCAAATACTTGCGCGCCGAACAGAGCGGGCAGCCATGGCTTGGCATCGCCCACGCCTTTAATGGCAGCGCGGCGCAGGCGCAAGCCTTTGTCGCGCTGGGGCTCAAGCTGGGCTTTGGCGGGGCGCTGAGTTTCCCGCAGGCCTTGCAGCTGCGCCGCCTTGCCAGTGGCTTGCCCCTGGAGGCCTTGGTGCTCGAGACCGATGCGCCCGATATCCCGCCCCAGTGGCTATACGTCACTGCGCAGGCCCGTGGGCAAGGCCAGCACCAGGGGCGCAACAGCCCGACGCAATTGCCGCGCATTGGCCAGGTGCTGGCACAGTTGCGGGGCCTGGCGCTGGCCGACCTGCAGGCGGCGCTGCAGTCCAACACGGCGCAAGCGCTGCCCAAATTGGCAGCGCTGTTATAAACCAGCGCTGCACACCGATCCACTTTTTCGCCAAAGGCTCCGCTTGAAAAAAAACCTTGCCACCGAACCGCCCGAAGTCAATTTCTCCGAAGAAGGGCTGGTGCGGCATTTGCATTTGGGCAGCATCTGGATCCAGGGCTCGATGCGCGTGGACACGCCCACGGTGCTGGTGCACGAGTACGTGCAACGCATGATGGCCTGGCTGCTGCTGGTCGACCCGGCCACCGCGCCCATGCGCCGAGCGCTGCAATTGGGTTTGGGTGCGGGCTCTTTGACCAAATTTTGCGCCTTGGAAGTGGGCATGCGCAGCACCGCCATCGAACTCAACCCCCAGGTGCTGCACGCCTGCCGGGGCTGGTTTGCACTGCCCACTGACCACCCGCGCCTGCAAGTGGTGCTGGCCGATGCCGCCCAGGAAATCTGCCAGCCGCAATGGCAAGGCAGTGTGGACGCATTGCAAGTGGATTTATACGACCAGGACGCCGCCGCCCCGGTGCTGGACAGCCCGCAGTTCTACGCCCATTGCCGTAGTACCTTGACGTCTGATGGCTGCATGACGGTCAATTTATTTGGCCGCAGCTCGAGTTTTGCGCGTAGCGTCAACAGCATTGCTCAGGCCTTCGGGCGTGAGGCCATTTGGGCCTTTAAAGCCACCCGCGAGGGCAATACGGTGGTGTTAGCGCAGCGCACCGCCACGCGGCCGGACAGCGATGTCTTGAAACAGCGGGCACTTTATATTCAAGAGCACTGGGGCTTGCCGGCAACTAAATGGGTGCGGGCCATGCAGCCTGTCTAGAGGGTATTCCCTAGGCGGTGCCGGGGCCGCTAAGTTGTTATAGTACGGCGGCATGGTGCGCTGAGCAAAAAGCGTGCCGCCGTGTTGCTGATTTATTTCAAAATATTCGATTAATGTTTACGGGAGACTTTGGATGCGCATCAAGAGCCAAAGAGATTTTTTCACCGGGCTGATGTTTTTACTATTGGGCGTGGCGTTTGCTTGGGGCTCAGGTAATTACCCGATGGGTTCGGCCGGTCGGATGGGGCCGGGGTATTTTCCGCTGATGCTCGGAATCATACTTTCGGTGCTCGGCGTGGTTATCACGATCAAAGCGATGGTGATTGAAACCCTAGACGGCGATCCCATAGGCAGCTTTTCATGGAAGCCACTGGTTTTCATCATTGCAGCGAATTTGGTGTTTGGTATTGCCATTGGCGGTATGCCCAGCATCGGCTTGCCGCCCCAGGGATTAATCGTGGGTATTTTTGCGCTGACCTTTGTTGCCAGCAACGCAGGCGATGAGTTCAATTTCAAAGAAGTTTTCGTGTTGGCGGTGATTCTTTCAGTCATTAGCTACGCGGCCTTCATCATGCTTCTCAAAATGCAGTTCCCGGTTTGGCCAACCTGGTTCGCCAGATAAGGAACTCCCATGGATCTGATTAACAACTTAGCCCTTGGTTTTGGCGTAGCCTTCACGCTGCAAAACCTGATGTATGCGTTCATTGGGTGTCTGTTAGGCACACTGATTGGCGTGTTACCCGGTATTGGACCTTTGGCGACGATCGCCATGTTGCTGCCGGCCACCTATGCCTTGCCGCCGGTTGCCGCATTGATTATGTTGGCTGGTATTTACTATGGCGCGCAGTATGGTGGCTCGACGACGGCTATTTTGGTGAACCTGCCCGGAGAGTCTTCATCGGTGGTGACGGTCATCGATGGCTACCAGATGGCACGCAACGGGCGCGCCGGGCCTGCATTAGCTGCCGCAGGACTGGGTTCATTTTTCGCCGGGTGCGTGGGCACCCTGATCTTGGCAGCCTTTGCTGCCCCGTTAACTGAATTGGCTTTCAAGTTCGGTCCGGCCGAGTATTTTTCCTTGATGATTTTGGGCTTGATCGGCGCGGTGGTTTTGGCCTCGGGCTCCTTGCTGAAGGCCGTGGGCATGATTGTGCTTGGACTGCTTTTAGGAATGGTCGGCACCGACGTGAATTCGGGTGTCGCCCGCTTTAGCCTGGACATTCTCGAGTTAACGGATGGCATTGGTTTTATCGTCATTGCCATGGGCGTTTTTGGCTATGGTGAGATTATTAGCAATCTGTCTAAACACGAGGACGACCGCCAGGTATTTACCGCCACTGTTTCCGGTCTGATGCCCACCAAAGAAGATTTCCGCAATATGCTGCCCGCCGTGCTGCGGGGTACGGCCTTGGGCTCTTTGCTGGGAATCTTGCCTGGTGGCGGCGCGGTGATGGCGGCGTTTGCTGCCTACACACTGGAGAAAAAGACGGCCCTGCGTCCCGGCGAGGTACCGTTTGGCAAAGGCAATATTCGTGGTGTTGCGGCGCCCGAGGCTGCCAACAATGCCGGCGCGCAAACCTCTTTCATTCCATTGCTGACACTGGGAATTCCGCCCAATGCGGTGATGGCTCTGATGGTTGGCGCAATGACTATCCACAATATTCAGCCCGGCCCCCAGGTGATGACTAGCAACCCGGAGTTGTTTTGGGGCCTGATTGCATCTATGTGGATCGGCAATTTGATGCTGGTGGTATTGAATTTACCGCTCATTGGTATCTGGATCAAACTCCTGACGGTCCCTTACCGCTGGCTCTACCCTTCCATCGTCCTGTTTTGCGCGATAGGGGTGTTTTCGACGAATAACACCACCTTTGACGTATGGATGGTCGGCCTGTTCGGGGTTATTGGCTATATATTTATCAAACTCGGTACAGAGCCTGCGCCCTTGTTGCTCGGGTTTATTTTGGGCCCGATGATGGAGGAGTATTTGCGCCGTGCATTGCTGCTTTCGCGCGGTGATTGGTCCGTCTTTGTCACCCGCCCACTGTCAGGCAGTCTGCTCCTGGCGGCGGTGGCCATGTTGGTGGTGGTCATGCTGCCTTCGATCAAGGCCAAGCGCGAAGAGGCTTTTGTAGAAGATTGACCGTGACGAGCTAGAACTGGCTGAGCCAATAGAAAAGGCTTGAACCTGATGGTTCAAGCCTTTTTTGCCTTAGGGCAAAAACAAATTACTGCCGCAAATCACCAGCCAGGCTGGCCAAAGTCTCTGCCGCAATACTGGTATGCGCCGGGTAGTTGGTGTGGTCGCAGCCCAATTTCACGCTGGCGCCGGCCTTGACGGCTGCGCACATCGCGGGCGTGAGCTCAAAGCGCACGAAGTGCACCGCCGAGGTTTTTTCCTCGTTTTCCCGGTCCAGGTCTTCGTCGGCGATGGCATAGACCCGCGCCTGGCCCTCCACCTCGACAAACATGCGGTCTTCCACGCCAATCAGACGCGCCAGTTCGCGCTTGCGCTCGTGGATATCCGGGTATTCGAGCAGCATGGTGGCTTTCCAGTTGCTGCCGTCGGGCATCAAAGGCGCGTAGGCCTCGATTTCTTGCACGATGCCATCTTCTTCGAAGATTTTCTCGATACGCAGCATCTCCTGGATTTGGTAGCGGATGGTGGTCTCGCTCTCAAACTGCAGGGTCATGTTTTCGCCCAGTGCGACGCTGCGCATTTTGCGGTGCGCCATCACCTCGGCCTTGTGGGTTTTGCGGTATTTGGTGTAGGCCTCCAAGGTCATGAGGCTCTCGGGGGTGATGTGTCCGGTCAGTTGCATAGCAGGGTTACTTTCGAAAAATATCAGGTCAGGTCAGGTCAGGTCAGGCCGTAGGCCTTGGCGACCAGGCTTAAGGGGTGTTCTTGGGTGGGCGCGCCCAGGCCGTTGACTTCAAAGCCCTGGGCAATATGGTGGCCGCCCAGCGGGCAGTCCGAGCTGATGTAGTCGGGCTTGCTGCCGTCTTTCATGGTGGCCATGGCTTTGAACAAGGGTTTGCCGATCTTCATGGATTGCGCGTGCGTGGCCTTCTTCACGCCAAAGGTGCCAGCATGGCCAGAGCAGCGCTCATGCGTTTGCACCGTGGTACCCGGAATCATTTTGAGCATTTCCTCGGTTTTCTTGCCGATGTTTTGCACGCGTCCATGGCAAGGCATTTGGTAGCTGATATTGCCCAGCGGCGTGCTGAACTCGGTCTTAAGCAGCCCGTCGCGCTTGCGCTGCATCAGGTATTCAAACGGGTCCCACATGTTTTCTTTGACCAGTTGCACATCTGCATCTTGCGGGTACATCAGCGGAATTTCTTGCTTGAACATCAGCGCGCAGCTAGGCACGGCGGCCAAAATAGCGTAGCCCTGATTTGCGTAACGTGCAAGTACCGGGGTATTGGCTTCTTTGGATTCGTTGACCGACTCCAAATCCCCCAACTCCAGTTTGGGCATGCCGCAGCATTTTTCCTTGTCCACGATGACATAAGGAATGTCATTGTGGTCCAAGATTTTGAGCAGATCCAAGCCGATGCCCGGCTCGTTGTAGTTGATGTAGCAGGTGGAAAAAATCGCTACCTTGCCCGGCGTCTTAGCGCCGTTTTGAACTTCGGTGGCTTTTGCTTTGGGCGCGCTGGCGCGAAAGGTCTTGGTGGCCAGTTCGGGCATCCAGGCGTCTTTGTCCACGCCCAGGGCCGATTCCATCACCTGGCGCGCCACCTTGGTTTTGCTCACCGCATTAACGGTTTGCACCACGATGGGGATGCCCGCCAAAGAGCCATGCACATCGGTACTGGCCAAAAACTTCTCACCCGCGCCGACTTCGCCGTTTTTGAACTTGATGGCTTTTGCCCGCAGCATGGTGTGCGGGAAGTCCAGGTTGAACTCGTGTGGTGGCACATAAGGGCACTTGGTCAGATAGCACAGGTCACACAAGTAGCACTGGTCCACGACCTTCCAGTAGTCCTTTTTGTCCACGCCGTCGACTTCCATGGTCTTGCTCTCGTCGACCAGGTCAAAGAGGGTAGGGAAGGAGCCGCACAAGCTGACGCAGCGGCGGCAGCCGTGGCAAATATCAAAAATGCGCTCCATTTCGTGGAAAACGGCATCCTCGTTGTAGTACTCGGGGTTTTTCCAGTCGATGGGGTGGCGCGTGGGCGCCTGCAAATTGCCTTCGGTAGCCATACAAGTTCTCGTGGGGTGGGCGCGTGCAGCGCGCGTTGTGGGAATGATCTGGCTTGGGCGCTGGCGCGCAATGCCCAAGCCGGACAACTCCGAGGCGCCTGTCTGCCAGCAGGCAGGCGCCCGGGGGCTATCAATCGACCAGTTCGGTCAATGCCTTGGCGTAGCGGTTGGCGTGTGAACGCTCTGCTTTGGCCAGGGTCTCGAACCAGTCAGCTACTTCGTCATGGCCTTCATCGCGAGCGGTTTTGGCCATGCCGGGGTACATATCGGTGTACTCGTGGGTCTCACCAGCCACTGCAGAGGCCAGGTTGTCACGGGTGCTACCAAAAGGCATGCCGGTGGCGGGGTCGCCGCACTGCTCAAGCCACTCGAGGTGGCCGTGGGCGTGTCCGGTCTCGCCTTCAGCGGTCGAGCGGAACAGCGCGGCCACGTCAGGTTGGCCTTCAACGTCGGCTTTGTTCGCGAAATACAGGTAACGGCGGTTGGCCTGGGACTCGCCTGCGAAGGCGGCCTTCAGGTTTTCTTCCGTTTTGGAGCCTTTAAGTGCTGCCATGGAAATCTCCTAAGGGTTAAAGAAAACGCGTTTGCTTTGAACACAATGGCCCAAAGACTGTGCCAGCTTAACCCCTGGATGTGACGGCGTCTAATTGGCAAGCTCAATACCCATGATTGAGCCTGCCTATGGACTGGGCCTTAGGCAAAGAGTGCGTCAAAGCCGCCAGCGGGCTCAAAGCGCTTGTTGCGCCAAAACAGCTGCAAGGGCCCGGGCAGGGCGCGCGCGGGCACCGGGTGACGCGGGTGGCCGGGGTAGCAAATCACGCGTTCGTCGTTTTCCTGAAAGGCCTCGGGCATGATCAACGGCGGCAACTGGCTGCGCGCCTGCGCCATGGCCTCGGCGGCAGTGCTGTAGCGCGCCAAATGCGCCAGACTCATGATTTGGGGCGGCGCCAGCTCGATTTCGCGCGCCCAGTATTGCTCCAAGGCGGCCCGCGGGCGCAGCCAGGCGCTTTCGGTGGCCTCCACGTTGTCGTGGGCCGCCTGTTGGCCCGGCGGCAACACGGCGATAAAAAAGCGGGTGTCAAAGCGTTTATTGGTCACCGAGGGCATGCGCGGCGTGATCCAGCGCGACCAGGGGTGTACCGCCTGGGTCTGCAGACGCATGCTGCCACTGAGCACCCGCGCATGAAAATCAGCCGCAGCGCCGGTGTGGGCGTCCGCGCCATGGGCAAAAAGTACGCCCGCCTCCTCGTAGGTTTCGCGCAGCGCCGCTACAAACAGGCCGCTGGCCAGGTCGGGCGCGGTGCCCGGTTCGCCCAGGGCGGCATGCAGTTGCGCGCGGTCCTGGTCGAGGTGACGGTGGGTGTCGGGGGCGCAATCGGCCGCGTCGAGCTTGCCGCCGGGAAAGACGTAGGCCCCGCCCAACACATCCGAGAGGCCATGGCGCTTGACCAAAAACACCTCCAGGCCCTGTGCGCCATCGCGCAGGATGACAACTGTGGCCGCGTCGCGCGGCGGGGCGGTGGGGATCTCGGAGTTCAGTTCCATGGGCGTGCCTAGTCGGGATGAGGGTAGGGGCGGGCGTGGGCTTGCAGTAGAGTTGATGCTTGGGCGGCGCGCGGTGCGCCGCTTTTATTTCTTGCAGGACATGTTATGCCGATTGATTTCAAAGACCGTGTAGCGATTGTGACTGGTGCGGGTGGCGGTTTGGGTCGTTTGCACGCTCTGGCCTTGGCCGCGCGCGGTGCCAAAGTGGTGGTCAACGACTTAGGCGGTGCGGTGGACGGCTCGGGCAGCTCGGCCACAGCGGCCGAGGCGGTGGTGGCAGAAATCCGCGCCGCAGGCGGCCAGGCCATGGCCAGCGCCGCTTCTGTCACCGACTACGCTGCCGTGCAAGCCATGGTGCAGCAGACGATAGACACCTGGGGCCGCGTCGACATATTGGTCAACAACGCCGGCATTTTGCGCGACAAGAGCTTTGCCAAGATGGAAATTGACGATTTCCGCCTGGTGCTGGACGTACACCTGATGGGCGCCGTGCATTGCACCAAAGCCGTGTGGCCGCACATGAATGCCCAAAAGTACGGCCGCATTGTGATGACCACCTCCAGCAGCGGCTTGTACGGCAACTTTGGCCAAAGCAACTATGGCGCGGCCAAGATGGCGCTGGTCGGGCTGATGCAGACCCTGTCCATCGAGGGCGCGAAAAATAATATCCATGTCAACTGCCTGGCCCCCACTGCGGCCACGCGCATGACTTCGGGCCTGATGCCCGAGGCGGTGCTCGCCGCGCTCCAGCCCGAGGCCGTGGTGCCGGCCATGCTGGTGCTGGTCGCCCAAGACGCGCCCAGCCGCACGATTTTGTGCGCCGGTGCGGGCAGCGTGGAGGCGGCGCACATCACCCTGAGCGATGGCAGCTGGATTGGCCTAGATGCCCAAGCCGACGAACGCCTGCAGGCCAAACTGGCCGAAGTGGTCGATACCGCGCGGTTTCAAGTGCCCGGCAGCGGCGCCGCGCAGGGCGCGCATGAGATTGGGCGCGCTAGCCGCGAACTGCGCTAAGCGCATCGGCGGGCACCCATTGCCCAGCGCCAGGCTCTTGCAAAAGACCTGGCAGGCCCCATTTTCACAGGAGTGTGCTAACTTTGGCGCCGAGTTAATCCTGAAGGGCCAATTGGCATGAGTGAATGGAATGGGGCCCCTGACGGCTTGTCTGCACAGCAGTTGCTGGGCATCCGCCGTGGCATTGAAAAAGAGAGCCTGCGTGCGCTGCCCAGCGGCGCCTTGGCAGCGACGCCGCACCCGGCAGCCTTGGGCTCGGCACTGACGCACCCGCACATCACCACCGATTTCTGCGAATCGCAGATCGAGCTGATCACCGGCGTACACGCGGGCATCGAAAGCTGTCTGGACGAACTGCGCCGGGTGCAAAACGTCACTCTGGCAGCCATGGGCCCGGAAATGCTGTGGGTCTCGAGCATGCCCTGCGGCTTACCCGAGGACGACGCCATCCCGCTGGGCCAGTACGGCAGCTCCAACGTCGGTCAGGCCAAGACGGTCTATCGCAATGGCCTGGGCTACCGCTACGGCCGGCGCATGCAAACCATCTCGGGCATTCACTACAACTGGTCATTGCCGGGCGTCTCCAGCGAGGCCTATTTTGGGCTGATCCGCAATTTCCGGCGCCATGCGTTTTTGCTGTTGTATCTGTTTGGCGCCTCGCCGGCGGTGTGCTCCACCTTTGTTCAGGGGCGCGACCACTCTTTGCAGGAAATGCAGCCCGGCACCATGGGCCTGCCCTATGCCACCTCTTTGCGCATGGGCCGATTGGGCTACCAAAGCGCGGCCCAAAGTGCGCTGGCCGTCAGCTACAACAGCCTGGAGGGCTACGCCGCCTCGCTGCACCAGGCGCTGACCGTTCCCTACCCCGCTTACGAGGCCATAGGCATGCGCGATGCCGATGGTCACTTTAAACAACTGGCGACCAGCCTTTTGCAGATAGAAAACGAGTTTTACGGCACCATCCGGCCCAAGCGGGTGATTTTCCAAGGCGAACGCCCCCTGCATGCGCTGCGCGAGCGGGGTGTGGAATACGTCGAGGTGCGCCTGATGGACTTGGACCCCTTCGAGCCCGTGGGCATCAATGCCGCAACGCTGCGGTTTTTGGATGTGTTTTTGCTGCACTGCCTGACGCAGCCCAGCCCCCAAGACAACCCGCAAGAGATCGCTGCCATGGCGCACAACCAGCAAGCCGTCGCCGAGCGTGGCCGCCAGCCCGCACTGCAGTTGCAGCGCGGCCAGGCGCAGGTGGAGCTACGTGATTGGGGTTTGGACATCGTGCAGCAACTGCGCCCGCTGGCCCAGGCCCTGGACCAGGCCCACGGCGGTAGTGCTTACGCCCAGTCAGTCGAGCTGGCCGCGCACGGTCTGCGCGAACCCGACAGCCTGCCCTCGGCGCGGGTTTTTGCGGCCATGCGCGAGGAGCACGGCGGATCGTTTTCGGCCTTTGTGCGCAGCCGCTCCTTGCAAACCAAAGCGCAGGAATTGGCGCAGCCGCTACAGGCCCACGAGTTGGCGCACTTTCAGCAACTGGCGCAGGACTCGCTGGCCAAGCAGCGCGAAATTGAGGCTGCCGACACCCTGCCATTTGCGCAGTACCTGGCGCAGTATTTGTCGCCCGAGCGGCTGGGCCAAGCACAACTGGCCGCCTGACGCCCATGGCCATCCAATGGTTTCCTGGCCATATGCACCTGACGCGCAAAGCCATCGGCGAGCGCATCCGGGACATTGACGTCGTTATCGAGCTGCTGGACGCCCGCCTGCCCGGCTCTAGCGCCAACCCCATGCTCGCCGAGCTAACGCGTGGCAAACCGGCCCTCAAAGTGCTCAACAAACAAGACCTGGCCGACCCCGAGCGCACCGCGCAGTGGCTGGCCCACTACAACGCGATGCCCGGCGTGCGCGCGCTGCCCTTGGATGCCGGCGTTAGCACCCCGGCGCGCGCGCTGGTCGAGGCCTGCCACCAACTCGCGCCTCTGCGCGGGGGCATGGCCAAGCCGATGCGGGTGCTGATTTGCGGCATCCCCAATGTGGGCAAATCCACGCTCATCAACACCTTAAAGGGCAAGCGCGCCGCCAAGACCGGCGACGAGGCGGGCGTGACCAAGGCCGAGCAGCGCATCACGATTGCTGACGACTTTTACTTGTATGACACGCCCGGCGTTTTGTGGCCGCGCATCATCGTGGCCAAAACCGGCTACAACCTGGCCGCCAGCGGCGCCATCGGCCGCAACGCTTTTGATGACGAAGAGGTGGCCCTGGAGCTGCTGGACTACCTGCGCCAGCACTACCCCCAAGCCCTGGCGGCGCGCTACGGCCTGACCGATGCCGCGCACATGACGGACGAGGAGTTGCTCGAGGGCATTGGCCGCAAGCGCGGCGCGCTGCAGTCGGGCGGGCGGGTGCAGTTGCAAAAGGCGGCCGAAATCACCATCCACGACTTTCGCAGCGGCGCGCTGGGCTGCTTGACCCTGGAGACACCCGAGGAATTCGCTCAGTGGCTGGCGGCCGGCGAAAAGCGCGACGCTGAGCGCCAGCTCAAGAAGGACGCCATCGAGCAGGCGCGCCTCATTCGGCTGAAAAAAATCCCTCGCCCGCCCCGGGTGGACGAGGCGTACGAAGCCTCTGACTGAGGCACTGCAGGCGCTAGCCCAAATGTACGTGCGGGTGATACGCACAGGGTAACTACTTAGAACAAACCCTGCTCTAAGCCTTGACGCCAAGTGCACAGTGCCTAGACTGAAAGCGCGTTTCGTCATTTCAATGTCTGGGCTGCGCGGTGGCTTTGATTTTTTGGTTTGGCGCAAGTGCGAGTCTGTATGCCCAAAACAATGAAAGGCGAATCGCATGTCCAAGACGAATCAATATTTCAAATGGTTTTACCAAAGCTGGGTCATGGCCCTCGCTACTGTGTTGGCGGCGGGTTGCGGCTTAAAAAGTGAGTCCGTGTCCCAAGGCATTTACAGCATCACCATTGATGCCGCTACCAGCGAAAAAGTGACTTTTGGCGGCACCACGTTTGGCCCCAATGGCGCGGTCGGCACTTATGAAAAAGTCCGTGGACGGGCCCTGGGGCGGCTGGACCCCAATGACCCGAAGAACCAGGTTATTACCGACATCGCCCTGGCCACCCCTAACCCCGTGACCGGGATGGTGGAGTACTCCTTAGATTTCTTCATTCTCAAGCCCTCGGACCTGAGTAAAGGTGCACACAAGGTGTTCTACGAAGCCCCCAACCGGGGCGGCAAACAATATGGTGGTTTTGCGGGCATGACAGGCAATGCCAACAACCCTACGGCGGCCACTGATGTCAATGCAGCTGCGGTGTATCCGGCATTCCTTTTGAACCGCGGCTACACCTTGGTGTGGTCGGGCTGGGATGCTGAGCCCATGAGTTCGACGGCCACTGACCTGGTCAAAGCCGTTTTGCCGATGGCACGCAACCCGGATGGCACATCCATCTCTGGCCCGATGTACGAGTACATCGTCAACGACAACGCCACCACCAAGTGCGCCGCTACCTACTACAGCCCGGTCAGCACCGACACGACCAAGGCTAAACTCACCAAGCGTCAGTCCATGACCGACACGCCCGTCGAGGTGCCCGCCAGCGCTTGGGCTTGGGGTGGGCCAAGTACGTGCAGTACCGCTTCTACCTCGACTAGCACCAACTCCATCAGCTTTGTGGACGGTTCGGCTTTTCAGCAAAGCTGGATTTACGAGCTGACCTACACCGCCAAAGACCCCTACGTGGCCACCGTCGGCTTTGCAGCGATGCGCGACTTCATCGCGTTCTTGCGCAATGCCAAGTCCGACCAATACGGTGTGGCCAACCCCTTGGCGGGCGACATCAAGAGCGTTGCGACGTGGACCAACTCGCAGCCAGCCCGTCTGTTTAACGATTTTGTATGGTTGGGCTTTAACCAGGCGCTGGACGGCTCCAAAGTCTTTGATGGCCACCTTAACTACATTGGCGGTGGCAATGGCCTGGGCATCAACTACCGCTTCGCCCAGGTGGGTCGCACCGAGCGCAACCGGCAAAACCATATTGCCCAACTAGAGGCCGTCTTTCCGTTCTCCTATACGACGACCACCGACAGCCTGACGGGTAAAACCGACGGTCGCAACGTGCGTTGCACTGCCTCCAACACCTGCCCCAAGGTGATGAACCTGTACTCGTCCAACGAGATCTGGGTTAAAGCCGGTTCAGTGCTTACGACCCATCCCAACACCGGTATGGACCTGGTCGAGCCGGCCAATGTGCGCAATTACCTGGTCTCCAGCGGTCCGCACGGCAGCGGCGCGACCTCAACGGCCACATCGCCTGGGGGCAGCAACTCGCAATTTGGCTCGCAAGTCGATGCCTTGCCCCTACACCGCGCATTGTGGGTTGCGCTGGACGAGTGGATTAGCAACGGCACCGCGCCGCCGCCTAGCGCCAACCCCAGCGTGAGCGCGGGTACGGCTACGTTCGTGCCGACCGATAGTCCTTACGCGGCCTTGGGCATCGGAACTGTGCCCAGGGCTGCTGTCGGTTACCCGGATATCCCAGCCACGATGGACAAATTCTCGGGACTGGTCACGGTGCGCAACTACTGGGACTTTGGGCCTGAGTACGACAAAGGAATTTTGGCCAAAATTCCCGGCGTCGCGACCGGAAAGTTCTACAAGGTATCGGTACCCACGGTGGATGCCAATGGCAATGAAATTGCCGGTATCCGCCTGCCCGAAATTGAGGCGCCTCTGGGCACCAGTTCCGGCTGGGCACTGCGCGGGCCCACTTTTGGCGGCAAAGCCGATGGCTTGGATGGCGCCGAGGGTGCGGGCCAGTTTGTGCCCTTTGCCAAAGACGATGCCACCAAGGTCGCTGGCGACGCCAGAAAATCTATCACTGCGATGTACGGCACCAAAGACGCCTTTATTGCAGCGCGCATGAAGGCGGCCAATGACCTCAAGGCACGCCGTCTGATGCTCGACGCCGACCTGGCCAACTACGGCGTCATTGCCGCCAAGCCGATCACCGTGGCGCCCAATCCCAATTACCCGGGCGCATACACCTACTCGGCTTTTAGCCTGCCCTGATTGCTTTGCGTGAGCGCTCGCCAGGCATGATTTAGACAAGCCCGCCGGCCACAAGCCGGCGGGCTTTTTGACGCGCAATGGCCAAGTACCTCATCCAAATCGCAGCCGCCGCAGCGCTGTGCGCCGCCGCGGTGGGCTTTGACGCCCTGCAGCCCCCCACCACCTACGCCTGCACGCTATCTGGTGAACCCTTTCATTACCAAAACGGTGTGCGCGCCGAGGCGCCCGGCGATGTCACGCTGTGCTTTAAGCTGCTGATCAAACCCTGGTCTGACACCTATGAGATTGCCGACACCACACAGTTACCCGAGCACCAGGCCAAAAGCATCCGGCTCGATTACAGCCGCAGCAACCCGGTGGATGTGTATTACGTATCGGATGCGGTGGACAAGCGCACAGGCATTCGGAACGTCAGCTCGCTGGTGATCAACACCGTCAGTGGCGACACCCGCATTTTTCATCACACCTGGATGCCGCCCAATGGCTGGGAGAATTCGGTGCAATACAGCTACGTGGGCAACTGTAAGAAGGCCGGGCTCTAGCGCCGGCCCTCATCCGTGCGCTGCCACTGCGCGCAGCGCCACCCAGCGCGAGACCTGCGGCCCAAATAACAAAACCAACATAAAGCGCGCCAGTTGCATGGCCATCACAAAGCCCACATCGACCATGGCTGCATGCGTGGCGATGATGGCCACCGAATCGGCCCCGCCTGGACTGGTGGCCAGGTAGGCTGTCAGCGGGTCAAAGCCGCCGCCCAAGGCCAGCGCCGCCGCCAGTGCCATGCCAAAGGCAATCAGCACGCCAATAGACACCAGCACCCGGGGCAAGGCGCGCCAGGCGTGCGCCAAAGTGGCGCGCGTGTAGCGCAGCCCAATCGTCCAGCCGATGCAGGCATAGGCCAGCGCCAGCAAGAGCGGCGGGAGCTCGATATGCAGCAGGCCCAGGCCTTGCAGCGCCACGCCGGCCACCAGAGGCAGCAGCATGGCGCCAGCGGGCGCGCGGGTCAGGCGCGTGGCCAGCAGGCCGGCAGCCACCAGCGCCAAAGTGCATGCCAGGTCGCGGGGGCTGGCGACGGTCCACCAAGCGGTGGCCGCAGCCGTGGCTGAACTCGGCCCAAGCCACAGACGCGCCACCAAGGCGGCCACGGCGGTCACGATGATGACCCGTGTGTATTGCATAAAGGCCACCAGGCGCGCGTCGGCCCCGTAGGCCTCGGACATCAACACCATGGCCGAGGCGGCACCCGGCGCCAGGCCCCAAATGGCCGTGGTGCCCGGCAATACCTTATGGCGCGAAAGCCACCAGCCCAGGCCCACGCTGGCGGCCATGACCAGCAGGGTAAAGGTCAAAAAAAGCGGCCAGTCGTGCAGCACGCGTAGCAGCATGGCGGGCTGAAGGCTCTGTGCCATCAGGCAGCCGATCAGCCCCTGGGCGACAAACAAAAATTGCACCGGCACCCGCACGCTGAAATTGCGCGTCGAGGTGACAATGCCCGCCACCATGCACGCCAACAGAAGCGCCGCCGGCATGTGTGCGGTCTGCAAGAGCGCAAACAAGCCCAGGCTCAAGACGCCCAAAACCCCCCATTGCGCCGCAGCGGGCAAGCCGGTGCCAGCGCTTGGGACCTTAGAGGCCCCGGGGGCGTTTGCCATCGTGGGCCAGCAGGTTTAGGCTTTGGGGCGGGCCATTTCGGCCTTGCGATCGGCCACCACTTGCTGCGAGCTGGCGCGCTCACCCAGCAGGGCCAGGTAGGGCTTGTAGTCGATGCCGCCAGCGATCAGCAAATCTTCGCCATAAGCGCCCTTGGTAGCCATGCCGATCAGCGGCAGATTTGAAAAAGCCACGCAATCGGCCAGGCCGAAGCTGTCGCCGGCGATGTAAGGCCCAAAGTGCACCAGGCGTTTAAAGCCGGCGATATTGCGCTCGAGCAGCTTGCGCGTGCTAGCCTTGACCTCATCGGAGACCGTGCCGCCAAAAAACACCGCCGGGTAGAGCTCGCGCGCCACCAGCTCCAGGTGCAGGTTGATAAAAGTACACAGTTCGCGCACCTTGGCCGCCGCGTACGCATCCGCGGGCACCAGCGGGTGGGCGGGGAACTGCGTCTCCAGGTAGTCCAGGATGACGGCCGTCTCGCACAAAGGGCCAGCATCGGTGCGGATAAAGGGCACTTTGCCCAAGGGCGATGCGCTGAGCACCGCCTCGTCTTTGCTGCGCGTCATGGTGCGCTCTTCAGTGAAAGGGATTTGCTTTTCCAGCAGCACCTGTTTGACGATATTGAAATAGTTGGACACGGCAAAGCCGCACAGCGTGATCATCGGGACAACCTCCTGGAGAAAATGGTTGGAAGCAGCCCAGTGTATCGGCCCGCCCCGCTGGGCCTGCCGCCAAAGCGACAAAAGCAGGCCTGCAGCTCAGGCGCCCAGCGTCTCCTGCGCCTTGGCCAGCCAGGCGTCCAGGTGGTCGAGCAGGGCCGACTGACTAAAGGAGCAACTCTCCTCGCTAAACAAAGCGCTCGATTCGAGCCGGTCTAACAGCCCCAGCCACACCTCGCCATAACGCGCCGGCAACGCTGCCAGCAACGCATCTTGCGCGCGCGCCAGCGCACAAAAAGCCTGCACGCCAATGGCGTCGGCGCGCAGCTGGGCGAGGTCGTGGTGCAGGGGGGTGAGGGAGGGGGAGGCCATGGGGGCAGAGTTTATCGGCGGTCGGTTGCCATGGCGTGGGGCGGGCGAAGGGTAGCCCCACGCCTAAAAGGCTGACCCTGGCTCATTCAGAAAAGCCAGCTCCTCAGGCGTGGCGCGCCAGCCAAACAACTCACAGTGCGCCGCAGCCTCCAGCGTCGCGCCAAAGCGGGTGCGGATGGCGTCGTCTAAGGCCGCCTCTTTGGCATAGTGCTGCTTGGGGGTGAGTTCGGTGAACCAGAAGTGGAGGATGTCGCTTGGATTCATGATGTGGCGGTTTAAAAGTTTGGATGCCTCAGCATCAAGACCGAGCCCTCAAGCCGCCTGGCGCAACTCCATGGGCATCAGTCCCTCTTTTTTGGCATCGAGCAAGACGATCTCCACAATCGTTCCGTCCTCGGCATCGTTGATGTTGGTGTGCGAGTCTTGGGAAACCTCGCGCACGATAGCCTTGTCGGACACCCGAATGTGCAGGATGTCGTCCTTTTCAAAGTAGATACTTTTCATCTCTGCCTTTCCCAATGGTGCATCACGACCACATCATCACTTCCCAAACGAATCCTTCAACCCCACCGCAAAATTAAACACCGGCTTGCCCGCCGCATGGTCCACCCGGTCGGCCACAAAGTAGCCGTGCCGCTCAAACTGAAACTTTTCATCCGGCTGCGCGTGGGCAAGCGAAGGCTCTACGATGGCGGTGACGGTTTTGAGGCTGCCGGGGTTGAGGCTTTCCAGGTAGTCTTTGCCGCCGGCGTCCGGTTGCGGGTCTAGGAAGAGGCGGTCGTACATGCGCACTTCGGCGGCCAGGCCGTCGTGGGCGCTGACCCAGGTGATGACGCCCTTGACCTTGACGCTGGACGAGCCCGGTGTGCCGCTTTTGGTGTCGGGGATGAGGGTGGCGTGTACTTCGGTGACGCGACCGCTGGCGTCTTTGGCCGCGCCGGTGCATTCGATGATGTAGCCGTATTTCAGCCGCACTTTGTTGCCGGGGAAGAGCCTGAAAAAGCCTTGCGGCGGGGTTTCTTCATAGTCGCTGCGCTCGATCCAGACTTCGCGGCCTATGACAAAGCTGCGCTGCCCGCGCTCGGGGTGGTGCGGGTGCACCGGCGCGCTGCATGCGTCCAGGGTGCCCGCGCCCATCACCTCGTCCCAATTGGTCAGCACCAGTTTGACCGGGTCCAGCACCGCCATAGCGCGCGCCGCGCTGCCGTCCAGGGTTTCGCGCAGGCAGCCTTCCAGGGTGGCATAGTCGATCCAGCTATCGCTTTTAGTTACGCCAATGCGTTCGGCAAAGAGTTGCAGGCTTTCGGGCGTGTAGCCGCGCCGACGCAGGCCGACTATGGTGGGCATGCGCGGGTC
>Ga0114968_10000962_pt1 | contig 21927 bp, 18 predicted proteins | sample M_130807_EF_Meta_FD_87020 | JGI IMG/M metagenome (GOLD analysis project Ga0114968, IMG submission 87020) | Freshwater microbial communities from Lake Montjoie, Canada to study carbon cycling - M_130807_EF_MetaG | ecosystem: Environmental > Aquatic > Freshwater > Lake | place: Lake Montjoie... | reverse complement strand
AGCATCATGGCTCCTATGCGAATCAACCAAGGGTCGTAAGGATTGGCTGATGTAAGCAATGCGATGGCGAGTTCCGCATTGGAGAAAGTTTCCAGGCTCACCTGCTGCTGAGGAGGCGTGCGGCCTTGCAGGTAATGAAAACAGCCGCGTGCAACGGCCTCGTTCATCAACGCCTTTGGCCCATGGAGTCCCAACTCCTCCGCTTTCAAAAGCAGCGGCGAGCTTAGCGCCCGCGTGCCTAACTTCTGAGCGAGAGTTTCCGTTTGCACGGCACACAACTTAACCAACTGAGCCTTTTTTGTAAACCTGTGATCGTCAGACGATGTTTGGCGCGCAAAGCACATTTACAGGATTACAGCGCGCTGGGATCGACGGGCATGAGTGCCCATCGTACTTCAGAGGCTTCAATCCTCCCCGTCTTCACGCGAGATGCCGGCGTACACTTCGGGGAAGCGGCGCTCGAGGGTCTTGGGGGTGATGTAGCCGATGAGCTGGGCTTCGTTCCAGTCGGCGAGGCTCCAGAATTCGTGGGGGAAGGCCATGATGACGGCGGTGCAGGTGGGCACCTTGGGGATGTTGGCACGGGCGAGGATGTGCTCGGCGAAATCGTGCAGACCGGGATTGTGGCCGAAGAGCATGACGTGCTGCCAGCTTTCTTCAAAGCTGCGCATGACGTCGAGGATGGTGTCGGCGTCGGCGAGGTAGAGACGGGATTCCAGCTGCAGGCTTGCCATCGGCATACCCAAGGTTTCGCGCATGATCTGCGCGGTGCTCAGGGCACGTAGGGCGGTGCTGGTGACGAGACGGTCCGGCAGCGGCAGCAGGGGAGGGGATTCGTTGCCGCCGAAGTAGGTGCGGTGCAGAAAGGTGGCGACTGCCGGAGCCGCGCGCAGCCCACGCTCATTGAGCGGGCGATCATGATCCGCGAGACCAGGTTGTCCCCAGCTGGATTTCGCATGACGCACAATGGTGAGGTATTTCATGGATTAAGAGCCTGGGGAGGGGCGGAGGAAAATTATGAAGGATGAAAAGTGACGAGGGCTAAATGGACGAAGCTCGCGGCTGCGCAAATGCGAAAAAGGTGAGGTGGGCTTAAGCGGCCACTTTTTCGAGCTTCACCGGGTAGGTTTGAAACGCATTCCACTGGCAGATGATGAGATCGCCATTGTCGAGGACGCAGACATCGTGCCCATGATCGAAAATGCGTTCGGCCTGCATGAGCGGCTGGAGCTTGCCGTCTTCATACACGGGTGCGGTACCGCCGGGGGCGCTGACCACTTTGCCAGTGGCATCCAGGACGACGGTGAAGCCGCTGGGGTTCTGCGGCAGCTTGTTGATCTCAGGCGTCTTCGACCAGCAGACGCCGGCGTATAGCTCCTGGCCTGCAATGACAGGGCGGCAGACCATGGCACCTGGGACGGCGAGGGTTTCGAGGTATTTGCCGTCGAGGGTGAAACGGCGGAAGCAGTTATCGACGCGGGAGGTCACGATGACGGTGGCTTTATCCGCACCCTGGCGGGTATCGATGGCGATGCCGTGGGCGTTGTTGAGGCGTTCTTCGGCGGGGACGCCGTCCTTGCCGCCGAAACGCTGGATGAATTTGCCGCGTGCGTCATAGCGTAGGACAAACTGCGAGCCATAGCCGTCCACGACGTAGATGTCGCCATTGGGAGCAACGGCGGTTTCGGTGGGATTGAAGACCATGTCGGGCTCATAGGCGCCGACGCTCATGGGATGGCTGATGGAGAAAATTTCTTTACCAGTGAGGTCGGTCTTGGTGATGCGACCGGTTTGACGGTAACCACCGCTGCCGGATTTCCAGAGGCCGCTGTCGGTGACGAAGAGGAACTCTTCACCGTTTTCATTCGAGAGGGTCAGGCCATGGCCGCCGGGCCAGACGCCGCCCCAGGAGTCGAGGATGGTGCCGTCGGGTTTGAAAACGAGCATCTGATTGTCCCAGTGGTCGCCGATCATGAAGAGGCGGCCGTCTTTGACCTGCACCATCTCGTGGCAGTTGAGGATGGGGTGATGACGGCCCTGCCCCGCAGGCACCCACTCCTTGTTCACCTTGTAGCGATGAGAGCCGTGGCCGATGACCACGTCTTTTTTCGGGTCGGGCGCGGCACGCAGTGTTTCAGTAAAACTGGCGGCGGCGGCGGTGGCGAGACCGGAGAGGAAGAAGCGACGTGTTTTCATGCGGAGCGGAAAAGTTCACTCAAGCACGCATGGGCCCCGGCTCAATGACGTTTCATCATGGTGGCCACACGGTGCACCATCTGCGTGAGCTCACCGGCTTCGTAGGGCTTGGGCAGGACGCCCACGAAGCCGCGTTCGAGGAAGATCATCTGCACCTCTTCGGTCACGCTGCCGCTGGTGCAGACGATGCGGGCATCAGGATCGAGATGCAGGATATCGGCGGCGGTTTCGGTGCCGTTCATGCCACCACGCAGCGTGAGGTCCATCAGCACCACGTCAGGCGGTGTGCCGGTGCGGAACAGGCTCTGGTAAATGCGCACGGCGTCCTGGCCGTTGTCACACTGCACGACCTCGTAGCCGCAGCGGGTGAGGATCATGTGGGCGACTTTGCGCAGGTCGTCCTCGTCATCGACAATGAGCACTTTGCCTTTGCCATGCTTCAGCGGAACCGGAGCGGAATCGGCAGGAGTGAGGGGTCTGGTGCCACCGGAGCCTGGGGCAGCAGGCAGATAGACGCTGAACTCGGTGCCCACGTTTGGCGTGGAGGTCACGCGAATGTCGCCGCCCATTTCATCGATGAAACGTTTGCAGGTGGTGAGGCCGATGCCGTTGCCATCGGGCTTGGTGGTGAAGGATTCGCGGAAGAGGCGGTCGAGGTTTTCCCTGGCGATGCCGCAGCCGCGATCACGCACAATGATGTGCACATGCTTGCCGGGCTTGAGCTTACCGTCGCCGGCAGCTCCCACGATGAGATTGAGGGCCTGCACATCCATGTAACCGCCGTGCGGCATGGCCTGGATGCCGTTCATGACGAGATTTTGCAGCACCTGGCTGAGCTTGACGGGGTCCGCCACTGCCTGGCGCAGATTTTCGTCACTGCGCACACAAACATGCACGTTGGAGCCAGCGCCGGCGAACTCCACGGTGTCGCGCATGAGGGAGACGATGTCGGTGGGCTCCAGCTTGCGGGGCGAGGACTTTGAGGCCGTGACGACCTGTGAGGTGAACTGCTTGGCGCGCTTTAATCCGGCGAACACGAGTTGAAGCTCCTGCGCTAGCGCCGGATGCTCCTGCACCTGCTGAATCAGCGCCGAGAGACGCACCGTGACTGGACCGAGCAGATTGTTCACATCGTGCGCGATGCCCTGGGCGAGAGCCGCGAGGTTCTCTTTACGGAGCTGCGCGGACTGGGCGTCCAGATCGTCCGCCGCTGGTTTGGGCTCGGGCTTGGTGCTGAGTGCACTTGCAGCGGCCTGCGCAGGACTGATGAGAATGGTGAAGTTCAGCAGCTTGCGCATGCTGCTGAAGACCGCCCGCACGCGCCACTTGCTCGGTACCGGGGCTTGTGTGCGCAGGCTTTGCAACTGGCATTCACATTCATGACAGCCGCCCTGGTCCACCGCCAGGCGCAGGCTTTGCTGGAGCGTTGCCGCATCTTTGGCGTCAGCCACGAGATCATTGAGTCCCAGGCCGCGCAGTCCTGCTTCAGGATCGGCACCAGCCAGCATGGCGGCGGCGGCATTGCTGAAGAGCACCTTCTGGCCGCACTTGGGATCACTGGCTTCGCTTTCCACAATCACCACGCCATCGGCCACCTGATCCAGGGCCACGCGCAGGTAATAGTTGGCCACCTTGAGCTGCTCCAACCCCTGCTGCAGCTCAGCGATCGCTGCTGGAGTTGCGGAGGATGTGGAGAGAGAGGAAGTCATGAAATATCCGCGTGATTCCAATTCATTTAGCAATCTTAGATAATTAAGACAACTTTAATTTTTGATATTTAGTAGTTTTCTGACTCCCATAATTGAGAACAGACGTATGAGGGAAATTCGCCCAGACTGCATGACACAGTGAAAAACCCCTTGCTGAAACGAGCTTCTCCTTTACCATCGCCGCCCCTATGTCCAAAAATGCCGGTATCGCCAAGACGAGGAAAGCTTACGCCAAGCGGTTCAAAATAACTGCCACGGGTAAGGTGCTGCGCCGTAAACAAGGCAAGCGCCATATTCTGCAGAACAAGAGCCGCAAGCGTAAACGCAACCTCGGTAAAGTCGCCCTCGTGGCGGAAGTGGATGTCAAAGCAATCAAGGCGAACATGCCGTTCTCCCATCGCTAAGACGACCACGGTCTCTCCATAGAGACCACGATGAACTTGCCTGGCCTCCCTCGGGAGGCCTTCGACCAGGTGAGGCAAGCCATCGCTACCCAAACAACAGCCTGATCATAGAGAAAGATACATGTCAAGAGCCACCAACTCCCCCGCCAGCCGGAAGCGCCGCAAGCGCGTGCTGGCAAAAGCCAAAGGTTACCGCGGCTTCCGTTCCACGCATTTCCGCTATGCGAAGGACGCCGTCCGCAAAGCCGAAACCTACGCAACCCGTGACCGCAAGGCCAAGAAGCGCAGCTTCCGCAACCTCTGGGTGCAGCGCATCAACGCCGCCACTCGTCCTCTCGGCTTGAGCTATTCCCGATTCATGGAAGGCCTCAAGTTCGCTGGTATCGACCTTGACCGCAAAGTCCTCGCAGACCTCGCCGTCAAAGACATTGCCGCCATCGAAGCTCTCGTTCAGCAGGCCAAAGCCGCGCTGGAAAAGAAAGCCGCTGAAGCGCCGAAGGAAACCGCAGCAGCGTAAGCTCTGCCGGAACCACAAACATTCTCGACAGCCGGGGCGCATGCTCCGGCTGTTTTGTTGTGTCCGCGCGTGAAGTTCACGAAGGGGTTGAATGCTGGAGCTTTTGAACGATGCTGAGCCGTTGATCAATGCACGGTATTTTTCCAGCTTCAGTGCTTGAAGAAGCCACGGCTACCTGCGCGTCGTTCCCTCAGCCCCCCGCGTATCTTCAGATGCGCATTCATGCTCTCATAGAGCCAGCCTGCTGATTCAGCCTCATCATGTCCGCACCCTATTCCCGCCGTAGCATCCTGCGCCAACTCACTGTTCTGGCCGCAGTCGGTTCAGCATCGCCCGCTCTCGCGCGTGAGCGCAAACCGAAGTTGGTGATCGAACGGGTCGAAATTCTGGTTCCAGGACTTCCGCCTGCGATGGACGGCTTTCGCATCGCCCAGCTGAGCGATCTGCATTTGGAACCCTTCACCACGGCGGAGGATATTTTGCACAGCGTGCAGTTGTGCAATTCCCTGAAACCGGACATGGTCGCACTGACGGGAGATTTCGTGACCCACACCGCACGCCCGGCTCCGCAGTTGGCGGAACTTCTCTCTCTGCTCGAGGCACCGTATGGTGTTTATGCTAGCCTGGGCAACCATGACTTTGCCAGCGGAGCGCCCGAGGTCATCCGCGCGCTCACCGAGCGCAAAATTCCTGTGCTGCGCAATGAGATACGACGCATCCGCACGGACAACGGTACGCTGGTGCTCGGCGGCTTTGATTCCAGGTATGTGAACGAGCCGGACGTGCGCAAGACGCTGCAGGACTGGAAGCAAAACCAGCCGCTGGTGCTCATGATGCATGAGCCAGATGCTGCCGATACCATTGCCGCCGCAGGCGTGAAGGCGTTGCAAATTTCCGGGCACACGCACGGCGGACAGTTGGTGTTCCGTGGCAGGGCACCGATGTCTCTGCGCCGCGCGCGTTATGGCAAAAAGTATCTGGCTGGCCGCTACGAAGTGGGAGGCCTGCAGATGTATGTGAACCGCGGGATCGGCTGCGTGGGCGTGCCCCTGCGCATTGGTTGTCCTCCTGAGGTGACGGAATTGACACTGCGTAGTCCTGAACTGCTGCGGGCGTGAGCACGTGATTTTCAAGAAGAGGCGGGTGGTTCCAACAGTTGCATGCGGGCCATCTCGCAGCTAAGTGGCCGGTTCCATGCTTTCCGACCTCGACTCTCTCAAAACCGCCGCTCTTGCCGCACTTGAAGCCGCACAGGATGAATCCGCACTCGAAGCCGTGCGGGTGAACTTCCTGGGCAAAAAAGGCAGTGTCACCGCTCTCAGCCAGGGCATGAAGGATGTGCCGGTGGAGCAGAAGAAGGAGGTGGGTGCCAAGCTCAACGAAGTGCGCACCGCCATCACCGAAGGCATCGACACCAAGAAGCTCGCACTGCAGGCCGCGCAGGATGCCAAGGCCGTGGAGGGCATCGACATCACGCTGCCGGGCCGTCCGGGCGCGGGCGTCGGCGCTTTGCATCCGCTCACCCAGATCCGCGATCTCGCCATTCGCACGCTGCGCCGCATGGGCTTCGCTTTGGCGGAAGGTCCGGAGATTGAAACCGAGTGGCATTGCTTCGATGCGCTGAACACGCCCGCCGATCATCCCGCCCGCAATGAGAAGGACACCTTCTACCTGCCTGATGGACGCCTGCTGCGTACGCATACGTCCAGTGTACAGATTCGTACCATGGAGGCGGCCAAGGCGCTGCCTATTCGAATCATCGCACCCGGTGCGGCGTATCGCCGTGACGAAATCGATGCCACGCATCTGAGCGTCTTTAATCAGCTCGAAGGTCTCTACGTCAATCAGGATGTCAGTCTTGGTGATCTCAAAGGCACGCTGGAATACTTCTTCCGTGAGATCTTCGGTGCCGGCACTGCGGTGCGTTTCCGCCCACACTTCTTCCCCTTCACGGAGCCTAGCTTCGAGATCGACGTAAAGCTTGAAGCTAAGGGCAAAGAGGCCCGTTGGATCGAAATCGCCGGCTGCGGCATGGTCGATCCCGCCGTTTTCGCTGAGATCAACAAGGCGCGTGGAGATACGCTCTTTGATCCGGAGACCACCACGGGCTTTGCCTTTGGTCTCGGGCTCGACCGCCTGGCCATGATCATGCATGGCATCACTGACATCCGGCATCTCATTGAGAATGATGTGCGGTTTCTCCAGCAGTTCGCCGCGTGATCCTCTGCGGCTCTTTTTGATCCTTCCTTTTCCTTTTTCCTGTCATGCAAGTTTCCCTCTCCTGGCTCAGCACCCATCTCGACCTGAGTTCGTACACCGTCCCGCAGCTCTCCGATCTCCTCACTTTCGCCGGCGTGGAAGTCGAAGGCATTGAAGAACGCGGTGTCGCGACCGACAAGGTTGTCGTCGCGCAGATTCAGTCGTTTGTGCAGCATCCGAACGCCGACAAACTCAGCGTGTGTCAGGTGGATGACGGCAGCGGCACGCTGCGTCAGATCGTCTGCGGTGCGAAGAATTTCAAAGCGGGGGACAAGGTGCCGCTCGCGCTTCCGGGGGCTGTGTTGCCCGGCGGATTCGCCATCAAGGAAGGCAAGCTGCGTGGTGTTGATTCCCTCGGCATGCTGTGCAGCGGCAAGGAACTTGGTATTGGCGAGGACACCGGTGGTCTGCTCATCATGGCGGCTGATTCACCGGTCGGCACGCCCTTCAACAAGCTCAATCCTGCTGACGTGCTGTTCGATCTGGAGATCACGCCGAACCGTTCTGATCTTCTCAGTCATCTCGGGCTTGCCCGCGAACTCGCCGCTCTCACTGGGCTGACGCTCAAAGGCGAACGGCATCATGCGAATGCGAGTGCGAAAACCAAGGCTGCTGCCGAGGATCAGATTGTGATCAAGGCTGCTGAGGCCTGCCCGCTTTACACGGCGCGTCTCATCAAAGGTGTTAAAGTCGGCCCGAGTCCGGAGTGGCTGCGCCGTCGTCTGGAAAGCATCGGGCTGCGCCCGATCAACAGCATCGTGGACATCACAAACTACGTCATGATGGAGATGGGGCAGTCGCTGCACTGCTTCGACCTCGACAAGCTTAAGGGCGGCATCGTCGTGCGAATGGCTGCCGAAGGTGAGAAGTTCCTCGCGCTTGATGGGCAGACCTATGCACTGCAAACCGATGACCTCGTCATCGCTGACAGTGCGCGCCCGGTCGCCATCGCAGGTGTCATGGGCGGTGAGGAAACCGGTGTCACCGAAACCACCGTTAATGTCCTGCTTGAGAGTGCCTACTTTGCCCCAAGCGGCATTCGTCGCACCTCGCGCCGCCTTGGCCTGAGCAGTGACAGCAGCTACCGCTTTGAGCGTGGCATAGATCCACAGCAGGTGCAGGGCGGTTCGGAACTCGCCACGAAGCTGATCCTCGAAATCGCCGGAGGTGCGGCCGAAGATGTGGTGCAAGTGGCTGGCGCGGCCCCCGCGCTCGTCGGTGAAGTCACGCTCGATGAGAACCGCGCGCGCAAGCTGCTCGGCACGCCTGACATGACAGGTGATGAAATTCACGCCATCCTCAAAAAGCTGGGCCTTACCCAAAAGTCCGCCGACAAAGACGAGAGCCACTGGGTCATCCCCAGCTACCGTCTCGACCTTCAACGTCCGGTCGATCTCATGGAAGAGATCGCCCGCGTGATCGGCCTGGACCGCGTGCCATCAAGGCAGGTTGCTGTCGCATCGCCAGTCGATACCGCTGACCGCACGTATGATTTCGCGATGGGCCTGCGCCAGTCCCTGGCCAGCCGCGGCTTCTTTGAAGCGCAAACGCTGCGTCTTATTGCGGATGCGCAACTCGCCGACTCACTCGGTGGTGGACAAGGCGTGGCGGTGAAAAACCCACTCAGTGAAGACCACACCACGCTGCGTCCCAGCATTGTGCCTGGCCTGGTCGCCACGGCGGCGCTCAATATTCGCCAAGGCTTGCACCGCCTGCGCTTCTTCGAGCTGGGCCGTGTTTTCCTCACGCTGCCGAAGGGCGGCAGCCGAGAAGAGGAACGTCTCGCGGTGCTTCTTAGCGGCCCTGTTTCGCCGACGAGCTGGCATGGCCGGGAACCGCAGGCTGCTGACATTCATGAGCTTGTGGGCCAGATCCAAAACCTCACGCGCACGCCACTTGAAGTCCGTCCTGCGAAGGAAAACAGTGCCAACTTTTTGCTGACCAGCGAGCTTCGTGCCGGGAACCGCATCCTCGGGTGGATCGCGCAATTGCACCCAGCCCGTGCGCGGGAAATCAACGCCCGTCATCCGGTCTATGTGGCCGAACTGCTTCTCAGCGCGCTGCGCCAAGGCAGCACCGGTCCGACGAAGTTCGAGGAACTGCCGCGTTTCCCCGGCATGACCCGCGATGTCGCTATGGAAGTTCCTGCCGACCTTCCGCACGCCAAAGTCGCCGCCTTCTTCGCTGCCCAGAAGCACCCGCTGTTTGTGGGTGCCGAAGTCTTCGACGTCTTTGCCGATCCATCGGGCGCGAAGATCGCGAAAGACCGCAAATCCATCGCCTGGACGCTCACTTACCGCTCCGCTGACAAGACCCTCGAAACCGCCGAAGTCGATGCCGCGCACACGGCCATCCTCACGGCGCTGGAGAAGTCATTGCCTGCGACGGTGAGGCGGTGAAGCAGTAAAGCGTTTTACTCAATGTGAAGGCCATGCCTTTTCCAGGGCTTTCTGAGCTGTCGTGGCTACAATCGATTGTGATTCCCAATTTTTGATGATCCAGATCAAGCCTTGTTTGACAGCAAGGTCACCGGGCCATCCTAATCCAAGGGCTTTGGTGGCGTCGAACACCTCATCGGAAGCTTCCTCGGTTCTCTCTGATTGAGCACGCACGAAGCCCAGAATAGAATCTCGGGCTTTGTCATCGGCTGGCCACCCCTCAGCCAACAATTCGATCACCGTTCGGCGCAAAAGGGAGCAAGGCTCGGCAACTTTTCCATCTTGAGAGCGCATGTCCAGCAGCGAACACAGGATATTCCGAAGCTCTGAATCTCGTTTCCATTTTGCTCGAAATCCAAAGATGACGGAGTTGCGGGCATAACAAAAGGTCTCGGCAAAAGAGCCATCTTTTCGGCGGGCGTTCAGGTACTGCCAAAGATGTTCTCTGATTCTCTCACTGTTTTGCCAGCGTTCTGCCAAGCATTTGGCTGCGGCGGCGCGAACTTGTTTTACCGACTCAATAAAATCACCATCTGAGGTTCTTGAGGTAATAATGTCCAACAGAAAAGTGCCGATGAATGTGTCTCCTGGCATGCTCTTGCCTAGCGTTTCAGTGGCAAGAGATCGTACAATGTCCGATGAATCAGCCGTCATATTTGCGTCACCGCGAATGACGGCCACAAAGAGAGAATTCACTTTAAGATCGTAGGGCCAGCCTGCCGCAAGGCTATAAATTGCTGCTGAGCGAGCTTCTATATCTTCAATCACTGGCTTGCCGTCGATACTCCGAGATTTCAGTACGTGCTCGAAAACGGGCTTTAAATCAGCATCTCCTTTCCACTCCTGTCCTAAAGCATTGAGAATCGCCGCCAAGTTCAGTTCGATAGCGGAAGGGCTATTCACAGCCGCAATCAAACGTTCCTTGGCAAAGCGGTCATTTTTCCAGCCTTTCCCCAGAGTCCACGGAACCTGTGACCGTATATGACGCAGATCATTGTTTTGCGAAGAGACTGCGGGTTTTCCAGTTAAAAACGAGCACAACCAATCTCGCACCGATGGATCTTGGCTCCAGCCTAAGGCCAGAGATTCGAATGCTGCTTCCCACGCATGCTCTTCAGGCTCTTCAATACAACCTTCCGCATTTGTCCGAGTGATGACTCTATATAAAAATGACCGGGCAATTTCATCCCCATGCCAAACTCGTCCCATGCTCTTGCCCCCCTGAACACGGACGTATTCACTTTCTTCTAAAAATCCTTCGCCTTTTCTTGCTTCCAACAAATTGATGATAGCGTCACGCAGCAAAATCGAGTCTCTCCATTCTGGCTCCAGACCTTCCAACGCACTATCCCTCTCGTGGCAAGAATCGGCGTCAAAGTTTTTTATGCTCAGTAACTCTAAAAGCTGATTTTCTGATTCGCGGCGTGAATCTGGCGAGAGTCGACTGGCATCTTCGGGCTGAGACATGCGGTGGAGAAAGCATGAAGTTTCATGCAAATCCAGCGCTGAATTATTCAGGGGTGGATGCAATCACCTTCGCCACCCGGTCCATCTCCGCTTCCGTGTTGTAGAAGTGCGGGCTGAAGCGGAGCAGGGGCTGTCCGGCGCGGTTGTGGCGCAGGGAGGTGGTGATGTTGTTTGCGGTGAGGTGGCTGGAGATCTCTCCCAAGGAGCGCTCGGGGTGCTGCACAGTGGTGATGCAGGAGGCGTTGATGCTTTGGGGATCGGGGCCGAGGAAGGTGAAGCCCTGCGGGTGCAGTCCGGCATGCAGGCGGGCTTTGAGCTTTAAGAGCTGGGCGCTGATGGCGGGGAGGCCGATCTCCTGAATCAAGTCGATGCCGGCTTTCATGCCGAGGATGCCGGAGATGTTGAGGGCACCGGGTTCGTAGCGGCGACCGCCGCGCTCGAAGGCGATCTCCTCCTGCGCGATGAAGTTGGGGCTGCGCACATTCCAGGAGCCGAGCAGGCTGGGGCGGAGCATGTCCTGTAGCTCCTCGCGCACGTAAAAGATGCCGGCGCTCATGGGGCCGAGCATCCATTTGTGGGAGTCGGCGGAGAGGAAATCGACGTAATCGACGCGGGTCTCGAAGGCACCGACGGTTTGAATGGCATCGAGGCAGAACAAGACGCCGCGCTCACGCAGCATGCGGCCGATGCGGTCGATTTCGATGCGGTAGCCACTGAGGAAATGGCAGGAGGCGAGGGCGACGAGCTTGGTTTTGGGCGTGAGTGCCGCCTCGACGAGTTCGGGCGTGAGCGCGCCGGGTGCTTCCGGCTGGAGGCGCTTCAAGACGACGCCCTGGCGTTCGAGGTCGCTCCAAGGATATACGTTGGCGGGATAATCATCGAGATAGCTGACGACTTCATCACCCGCCTGCCATGGCAAGCCATTGGCCACCAAGCTGAGGCCGACCGAGGTCGGGCCGATGAGGGCGATTTCACTGGCTTTGGCACCAATGAGTTCTGCGGCTACGACGCGCGTTTCGTTCACCGCTTTCCAGGCCTCGGGATACTCCTGCATGCGCAGGCAGCAGTGTTCGAGGTAATCCTGCATCGTGCGCGTGACGCGGCGTGGCAGGATGGTGACGCCCGCATGGGCGAGGAACAGGCTGTCCTTGATCACCGGAAACTCCTGCTGGCGCAGGGATTCATCGGACAGCAGGGCGTCGAGAGTGAGCATGGCTAATTAAACGAATGCCGCATGACCCTGGGTGACGAATTTCGCCATTCAGGGCACCTAGGCGACCTTCAAGGTCTTGGCACCTTCATCAATGAGATGCCAGAAGCTTTTGGACTGGCTCAATGCCTCGTCTTCGCCGCCACCGGGCAGGTTGCTGCGGAAGAGGAAGTCGGTGAGGGTGTTTTTGTGTAGCACGCGATGGACGCGCACATTGCCTTCGACGATGGCGAAGTAGATGCGGTGGTCGCCGGCACGGCAGCGGTAGAGTTTCTTGCCGCCGCGCTCGAGCACGCCATAGCGTTTGGCGAGGATCGTTTCGTCAATGTCGGCGGGCTGGATGTTCAGCGCTTCCAGCAGATGAAACTGAACCTGCGTCGGCAGGTGGGACAGCTCGGCGGCGCTGATGTCATTGAAAACGATCTGGATCATGGTGCAGAAGGGGTTGGCGAGGAGGCGGGGGCGGGCGGGGTGGTGCTTGGCAGGAAGCGTTTGATGACATGCTTCTTGCGCACGCTTTCCATCCACTTGTCGAGGTTGGCCTTGGACTTTTCCTGATTGATCATTTTTTCAATTTCCGGGCGCAGCTTATCCAGCTCCGGGGCGGCCCCGAGTTTTTTGGCATCGCAGGAGACGATGATGTAGTTTGTTTCCAGATCGAGTACCGGGCTGACGCCGCCGGTTTTAAGCTCCATCGCGGCATTCGCAATTGCAGGCATCAGGTCTGTCTTGGACATCCAGTCCCAGGAACCGCCGTTTTCATTATGGCTGTCTTGGGAGTTTGCCTTGGCCACGGCGGCGAAATCGGCCCCTTGAAGAATCTTGGTGCGCAGTTCCTCGGCGACCTTCCGTTGCTTTTGCGGAGAGGAACCCGTTTCACCGGTGAATTTGGGGATGGTGATGGTGGAAATTTTGATCTGATCTCCCTCGCGCCATTTGTCCACGTTCTTGTCGTAGTATTCCTGCACTTCACGGGGGGTGGCCGGAGGATGATCGCCGGCATTGCGCGCGCGCATCACGTTCATGATGACCATTTTCTGGCGCAGATCGCGAAACTTGGCCATGGTCATTCCGCTCTTGGTCAGCTCATCCACGAAGGCGTCGCGGTTGCCCTTGAAGCTTTCCCGGATGATGCCGTTGATGTCGTCATCAACGTACTGTGCCTTGAGGACGCCGCCGATCTTTTTGAACTCGGCCAGCAGAATTTCACGGTCGATCAGTGTTTCGATGGCGTTCTGGCGCAGCAGGATGATTTCCTTCCTGATACGGCCCGGGTCATTGCGGTACTGAAACTGGATCACCTGCTCCTGGGCCTTGATGGTTTCTTCCACCTCAGATGAGGCGATGGGAACGCCATCGACAACGGCAGCAATGCTGTTGGAGTACTGCTGCGCGAGTGCGCTGGAGCAGGTGGCAATGAGGGCAAACAGGCTGAGACGCAGGGAAATCATGACAAATAAGGACGCTATCGTAGGGCGTGGGGGCGCGGTGGCAAGGCGAAGTTCGTCCGGCGGGAGCGTGTGGATGCAGCTTCACCTTGCACGCGGGCGGCTCCGGTTTCTACTCTGCGCCTCCCAATCGCCGACCCCAACCCGCCATGAGCAAGAAAGCCGCCGCCAAATCCGCCCCGAAGAAAGCCGCCAAAACCGCCGTCAAGGCCGGCAGCAATTCCAAATCCCTGATGACTGAAAGCCGGGTGTTCAAACCAAGCGCTGAGTTTTCCAAGAAAGCCCGCATCAGCTCGATGGCGCAGTATAAGAAAATGCATGAGGAGTCGATCAAGCATCCTGATAAGTTTTTCGGCCGTGAGGCGAAGGAACTGCACTGGACCAAGCCCTTCACCAAGGTGCTGGAATGGAAATGCCCGAACGCGAAGTGGTTCATCGGCGGCAAGCTCAACGTCAGCGAAAACTGCCTCGACCGTCATCTTGACGGCCCGCGCAAGACCAAGGCCGCACTGATCTGGGAAGGCGAGCCTGGGGAGAAGCGCGTGCTCACCTATCAGCAGCTCCACCGCGAAGTCTGCCGCTTTGCCAATGTGCTCAAGCGTCACAAGGTCAAAAAAGGTGACCGCGTGATCATTTACATGCCGATGATCCCCGAGGCCGCCATCGCCATGCTGGCCTGCACCCGCATCGGCGCGATGCACAGTGTGATTTTCGGCGGCTTCAGCGCCGAGTCGATCAAGGACCGTGTGCTGGACTGCGGCGCGAAAATCATCATCACGGCTGATGGCGGCTACCGGCGCGGTGCTGTGGTGCCCTTGAAGAAGAACGTGGATGACGCGCTCAAGGGCGGGGACACGCCGGTGGAGACCGTGGTCGTGTATAAGCGCACTGGTCAGGATGTACACATCGAGGAAGGACGTGACGTCTGGTGGCACCGTGAACTGGAATACGTGGACGCTCGCTGTGCGCCGGTCGCGATGGATGCCGAGTCGCCGTTGTTCATCCTTTACACCAGCGGCAGCACCGGGAAGCCGAAGGGCATCCTGCACACCACCGGCGGTTATTTGCTGCACGCGCAGATGACCTGCAAATACGTCTTCGATCTGCGCGACGATGATGTGTACTGGTGTACCGCCGACATCGGCTGGGTCACCGGGCACACTTACATGGTGTATGGTCCGCTCGCCCTAGGGGCAACTTCGCTCATGTTTGAAGGCGCGCCGAACTGGCCTGAGAACGACCGCTTCTGGAAGATCATCGAAGAATATGCCGTCACGGTATTCTACACTGCCCCGACTGCGATCCGCGCCTTTATGAAGTGGGGTGACGAGTGGTTGAAGAAGCATGATCTCAGCAGCCTGCGTCTGCTTGGCACCGTCGGTGAGCCGATCAATCCTGAAGCCTGGATGTGGTATCACAGCAAGGTCGGCGGCGGCAAATGCCCCATCGTGGACACCTGGTGGCAGACGGAGACCGGCGGCCACATGATCACGCCGATCCCAGGTGCCACACCCACCACGCCCGGCACGGCCACGCTGCCCTTCTTCGGGGTCGATGCCGCCATCGTCGATGACCTCGGAAAAGAAGTGGGCGTCAATGAGCAGGGCAAGCTCGTCATCCGCAAACCGTGGCCTTCCATGCTGCGCGGCATCTGGGGCGACAAAGCGCGTTATCAGGAAGCCTACTGGAGCGAGTTCAAAGGTTGGTACTTTGCCGGTGACGGAGCCCGCCGTGACAAGCAGGGCAATTTCTGGATCATCGGCCGCATCGATGACGTGCTCAACGTTGCGGGGCACCGCCTCGGCACCGCAGAAGTCGAAAGCGCCCTCGTTTCCCATCCTGCCGTTGCCGAAGCCGCTGTGGTGGGCCGTCCTGACGAAATGAAGGGCCAGGGCGTCGTGTGTTTCGTGACCGTGAAGGAAGGCATCACCTCCAATCGCGACCTCGCCGAAGAGCTGAAGAAGCACGTCCGCAAAGTCATCGGCCCCGTGGCGACACCGGATGAGGTTCGCTTTGCTGCGGCCCTGCCCAAGACCCGCTCCGGCAAAATCATGCGCCGGTTGTTGAAACAGATCGCCGCCGGCGAACTCATCAAAGGCGACACCACGACGCTCGAAGACATCAATGTCATTGCGCAGCTTGCTGCGGGTGGTGAGGATTGACCCGTTAGGTGGTTCAAGTTTACCGAGCACAACCTTTTCAAGGGAAGGTTGTGCTACAGTCATGCTGCGCGGAAATGACATGAATGTCTGTTGGCAGACGTTTCGTGATCAGCCATCCACCCAACCATCATGAAACGTACGCTCACTCCGATCTTCGCCCTTTGTTCGCTCGTCTCCCTGCATGCCGAGAACTGGCCGATGTGGCGCGGGGCGAACGGGGACGGCACCTGTGCGGAGTCGAAACTGCCGGAAAAGTGGAGTCAGACGGAGAATGTGGTGTGGAAGGTGGAACTGCCGGACCGGGGCAATTCGACGCCGGTGGTGTGGGGTGACAAGGTGTTCGTGACGCAGGCTATTGAGAAGGAGGGAAAGCGGCTGCTGCTGTGCTTTGACAAGAAGACCGGAAAGCAACTCTGGGAAGCGGGTACGACCTACAGGGAGCCGGAGCTCACGCATGGCACAAATCCATACTGCGCGGCCTCGCCAGCGACGGATGGCGAGCGCGTGATCGTGTTCTTCGCCTCTGCCGGTGTATTCTGCTACGGCATGAATGGCAAGGAACTCTGGAAGCGCACGGATCTGGGCAAGCAGCACCACATCTGGGGCAATGGGACTTCGCCCGTGCTCGCAGGGGATCGCGTATTTCTGAATTTCGGACCCGGCGAGAACACGGTTCTCTACTGCTTTGACAAAAAGACCGGCAAAACGATCTGGCAGCACAAGGAGCCTGGAGGGGCATCTGGCGAAGGAGCAGACAAGAAGTGGCTGGGATCGTGGTGTGATCCGCTGCTGCGAAAAACCGGTGCACGGTATGAATTGCTGATGAGCTACCCCCGGCGCGCCTGTGCTTTTGATCCGCAGACTGGCAAGGAACTGTGGACTTCGGGCGGGCTCACGGATCTCGTTTACAATTCGCCGTTGTTTGCCGACGGCGTGATGATTGCGATGAGCGGCTACAACGGCGCCGCGCTGGCGGTAAAGACCGGCGGCAACGGGGACGTGACGGAGAGAAACCGTGTGTGGCAACTGCCGAAGGTCAGCCAGCGCATCGGCAGCGGGGTGGTACATGACGGCTATCACTACATCCTGAGCGATGGCGGCATCGCTGAATGTCGGAACCTCAAGACGGGAGAGGTGGTGTTTCAGGAGCGGCTCAAGGGGAACAACTGGTCGTCGCTGGTGCTGAGCGCGGATGGCAAATGCTACGCGGCGAATCAAATCGGTGATTGTTTCGTGTTCAAGGCCAGCCCGAAATTTGAACTGCTCGCAACGAACTCGCTCGGTGAAAAAATTATCGGTTCCATCGCCGTGAGCGAGGGGCAGCTTTTCATCCGGGGCTACAAGCACCTGTGGTGCATCGGGCGGAAGTAGTGGCGGGCATCGGCCCGAGGCAGGGCGATGAGGCTCAGCATTTCCCTTTGACCCCACCGGGCCGCGACGCTAACGAACGCGCTCCCGCCTATGGCCGCCTCTGACCGTCAGCATACTCTCGCCAAGCCCGTCTCGATGACGGGCACCTCGCTGCATACCGGCGAACAGGTCACACTCACCCTCCAGCCTGCCCCGGAAAATTTTGGCTTCAAATTTCGCCGCATCGACCTGGAGGACAAGCCTTTCATCCCGGCGCTGGTCGAGAAAGTCCAGAAGGTCGAGCGTGCCACCACCATCTCCGAAGGCGGCGTCAATGTGCATACGGTGGAGCACGTCATCTCCGCGCTCGCGGGCATGGGCGTGGACAATGCGATCATCGAGATGGATGCCAATGAGCCGCCCATCGCTGATGGGAGCTCGATGCCCTTTGTGGAGCTGATCAAGTCCGCCGGACTGCAGGAGCAACAAGAAGCGCGCAAGGTTTTCGAAGTGCGTGAGCCGATCTACCAGGAGACCCGCGACGGCACCATCCTGACCATTGTTCCCGATAAAAAATTCCGCATCTCCTGCACGAATGTAGGCCCGGGCGGGCGCTTCACGCAGTACTTCAGCACCGAGATCACCCCGGAGACCTACGAAAAGGAAATTGCGGCTGCGCGCACCTTTGTGTACTACGAGGACATCGCTCCGCTGATGGAGAAAGGGCTCATCAAAGGCGGCACGCTCGAAGCCGCTGTCGTCATTCGTGGAGACACGCTGCTCTCGAAGCAGCCGCTGCGCTTTGACAACGAGTTCGTGCGTCACAAGATTCTCGACATCGTGGGCGACCTGATGCTTTCTGGCAAGCGCATCCTCGGCCACGTCATTGCGGTGCGTCCCGGCCACGGGCCGAACACCGAACTGGCGCGCGCCATCGTGCAGCAGTACAACCTGATGCGCAGCATGGTGCCGGTGCCGGTGAACATCCCCGGTGGTGAGGCCGTCCTCGACATCAATGAGGTGATGAACATCCTCCCGCACCGCTACCCATTCCTGCTGGTGGACCGCATCATTGGCTTCGAGGGCGAGTCGAAATGCACCGGCATGAAGAATGTGACCATCAACGAGCCGTACTTCCAGGGCCACTTCCCCGGCCACCCGATCATGCCCGGTGTGCTACAGCTCGAAGCGATGGCGCAGGTGGCCAGCATCGTGCTGCTGCGCATGCCCGGCAACCAGGGCAAGATCGGCTACTTCATGAGCGCCAACAATGTGAAGTGGCGCAGGCCGGTGCTGCCCGGTGACACGCTCGTCATCGAGACCGAAATCCTCAAAACCAAGCGAAGCATCGCCAGCGGCATTGGCCGTTGCAGCGTCAACGGCGTGGTCGTCTCCGAGGCCGAACTGATGTTCAGCGTGGTGGACCGCTAAAAAATAGATTGTTCACGCATGCCAGCCTCGATCCACCCGACCGCCATCATTGATCCGTCCGCCAAGATCGGCACGGACGTCCACATCGGACCCTATTGCATCATTGGCGCGGACGTGGAACTCGGTGAAGGCTGCTGGCTGCAGCACCATGTGACGGTCATGGGACCGTCGAAGATTGGGAAGAACAACAAATTTTTCGCCTACGGCTCCATCGGGCAGCAGACGCAGGATTTGAAATATAGCGCCGAGCCGACCTGGCTGGAAGTGGGCGACAACAATACCTTCCGTGAGTTTTGCTCCGTGCACCGCGCCACGTCTGCTGCGGACAAGACGATCATCGGCAGTCACAACAACTTCCTCTCCTACGTCCACATCGCGCATGACTGCATTGTGGGCAATCACGTTATTTTCTCCAACAACGGCACACTCGCCGGGCATGTCGTCGTCGAAGACCACGTTATCATCGGCGGGCTGACTGCGGTGCATCAGTTTTGCCGCATCGGTACGCGTTCGATCATCGGTGGCTGCGCCAAAGTGGTGCAGGACATCCCGCCTTTCTGCACTGCGGATGGCAATCCTGCGCGTGCGCGAGGGTTAAACATCGTTGGCCTACAGCGTGCCGGTTTCACCCGTGAGCAGATGCGCTCCCTGCGCGATGCGTTTCGTAAAGTCTATCGCTGTGGTTTGAACAACGCCCAGGCCGTGGAGGAACTCCGTGCCGGAAAGCTCACGCCGGAGGCAGGAGCCTTCACTGATTTCGTCGCCACGACCAAGCGTGGCATCATCCTTGGGGGCAAAGCAACGGCGGACGAGGAAGAGTAGTTCTGTTCCTATGGAACAGGGGAGAGCATCGCAAACATCACCGCTTGGAGCGTCGTGAAATAAGAGGGAGGCGGAGCCGTCTCTGGTTGCACAGCACCAAGGCTACTTTTCACTGCATCCTTGCTTTCGTGCCAGCGCTGAATGGTGCTAAGGTGGCATTCTTCGATGCAAATTCTTCTAGTCACCGAGCCTGGAGTCGATGGCGTGTTTCGGCACGTCGAGGCGCTGGCGTCGTTTTTGCTTGAGCGGGGGCATCGCGTCCATCTGGCCTATTCGGGTGTGCGGGGCTCGGACCGACTGACGCAACTCGTGGCGAAGGTTTCTGCTGCGGGTGGCAAGACGGTCAATCTCGCTGTGAGCAATGCTCCCGGCCTAACTGATGTAGCGGCATTGATGAAACTTCGTCGGCTGGTGATGGAAGCGCTGCCGGATGTGATCCATGCGCACAGTTCCAAGGCGGGTGCGCTGGCTCGTGCCCTGGTCTGGCTCGGCGTGCGACAGCCGGTTTTTTACACGCCGCATGCTTATTACGGTTTGTCTGGCAAGGGCGGGCCGAAGTCCCGGGTGTTCAATACGATTGAGACGGTGCTCGGACGCGTTGGCACGACGATCAACCTGTCTGAGGGAGAGCGAGCGTTTGCGAGGGACTCTTTGAAGATTCCGCAGGCGCGGCTGCGCTTGATTGCGAATCCGGTGGACTGTCTGCGATTTCGGCCTGCGGATGCGCAGAGGCGGCAGGAGATTCGTGCTGCTCTGGGGATTCCTGCGGAGGCGATCCTGCTGGGATCGGTGGGACGGCTGGCATTCCAAAAGGACCCGCTGACGTTGTATCACGCCTTTGCCAAAGCCTGCCAAAAAAGGCCCGAGCTGTGGCTGTATCATCTTGGTGATGGTGAGCTTTCAGAGGAGTGTGCGGCTCTTGCGGATCAACTGGGCATTCGTTCGCGTATTGTTCGCCAGACCTATCTGTCTGAGCCGTTATCGTTTTATCAGGCGCTGGATGGGATGATCCTGACATCACGCTACGAAGGGCTGTCGTTTGCGGTGCTGGAGGCGCTGGCCTGTGACCTGCCGGTGATTTTGAGTCAGGTACCGGGAAACAACGACTTCACGCAAATGGGGCTCTCGCATTGCTGGTCGGCGGGCAAGGAGGACGTGGATGGCTTTGCGGATGTGATCGGGCAATGGGCGCAGGATTGTGCAGAGGCGAGGCCATCCAATCATAGGCAGATCGCGGAGTCGAGGTTCAGCCAGGCTGCCTGTTTTGGGGCATTGGAGCGCGAGTATGAGCAGAAGGTGGGGCGATAATTCTGGATTCGAAACCCCCAGGGGTGGCGAAAGCGGCTCTCCCTCTCCCCGCCGCTGACACACGGTGGCAGCTATATTTTTCTTCGGGGAGAGGGCTGGGGTGAGGGGGCGACGAGCACCCTGCGACGGCATGGGATGACCCCTCACCCGGCCTCTCCCCAATGGGCGTCTTGGGCATTGCCATATCTGCGGTGGGGAGAGGGGATTCGCTTTGAGGCCATCACGAATGATAAGTGTGCTCATCAGCGCTCGGTTGTTTTGCCGCACAGCTTGATCTCGTGAGCGCAGGCGCTTAGCTTTTCGGCTTTCATGTCATTGATCCGACGTCTTCTTGGTTTGCTCTGTCTTGCTGCCCTGGGGGTTCATGCAGCGGAGGTGCCGTGGGAGCCTGCGATGCGCGATGACACGGCCTATTGGGCGAGCACGGTAAAGCAGCAGGCTGAGACGATGAAGCAGTCGCAGTCCAAAATCGTTTTCATTGGGGATTCGCTCACTGAGAGCTGGGACAAGGAGATCTGGCAGAGGCGCATCGCTCCCTCAAAAGCGCTGAACTTTGGCATTGGTGGTGAAGGGCCGCAGCATGTGCTGTGGCGGCTGGAGCATGGCATTCTGGACGGGCCATCGCCTGAAACTGTGGTGCTCATGATCGGCATCAACAACTTCTGGCGGCATTTCAGCGCTGCGGATACCACACGTGGCATTGAAGCCATTGTGGAGCGCATTCACAAGAGGCATCCGACGACGCGTATTGTGCTGCTCAGTCTGCTGCCGGTGTATGAAACGGCATCGCCGATTCGTCTCTGGATTGCCGAGATCAATGCAGGTCTCAAGCGACTCGATGGCCAGAGGAAGGTGGAGTTCTTTGATTTTTCGTCGGCTTTTCTTCAGGCGGACGGCAATCAGCGGCTGCAGCTTTATCAGGAGGATCATCTGCATCTGTCCAAGGCGGGTTATGTCGTGCTGGCTCGTGAGCTTACGCCTGTTCTCAAACTGCCTGCCGCCCTGCCATGAAGTCGATCAATCCCACGTTGCGAATCGCGGAACTGGATGCTTTGCGCGGCATCGCGGCCATGGCGGTGATTCTGTTTCATTTCACCAGCGGTATCGCGAAGAACTGGACGTTTCACCTCTACGATCCGCCGTTTGAGTTTCCTCATGGCGGCACAGGGGTGGATCTGTTTTTCATGATCAGCGGCTTTGTCATCT
>Ga0114968_10000961_pt1 | contig 21933 bp, 17 predicted proteins | sample M_130807_EF_Meta_FD_87020 | JGI IMG/M metagenome (GOLD analysis project Ga0114968, IMG submission 87020) | Freshwater microbial communities from Lake Montjoie, Canada to study carbon cycling - M_130807_EF_MetaG | ecosystem: Environmental > Aquatic > Freshwater > Lake | place: Lake Montjoie... | reverse complement strand
TTTTTGGTTGCGATGGCGCAGGTACAGATAGACGATCGTCAGGCGATGGAAACCGTATCCCGACATTCCAACCAGAACAAGCAGGTAACAGATGTACCAAAGCGGGGAAGTGAGAATGTCCATATGAAATTGTTTGAATGATACGAGGGTCGAATGCGTCTTATTTCAGCTGCCGGTCTACACGGAGGCTCCCGCGCGACATGGTCGAATCAGACGCACCTACCTATCCGAGGCACAGCCAAGCGAAACTCCCGGCAGAGGTCAAGCACAAAGATCGGCAGCTCGTGAAAGCGCCTTGATTTTCTAGCAAAAAAGGCTGCGTCGGCGTGTGAACTGCCGACGGCTGATATCCACTCCAATGGATTCACAAGGGTGGCATATCTCGCTAATCACTTTCTCACCAAGGGAATTTTTGATTTTTCGATCTGCTGGTACGGGGCGAGTTTGAACACGTTCTTGCATCCGTAGGTCTGCAGATTCACCATCGTCATGATGTTCAGCGAGGCGTGGGCGGATTTCATCGGCATCGCGCGGGGATCGCCTTCGAAGCTGTTTTTGCTATAGCTCAACACCTTGGTTTTTTGTCCGGAATGTGTGTGCGGCGAGGGTCTGCCCGGTGAAATCCGTGATCGGCAGGTTGACGGCATCTTTGTGGTGGGTCATCGCATGTTTTTCCATTGCGGTCAGCGGACCGGTGGCCATCAATGCAATCAGCGTTCGGGTCGTTTAGATCATGACGACCGAATGATAGCGGGGACATCAGCCCCTTATGGTGAACCGGGTGGAATAATCCCGCTCAGGCGAAAACGCCAGCCACGGGTTTGCCCTTGTTGCCGATTGTGAAAGGTCGACCGCTGGGGCTGACGACGGCATTTTCGATCGGCAGGCCGCAGGCATGGGCGACAGTGGCGTGGAGATCGCCGACCCCGACCGGGTCGCTGTCCACCTGACCGCCCGCTGCGTCGCTGGCGCCGTAAACGAAACCTTTCTTCGCGCCGCCGCCGGCGAGTACGCAGGAAAAAACCAACGGGTGATGCCCGCGACCGCTGCCATCGAACGTCGGCTTGCGACCGAACTCGGTGGCGACCACCACCATCGTGCTCTCCAACAAACCGCGCGAATCGAGATCGCTGATCAGCGCCGCGAAGGCGGTGTCGAACTCCGCACCGCGGTCTTCCATTCCGCCTTCGATGTCCTTGTGCATGTCCCAGCCGCCGCTTTCCACTTCCACGTAGCGGACGCCGCCCTCGACCAAACGCCGCGCGAGCAGGCAGCCCTGGCCGAAACGGTTCTTGCCATACTTCGCCCGCAGTTCGGCAGGTTCCTTTTCCAGATCGAAACACTGGAGATCCTTGCCCTTCATCAAGCGCAGGGTGCTTTCATAAAAATCATTGTAGGCCGCCACGCTGCTGTCCTTTACGGTGTCGGTGAACTTGTGATCCATGTCGCGGAGCAGGGCGAGCCGTTTTTCCATGACGGCGGCGTCTTTCGTGGCCACCGCATTGGGCAGGCCCTCTTCGGGGTCCATGATCGGCAGTGGGCTCATGGTGGCGGGGAAAAAACCGTTGCCATGGTTCGACGGTCGATTCACGCACACGCTGCTCGGCAGGGTTTGGTGGCTCGGGCCGAGGTAATGATGCGCCCATGCTCCGAGGGTGGGATGGATGATGGTGCCGCGTTTTTCAAATCCGGTGCGCATGAGATATCTGGCTTGTTCGTGTACGCCGACTTTTGCCGTCATGCTGCGGATCACGGTGATCTTGTCGGCGATTTTCGCCGTTTCCGGAAGGAACGAGGAAATCTGGAATCCCGCTTTCGTGCTCAAGGCAGTGCCGGGACCTTTCGACGCCCCGGTCTTGGGGTCGAAGCTGTCGATCTGGCTGAGGCCGCCCGACAGTTGCAACATGATCACTGCTTTCGCCTTGCCGAAGCCCGGTTTGCCGGCTGCGGCGGGAGCGGTGGCGGTCTCGGCGGCACGAAGATTCTCGCCGGGGAGGAAAGGCAGCATGCTGAGGCCGAACGCGGCCTGGGCCATGCGTTCGACAAAACCGCGGCGGTTGACCTCATGGAGTTGGAGCAGATCGGATTTCATGGCAGTTGGATTCGGAAAAACGGAGACGTGGATTACGGAATGAAAAGAAACTCGCGGGAATTCAGCAATACCCAGGCGAGGTCGGAGATGCCGAGGCCTTCTTTGATCGCGGCGAGTGCTTTGTTTGACTCTTCGGCGCTCGGGGGGCGACCGAGGAAACTGAGATACAGGGCGGCGATTTGGTCCGTCGGCGTTTTGCCCTTGGCGGCGGAGACCATGGCGGCGGAACCGCTGGTGATGATGGTCTGCACCGGACCGTTCATCAATTGCAGCATCTGCGGCACGCTGCCGTCGGTGGTGTTGGTATCGGAAACGAGCCGGTCGCTCTGACCGAACAAGCGCAGGAAATGATTTTCCGGAGCCGGTTGTTGCAATTCACTGGCGCGGGCGAGTATCAGGCCCGAACGCATCAGCGGCTTGCCACCTTCATAAAACGCAGTCATCGCCCGCGGATTGCCACCGCCTTTTTTACCACCGCCCCCCTGCATCGGCACGCCGTTGGCTCGCATTTCCGCGACCAACTTGGTGACTGTCGCCGCATTGATCTGGTTGTCGGCAACAACCGTGCGTTGCAGGTCATCACCTCGACGCAGCAGCAGTTGATCCGCTTCATCGCCGCTGGAGAGTGCGACGATGGAATCCCAGGCTTGTTCGGCGCTCATGCGTCGAATCACCGGACCCTGGAAGCGATACAGTTTCGGATCCTCCGGCATCTGGCTGGCCTGGCGCTGGTAGGCGGCCGTGTTGAAAAGAATGCGTTGGAATTCGCGCAGGTCGAACTTCGCCTGCTTCATGTAGGTGGTGATCTGGGAAAGCAGCAGCGGATTGCTGGCTTCCGCAGGGTCATCGATGTCGGACACCGGCTCCTGCACGGCCAGGCCGAAGACTTTTTTCCAAACCCGATTGGCGATCGACGTGGCGAAGCGGGGGTTTTCGGGATGCACCATCCACGCCGCGAATTGATTGCGCAACTGCGATGGTTTGCATTCCTCCAGGCTGTAGGCCGGGTTCGACTTGGCGGTGTCGCCCCAACGGATCAATGCAGGAACCGCTGGATCACCCGGTTTGACATCCTTGTATTTGTAATCGACGGGAAATTTCAGGTGATTCTTCGGCAGATCGACGAGGTTGTAGGCGTTCGAGGTCAGCAATGCCACCGCGCCTTTGCCGACGGCCTGGTCATTCATCGACTTCGCAAGCTGGCGGGTTTTCCGGAAGACATCCTCGTGGAAACCATCGGTCGCACCGAAGAAAGCCGCCATGCTGTAAAAATCGTGCTGCGTCCAATCCGCAAACGGATGGTCGTGGCACTGCGCGCAGGAAACATTGGCACCGAGAAACGTGGTCAACATGTTCGATACCCCGTCGAGCGGCATCTGGGCATCGCGCAGCAGGAATCCGGCGGCACCGTTTTCATTGAGCTTGCCGTCGGCGGTGAGCATGTCGCGCACCATCACGTTCCATGGCAGGTTCATGGCGATCTGATCCTTGAGCCAGTCTTCGTAGAGAAAACCTTTCGCGCCTTTGCCGTAGTCGTCTTTCACCCGCAGCATGTCGGCCTGCCAGTTGTACATGTGCATCGTGTAACCGGGCGAGTTGAGCAGTTTGTTGATCAACGTGGCGCGTTTGCCTGACGAGGGGTCGGACAGAAAATCGCGCGCTTCCTGTTCGGTGGGGATGCGACCGATGCAGTCGAGGTAAAGACGACGCATGAACAGCGCGTCGGACGCGGGAGCATTGGCCGCGACCTTGGCTTTTTGAAGGGAGGCATTGATGGTGGCATCGAGTTGGGCCGCGGCCTTGTGGATGATTTCCTGGGCCATCGGCGCACGAGGTTCGGCGCTTTTGCATGCCTGGGCGAACTGCTGGTCAATGGCGCTCAAGCGGGCCAGCGGAAACCTCACCTTGCTGTGATCCTTTTTTTCCACGGTGACAATGCCATTCTCCAACGCCTTGTATTTCGCTTCGAGTTTCTCGCCGCTGGAAGCCGTCCAGACGTGCCAGGAGCCCGAAGCGGCGGGTGGCTGATCCGGTGGAACCGGCACCTCGGCCGCAGCGCGTCGCCCCCTTTTTTTCTCTGCGGGAGCCGCCGACGTTGCCTGTGACAGCAGAGCCATGATCAGGCAGAGGGGAACAAAAAGGTTTTTCATAGGATGTGGGTGACAAATACAACAAACACGAACCGACCAAGGAAGTCGCGCATAAAATACCAGAGCCGCGAAAAAAGGCCAGCGCGTGTATTACTTCAACGACAGCAGGAAGGCCTCGACATCGGCGATTTCCTGGGCTTTGAGAATGAGCCCCATCGGCGGCATCGGCGAACTACCAAGCTGTTGGTAACCCTCGGCGAGAACCTTGTTCGGTTCAAGCAGGCTTTGCCTGAGGTATTCCGCGTTGCGACGGGCCGCGATGCCATCCAGTGCAGGACCGACGGTGCTGCCCTTGCCGGCGAGCATGTGGCAATTCACGCAGGCGGCGACCGGGTGTTTCCTGAAAATCTCCTCTCCGCGTTTGGGGTCGCCCGCCGCGACTTTTTCCTCAGCTTCTTTTACGGGGATCAATTCCACCAAACTCACGTCGTCGAACCACCCTTCGCCTTTCGCCACGTGCAGCATGTTGATACTGGCGACAGGACGGTCGTGGCTGTTGAAGGTGGTCTGCACCTGCTTCCATCCGCTGTCCTTCTTGAGCAGCTCGGTCTGGGCCCGACCGATGTGGTCGTTCAAACTGACATTGCCCCTGAGTCCGACCGCTTTGACCCATGCGGACAGTTTGTAATCGGTGTTGGGCTTCAGCGGCACATCCGCGAAAAAGCTCGTGTCCGCATCGCCGCTGGTGATGCAGCGGAACGCATGTTTGCCGCCGTGCGCAACATCGGCACCGCTCACGATCGACCATTTCGCTTCGGCGGTGGCCCGCAAATCATTGTAATCACGCCGAATCCAGCCTTTGGGAAAACCGTCCGCGCCGATTTCTTCGAGGCCCGGATTGGGCAGCAGGTTCGGACCCTCCGCGAATTTCATCGACCCCGCATTGTGTTTTTTGGCGATCAGGGTGAGCGCTTCTTTCAACCACTCGTCCCGAAGGTTGGCCGTGTCGGAACCAAGACGCCTCGCGAGCGTTTGAATGTCCTCGCTGGTTTCAAATTCCGCGAGCTTCACGAATGCCGCAAGGCGGGTGGTCAAATCGGAATCGGCGACAATTCCGGAGCCGAAATACAAGGCCTGACTGCGGGCATCGCTGCCCAGGGCGCGAACCGCATTGCGGCGGAGTCGCGCATCATTCGACAGCAGTGCGGCTTTGTGCGTTGGTTCATCGAGCAGCTTTAATCCATGCAGCGACCACAGCGCGTGAATCGCACCGACCGCGCCGTCATCGGCGATCACGAGTTTTTTCAGGGATGCCGCGGCATCGACTTTTCCTCCCTCGACGAGGTTCTTCTGGGCGAGCAGTCGCCAATACGCCACATCGTCATTCAGGGTCGCCACCAGTTGCGCGGTGGAGGCTCCGTCGAGCGATTTTTTCACCGGCTTTGCCTGATCCCAGACGATGCGATAGATGCGACCGCGCGAATGATCGCGCAGCGGGTTTTCATGAGCGCCACCCACTCCGGTTTTCGCGTTGTAACCGCCGTTCGCCACGCTGGGGGTGGGATTGTGCTGGATGATGAAATTCTGCCAATCCGCCACCCACACCGCGCCATCGGGGCCGACCTCGGCATACACCGGTGAGGTCCATTCATCGGTGCTGGCGAACAGGTTCATCGCGTCGAATGCCTTGTAGCCCGCGCCATCGGGGCGCACGTCCATCAGCGAGATGAGCTTGAGCGTGGGTTCGCACACCATCGCCATGCCCTGAAGCCGCGGCGGCAGGTTGTTAGAACGAATGAACGTCGCATTGCACGCCGCCGTGTAGCCTCCCATGAAATCGACCTGACGCACGTTTGGCGTGATCGGATGGGCCGCATCGACGACGTTGATTTTTTTTGCCGTCATGATTCGCTCGCCGGGCGGCACGATATTTGCCGGAATGCCTCCGTAAAAAATCGGCGCGCCATTCGCCGTGCCGCCAAACTGATCGCCCGCATCGTTAGCGCTCTGCGCCCAGGTGTTGTTGGTGAACTGATGGAGAAATTCCAGCGCGCTGCCGTCGGCCTTGAATCGATAGGTGCCCATGCTGAAATGCAAGGGATTGCCCCCGACAGTTCCTTCGAAACCATCGTATCCGACCGAGCCGTACAGCCAGTTGTCATGGCCGAACCGCAGGTTCCCCGCCTGGCCGTGCGTGTCGCCGATGCCCCAGCCGGTCAGCAGTTCCTCGCGCCGATCCGCTTTGTCGTCGCCGTTGGTGTCCATGAGGAAAAGAAACCGCGGTGGTTGCGAAACAATGACTCCGCCGCGAGCGAAAACCAAGCCGGTCGGAATGTTCAGCTTGTCGGCAAACACGGTGAATTTATCGGCTTTGCCATCGCCATCCGTGTCCTCGCAAATCTTGATGCGGTCGCCGCCGCTGCCGTCGGGATTGACGACGTGCGGGTAGTCACTGGTCTCGGCGATCCACAGGCGCCCCCGTTCGTCCCATGCGAATGCAATCGGTTTGCCGATCTGCGGCTCACTGGCAAACAGTTCGAGCCGGCAATCCGCCGGCACCTGCGTGCGCTCCATCGCACCCTTCACGGAAAAGGGCTTCTGAAACGTCAGCGGCTCGGGGCGCTTTTCATAATTGGCCACATGCGGACTTTTTTCGCGCTGTTCCTCTTCGCGACCGCGGAGAAACGCCTGCCACTCGCCCCTCGCTTTGTCGCCCACCGACCAGACGATCGCGTTGCGCAGCATCTTTTGAAAATCCGCATTCTCCCAGGTGCGCTGGTCATGGCCACTGGCGGTGTAGAATACCCGGCCTTTGCCCTGTTCTCGGACCCAGGTCCACGGTTCGCGGTGTCCGCCCTCGACCCTTTCAGCCAGCAGTTTGCGACCCTGATCATTGATCTGGTCATGCAAGTAGGTTTCGTCCCAGGTTTCGTATTCGTTCATGCCCGCCATGACGGGATGGGCCTTGTCGAGAATTTCCGGTTTGAAAATTCCGGTCTGATGTTCCTTGAAACGTCCGCCCACGAGCGATGCGAACCGCGGATCATTGCCAAAACACGCACTGGCACAATGGATCGGCAGGAAACCGTGGCCGCTCTCGACGAAATCCCGCAACGCCACAAACTCCTCCGCTTTGATGGTGTCGTGGTTGGCATAAAGCATGAGTGCGTCGTAGTGATCAAGAGTGGCGGCATTCAGGCAATCGGGCTTGGTGAAATAGTCGAAGTAGATCGCCTCGCGACCCATGGCGCTCATCAGCAAGGGAACATACGCGGCGCTATCGTGGTGTTCGCTTTGGTGACCGAGAAACAGCACGCGCAGAGGACGCGGCTCCGCGGCGCCGACGACGGTGGCGAGAAAGACCAGCCAAAGCACGACGAGACCGTGATAGCGCCGGATTCCGGCATTCGAGAAAAGATACATTGTTTTCATCCTATGCTTGAGTCGCTATTGTGAGTCGATGCATGTTGTGCCTACAAACTGCGGATGCGGATGTTGCGGAACCAGCACTTGTCGCCGTGATCGGTGAGCATGATGCGGCCCTTGCCGGGCGCGAAGCCCTGTTGATTTTTGAACTTGCTTGCGGCGATCATTTTTTTCCATTCCTCCGTTGTGGTGTCGGCCTCGCACACCACTTTGCCATTCAGGAAGTGCTGGATTTTTCCGTCCCTCACGATCACCCTGCTGCTGTTCCATTCGCCCGGCGGCTTCAAGGGTTTGTCCTTGGCCACTTCCTTGATGTCATAAATGCTCGCCGTGGTGTGACTGCCGCCGCGCAGGCCGTCGGGATGACGTTTGTCGTCGATCATCTGATACTCGATGCCCAGCCACGATTTGCCATCCACAGCCGTGACCCAGTATTTGATGCCGTTGTTGCCGCCCTCGGAAATTTTCCACTCCCACTCGAGTTCGAAGCTGCTGTAGTCCTTTTCGCTGATGAGGTTTCCCCCCGCGCCATCGAGGATCAAGTTTCCATCCGCGACCTTCCAGCCTTTGCCCGGAGGCTTGCCGTCGGTCGCGGTCCAACCGGCAAGCGATTTGCCATCGAAAAGTTTCTCCCAGTCGCCACTCGGCGCGGCGGCCATGCAAGGAGAACCTGCAAGGGACAGCGCGCACGAAACTGTTAGACAAAGGGATTTCACGATGACTGGCGCATGAGTTTGACCGGGCGGATGTTGCCGTCGGTATTGTGCATTTTCCCGGACCAGGTGATTGTGCCCCGCGAGACCGATTTTTTCAAAGTGATCACCGCCGTTTGCACGGTCGGAGAGTATTCCGTCAACACCAGTTCGCCGCTGGCGGTGTTTTTTCCCTTGAGAACATAGCGGATCCCGGGTCCGACATCGGTGTGATAGTAGCTGCCGTTCACGATGCCGCCGTCCTGCCAGTCGAGGGTGAAAACGGCATCGCGGGTGCCGACGGTGCCGATGTAAGTTTGCGACTGTCCGTAGATCGGTGGGTCCGGCGTTTCCGATTGCGTCGAGGGATTCGCGGCAGGAGGCACGCAGCAGGAAAGAACCGCGGACAACAGCAAAGTGGCAATGGCTTGGGGCTTCATGGGTGTTTCAGAATGTGAAATGGTTTTACTCCTTCGGCGGCAGCTGAGAAAGTACAATCTTGCGAATTTGCATAATGGGAAAGTTATGGCAGATTAACGGACCTTTGCCATGACGGAACAGACCGAACAACCTTCGCGAGCATTCATGCCCTATCCGGTGTCGACCTTGAGTCCGCCGATCATTCCAAACGACCTGAGCACGTTCAAATCGCGGGGCATCAGCCAGGTGCAGCGCGATTTGCAACAAAAGCTGCGGGAACTGCGCGAGCAGTATTTGCAGGCGATCGATCATTTCAATTGGAACAAGCTGGTTTATGAGGCGTCGATCCAGTTCGAACCGGTGGTTGGCCAGACCTATCATCTCTACGACATGAAACGCGGCAACGTGCTTTCGATGATCGAACCACAGGAATGGCCATACCGGCATCTGGCGTCGATCCGCCTGAACATCGACCGGCAGTGGCAGATCGAAGCCATCGGCACGGGGGTGGATGTTCACGACTTGTTCGGCACCGTTCCGGCGTGAACGCGCCCTGTGGCATGGATTTCCTCATGAACGGGAATTGATCTTTCCTTTTGCCCGTCTTCTTTTCATCGTGGTCGGGTGCTACGAATCCATGACAATGCGAACATGCTGGCGGCGGGGGTGGCGGACATCTCGCCGCTGTTCGCCTTGCTGACGTTGATCCTGTTGCTGGCGGTGTTTGTTTCGCTGGTGCTTGCCCGCTTCAAGCAAAGTTTGCTGGTCGGCTATTTTTTGTGCGGCATCCTGATTGGCAACAGTGCCATTCCCGGGTGGCTGGGAATCGACGAAAAGGGCATGATGATCACCAACTTCGCGGAGTTGGGCATCGTGCTGCTGATGTTCACCCTTGGCATCGAATTCTCCCTTCGCGAGCTGCGCCATCTCTGGCGGCTGGCCTTTTTCGGCGGCGGTCTGCAGGTCATGGTCACGGTGGGAATCGCGGGCACGGTGGCGCGCTGCTTCGGCATGCCCTGGGAGGAATGCCTGGTTCTCGGTGTTGTTTTCGCGCTCAGTTCGACGGCGGTGTCGCTGAAGTCGTTTCAGGATCAGGGACTGTCGAACAACCCTGGCGCCAAGGCGGCGCTGGGAATCGCGCTGTTCCAGGACCTGCTGGTGATCGGCCTGTTCCTGATTCTGCCCGCGTTGTTCGGCAAGACCGCCCATCATCCTGGCAAGGAAATTGTCATCGCTTTGCTGAAAGGAGCCGGATTCCTGTTCGGCGCCGGATTGCTGGGAAGGTTCGGCATCAATCCCTTGCTGCACGCGGTGGCGAAAACCCGCAGCCGCGAGCTGTTCACGCTGACGATCATCGGCATGAGCGCCGGGGTGGCCTTCGCCGGCGGCGCGCTGGAATTGAGCCTGGCCCTGGGTGCCTTCGCCGCAGGACTGATGGTTAGTGAATCGATCTACAGCCACCGGATCATGACCGACATCCTGCCTTTCAAGGATCTCTTTCTGACGCTTTTTTTCGTGTCGGTCGGCCTGATGATCGACATCCGCGAGGTGCTCGATCACTGGTGGATGATCCTGATCGGCACGGCGCTGATCTTTGTGGTGAAATTCGGAACCGTTTTCAGCGTCGCCCGGCTGCTGCGGCTGCCCCTGCGTCCGGCCCTGCTGGCGGCGGCCAGCCTTTCGAGCATTGGCGAGTTCTCGCTGGTGCTGATTCAAAAAACCAACCAGCTCCGTCCGATGGATCCCTGGCTCGAACAGATGATTTTGATCTGCACCGCGCTGGGCATGGCCCTGATTCCCGGTTCGATGGCGATGAGCGGTGTTTTCGCGACATGGCTGGAGAAAATCAAGTGGTTCCAGGACAAGCGCACGACCCCGAAATCGATGAGCTTGTCCCAGTCGATTCGGGAAATGCACGACCATGCGATCATCTGCGGATACGGTCCTGTAGGCAGGCAACTGCACGAGGCGCTGCTTTGCATCAGCGTGCCGTGTCTGGTGGTCGATCTCAATGCGGATACCGCGAGAGCCCTAACGAAAAATGGCCACAAAGTGTTGTTCGGCGACATCACTCACAGCGAGGCACTGGCTTTGGCCAATGTGAAAAAAGCGCGGCTGATTGCTTTTACATTTCCCAATGTCGCCGCCACAAAGATCGCCATTCCCTTGGTTTTACAGGAAAATTCCGAGATCACCATTTTGGCGCGCGCCAAATTCTCCTTTGAAGCCATGGAGCTGAGACTACTGGGCGTTAGGGTCATTCACGATGAAAAGGAGAGTGCCGCCGCCATGGTGACCAAGGCCTTGGCGACATACGAAGAAACGCCTTTGACCGTCACCGACTGAATTTCCCGGGCTTGCATTTGCGGTCGATATCGCAGATGGTGTGTTCGTGAATTTGAAATCCGATTCCCATTGGTATTCCGCACCGCGGTTGTGGAGCAAACTTGCGCAGATCGCCCAGAAAGCGGGCGACAAGATTGTCGTCACCGCGCTGATTCTTTTCCATTGTCTGCAGGACAAGGATACGCCGGCCTGGGCGCGCACGGTGATCATCGGCGCTCTCGGCTATTTGATTTTGCCGGCAGACATGGTGCCCGACATCATTCCCGGTGCGGGGCTCACCGACGACTGGGGCGCGCTGGTCGCGGCACTGGGCACGATTTCGATGTACATCAAGGACGTCCACAAACAAAAGGCCCGCGAACAAGCGGACCGGTTGTTCTCTCGCTGGGCGCGCCCTTCCCCCAAACCGGTGTTGACCGATGAGGGATTGCAGTAGCAGTAAGCCGCAAACGAATCAGGGAAGCCGTCGAATGTAAGGGCTCCCTTGAAGCGACTGCAACCGGCGTTGTTTCAGACCACGCAGCCAGTAGCGGCGCGACAGGGGAAGCATTCCGAGGATGGCATTTTTCAGCCCTCCTTGGGAACCCTGACCTTGGGCCGCGACCGCATCGGGGTCTGTCCATTCCGCCACATAGTCCGACTGAAGCGGCGGTCCGGCGGCAAACGGCTCATTGTCATTCACCTTGCGGGCCTCCACCATGATCATCATCGGTCCTGAACGGCTGACGATCACTCGGTCCCTCACCACCGCCGGGTCCTTGACTTCATAACATGTCTCCTTGCGGCTCAGGAAATTCGAGGGAAACGGATGGCTGACCGCCCAGAGTCGAACGACCTCGAAGCCGTTGGATTCCTGAAAGACGCGGTAAAAAAATTCCGGACTGAATTGATAGAACCCGTGTCCGCAGTTTCCATTCGCCGGAGTGAAGATGAAAATGCGGCCACCAACCTTGACCAGCCGCATGTAACTCTTCAATGCCTCGGGAACATTGAAGATGTGCTCCAGGGTTCCGCCGTCGACGATGACATCAAAACGCCCGTAGTGCGCGGGTGCCAGCGGACTGTTCAGGTCGTGAAGCAGGTCGGCTCCCTCATAATCGGAATAGTCCATCGTGTGGAAGTCCTGCACACCAAGTGTGTCGCGGAAAAACGAGTCCGCCCACGGCCATTGGTAGTCGCCGTTTTCAATGGGAACATCCGGATTTTCGATGCCCACCGTGGGCCTGTCTTCGGGATGAATGACCAACGCCTGTCGTCCTACCTGACAAACCTTGGTGAAGTTGGCTCCGTCCGATTTCGACTGCCTGAGCATTTTTGCGGCGTGAATTGTCAATCCCATGGCAGTCAGTTGCTCGAATTATGGTTGTGATTTCCCCTCGTCATGCCCGCTTGTCATGCCTTCAAACATTCTTTCTGTCGAGAAAAATTTCTGGGGCATCACTGTCGCGATGGTCCGGGATCACGCGTTCATCTATGAGCGAAATTGATTCCGCAACAGGGGCGGGGAGTCAAAGCGGCTCGACGCGTCGATTGTGCTTGAGCGGAACTCCGCGTGCGTTAGTCTCGCGGGTCGTCACACACAATGGAACGTCTCGTCAGCCTGTTTGGATTGTTCGTTTTCATCGGACTCGCGTGGTCGATGTCGGAAAACCGCAAACGGGTTCCCTGGCGCACGGTGACCGGCGGATTGCTGTTGCAACTCCTGATCGCGTTGTTCGCCCTGCGCACCTCGGTGGGGAAAGTGGCTTTTCAATGGGTGGACCGGCTGTTCGACAAGTTGCTGGGATTTTCCAGTGAAGGCTGCGCGATGGTTTTCGGACCTCTGGCCAACAGCGGACTGATGGAAAAACAGTTCGGCGCGGGCAACCATGTGATCATCGGCATTACCATCACCGGCACGATCATTTTTGTATCCGCCCTCAGTTCGCTGCTTTATCACTACGGGATTTTGCAAGCGGTCGTGCGCGCCATTGCCTGGGTGATGGAGCGTTTGATGGGCACCAGTGGCAGCGAAAGCCTTGCGGCAGCGGCGAATATTTTTGTCGGTCAGACCGAGGCGCCCTTGGTGGTCAAACCGTACTTGAAAGGCATGACGCGCAGTGAACTGCTGGCCCTGATGCTGCCGGGCATGGCCAGCATCGCCGGGGGAGTGCTCGCGGTGTACATCACCTTCGGCATCAACGCCGGCCATCTGCTCACGGCTTCGATGATGAGCGCGCCGGCGGCGTTGATGATGGCCAAGCTGATGATCCCGGAGACCGAAACCAGTGAGACCGCCGCCGGTGCCCGTGCGGAGATGGAACGCGAGACCGTCAACGGGCTCGACGCACTGTGCACCGGTGCCAGCGACGGCATGAAACTGGCGATCAATGTGCTCGCAATGCTGATCGCATTCGTCGCGATCGTTGCCCTGCTCAATTTCTCGCTCGGCTACGCCCTGCGCGCCTTCGGCATTCACAGCCCCCAGCCGATGCAATGGTTGTGCGGGGTGATCAACGCGCCCTTCGCATGGTTGATGGGTGTGCCGTGGAAAGACTGCATGAGCGTCGGCGGCTTCCTCGGCGAACGCATCGTGTTGAATGAATTTGTCGGCTTCCTGTCGCTCGGACAACACAAAGAGCAACTCGATCCGCGCAGTTTCACCCTGGCCACCTACGCGCTTTGCGGATTCGCGAATTTTTCCAGCATCGCGATCCAGATCGGCGGCATCGGCGCGCTGGCTCCGGAGCGGCGCGGTGACCTCGCGAAACTGGGTTTCAAGTCAATGCTCGGCGGTCTGTTAGCCTGTTACAGCACGGCCGCGATGGTGGGGATCATTGGTTGACATGATTGATTATCGGTCAATTTTCTTGACTCTCGGCGGCACTTTACTAGCCTGATTGTTGTCAGCCCATGCCTTCCAGAACTTATTCCATACTTCTTGCCAAGACCCCCCGGAAGTCCAACGCCTTCACTCGCGAGCTTGGAATGTCGAATGCCGCGGTGCGAAGTCGCAAATCGTAATTCGGATCGTTCCACTTGTGTATTCAGCATTCAAGATTACTCCCGCCCTCCACATAGCGAATACCGTCCACGCCCCAGACGCATGAATAAAAAAGCTCTCACTGAAGCTGACGTCCGTACCAAGTTCATCACCCCCGCGCTCATCGGCGCGAATGGCGAAAAGTGGAACGTCATGACGCAGATCCGCGAGGAAGCCTACTTTACGAAAGGGCGCGTCATCGTGCGCGGAAAAACGGTGAAACGTGGCGAGGCGAAAAAAGCGGACTACCTGCTCTACTACAAACCGAACGTCCCGCTCGCCGTTCTCGAAGCGAAGGACAACAACCACACGGTCAGCGACGGCATGCAACAGGCCCTCGAATACGCCGAAATTCTCGACGTGCCCTTCGCCTACAGTTCCAACGGCGATGCCTTCCTTGAGCACGACCGCACTGTGATTACTGGCACGGTCACGCGCGAAATCCCACTCGACCAATTTCCGACACCCGAAGAACTCTGGGACCGCTATAGCACCGCCAAAGGTTTGACCGAGGTACAGCAGAAGGTCACCACCCAGGACTATTATGATGACGGGTCCCGGAAAGCTCCGCGCTACTACCAGCTTATCGCCATCAACCGTACGGTGGAAACCATTGCCCGGGGTGAAAAACGCATCCTGCTCGTCATGGCCACCGGCACTGGCAAGACCTACACCGCCTTCCAGATCATCTGGCGACTGTGGAAGTCGGGAGCCAAGAAACGCATCCTCTTCCTCGTCGATCGAAATATCCTCGCCGACCAGACGAAGACCAACGACTTCAAGCCGTTCGGCGCGGCAATGACGAAGATCACGAACCGTACTGTGGACAAGTCGTTCGAGATTTACCTCTGTCTCTATCAGGCAGTGACGGGCACCGAGGAAGACCAGAACATCTACAAGCAGTTCTCCCCGGATTTTTTCGACCTGGTGATCGTCGATGAGTGTCATCGCGGCAGCGCCGCTGATGACGCTCGCTGGCGGCAGGTGCTCGAATATTTTTCTTCGGCTACCCAGATCGGACTCACCGCCACACCCAAGGAAACCAAGGATGTCTCAAACATCGACTACTTCGGCGATCCGCTTTACACCTACTCGCTGCGCCAAGGCATCGACGATGGCTTCCTCGCGCCTTATAAGGTCATCCGCATTGGCCTCGACAAGGATCTCGACGGCTGGCGTCCCGAGGACGGCCAGAAGGACAAATTCGGCAATCTCATTGAAGACCGCGAATACAACATCAAGGACTACGACCGCAATCTCATCCTTGAAAAGCGCACTGAAGTCGTCGCCGCCAAGGTCACCGAGTTTCTCAAAGGCACCGACCGCTTCGCAAAGACCATCATTTTCTGTGAAAACATCGACCACGCCGAGCGCATGCGGCAGTCCTTGGTCAACGCCAATGCTGACCTTGCCGCCGCCAATCCCCGTTACGTCATGCGCATCACTGGCGACAATGACGAGGGCAAGGCCCAGCTCGACAACTTCATCGACCCGGAATCCATCTATCCCGTCATCGCCTGCACCTCCCGTCTCATGAGCACCGGCGTGGATGCCCAGACTTGCAAGCTCATCGTGCTGGATCGCCGCATCGCATCGATGACCGAGTTCAAGCAAATCATCGGACGCGGCACCCGCATCAATGAGGACTACGGCAAACTCTTCTTCACCATCATGGACTTCCGTCAGGCGACCTCACTCTTCGCCGATGAGGATTTCGATGGGCCTGCGGTGCAGATTTACGAACCCAAGCCGGACCAAAGCGTCGTGCCGCCCGATGATTTGACGGGTGGCTCTGAAACCGACAAGGATGAGCAAGATGTAATGATCGATACCTCTGGCGGCGGCGACCAAGGCGGGGAGTGCCTAACAACCGGCGAGCGACCCACCAAATACTACGTCAACAACGTCGAGGTCCGCGTTGCCACAGAGCGCGTCCAATACCTTGATGCCAACGGCAAGCTCATCACTGAATCACTCAAGGACTATTCCCGCAAGACGCTCCTCCAGGCCTATACCTCGTTGGATGATTTTCTCTCCGCTTGGAACGATGCCGAGAAGAAGCAGGCCATTCTTGAAGAGCTTGCCGCCCAAGGAGTCTTTCTTGACGAGCTCGCCGATCAGGTGGGCCGCGACTACGACGCCTTTGATGTCATCTGCCACGTTGCCTTCGATCAGCCACCACTCACCCGCCGGGAGCGCGCCGAGAGCGTGAAAAAGCGCAATGTCTTTGCCAAATACGGCGATCAGGCCCGTGCTGTCCTCGATGCGCTGCTTCAGAAATACGCCGACAGCGGCATCACCAGCGTGGAGTCTTTGGAGATTCTCAAGGTGGACCCGCTCACCGCCCACGGAACGCCGGTGGAAATCGTGAAACTCTTCGGAGGTCGGGATGGCTATCTTGCCGCCATCCGCGAACTCGAACAAGCCCTTTACCTGAAAGCCGCCTGACCCATGCCCAACGTCTCCAACCTCATCAAAACCATCCAGGACATCATGCGCAAGGACGCGGGTGTGGATGGCGATGCCCAGCGCCTTGCCCAGCTCGGCTGGATGTTCTTCCTCAAAATCTTCGATGACCGCGAAAAGGAGATGGAAGTCCTCCGCGACAACTACAAATCCCCGCTGCCGAAGGAACTCCGCTGGTCCAACTGGGCCACCGATGAGGAAGGCATCACCGGCGATGCTCTGCTCGCTTTTGCCAACAACGAGCTGCTGCCCAAATTGAAAGTCCTCTCGGGCAGCGGCGACATCGTCACGCTCATCAAAGCCGCCTTCGATGGTGCCAACAACTACATGAAGAACGGCACGTTGATGCGCCAGGTCATCAACAAGATCAACGGCATCGACTTCAATGCCTCCGATGACCGCCACATGTTCGGCGACATCTACGAGAAGCTGCTCAAGGACCTCCAGTCTGCGGGCAATGCCGGCGAATTCTACACCCCGCGTGCCGTCACCCAGTTCATCGTCGAGCAGGTCAATCCCCGCCTCGGCGAAACCATCCTCGACCCCGCCTGCGGCACCGGCGGCTTCCTCGTCTGCGCCATCGAGCACCTGCGCAAACAGGCCAGGAACGAGGCCCACGAGCGCAGCATTCAGGACTGCTTCGCCGGCATCGAGAAGAAGCACCTCCCGCACGTCCTGTGCATGACCAATCTCCTCCTGCACGGCATCGACGTTCCCTCCAACGTCAGCCACGACAACACCCTCGCCCGTCCGCTGCGCGACTGGGGCCCGAAGGAGCGCGTGGACGTCATCGTCACCAACCCGCCCTTCGGTGGCATGGAGGAGGACGGCATCGAGTCCAACTACCCCGCCGAATTCCGCACCCGCGAGACCGCCGACCTCTTCCTCGTGCTCCTCATGAAGATCCTCAAGCCCGGCGGCCGCGCCGGACTCGTGCTGCCCGACGGCACGCTCTTCGGCGAGGGCGTCAAGACCCGCATCAAGGAAGCCCTCCTCACCGAGTGCAACCTGCACACCATCGTCCGCCTGCCCAACGGCGTCTTCAATCCCTACACCGGCATCCGCACCAACCTGCTCTTCTTCACCAAAGGTTCGCCGACCAGCCACGTCTGGTATTACGAGCATCCCTATCCGCCCGGTGCCAAGAGCTACAACAAGGGCAAACCCATCCGCATCGAGGAATTCGAGGCCGAGCGCGCCTGGTGGGGCGACGAGGCCGACGGCTTTGCATCCCGCGTGGAAAACGAGCAGGCCTGGCGCGTCTCCATCGACACCATCAAGGCCGGCAATTTCAACCTCGATCTCAAGAACCCGCACAACCCCGACACCGGCCCCGGCGACGTGGATCACCTCCTGCCCGAATACGAAAAGCTCCTCGCCCAAATTGCCGAAACCCGGGCCAAGCTGAAATCCGAGCTTCAACGCGCTCTCACCCGATGAAATCGTCGATCATCATCCCAAGCACCGCTGATGCAGAAGTTGCGATCCGTGCAGTTGCTTGTCCAAAAAGCGCAACTTTTGATTGCGTTCCTGCTGAAGCGAATTACAATGCGCCCAACAACACCTCCCACGCCTCTCCACGATGCGCACCAAGGGGGGTTTCTTTTTCCCACTCAATACGCTCGATCTGGGGAGGCGATTTGCGATGAGTAAACCCGCCCGAACCTATCAGGAACAGCTCGACCTCCTGAAAGCACGGGGTTTGATCGTGCAGGATGAATCCTTTGCCCTGCATTGCTTGGAGCATCACAATTATTACCGGATTTCGCCCTACCGCTTCCCGTTCACCCAGAGCGGAAACCGCGATGCCTTTATTTCCGGAACCACCTTCGAGCAGCTTTGGAAACTCTATCTCTTCGATCAGAAACTTCGTCATCTGGTCATCGAGGCTTGCAAAAGTGTGGAGATTTCCTTGCGAGCGCGCTGGGCGTATCAGGTGAGCCATTCGCTCGGTCCGCTGGGTTATCTCGACAACAAGCACTTCTCTTCCGCCCTGATCCACGCGCGGACTTTGGTAAAGCTCAATGAGGAAATGGAGCGCAGCAAGGAAGAGTTCATCAAACATCATCGCGCCCATCTCTTCATGCCATGGCCCCCTACCTGGGTTATTGTGGAAATTGCTTCTTTTGGCACGATCTCCAACCTGCTCGGCCAATTGCGACAATCCGCCATCCGCCAAGCGGTTGCCAAGCCCTTCGGCATGGACGAACAGACGTTCTGCTCGCTGATGCACCACCTCAGTGTGCTCCGTAACAGTGCCGCCCACCACTCACGACTATGGAACCGCCGGTTCATCTTCAAATTCAAACTCCCCAAAAAGAAACCACCGCACCTTTTCCCGAATTTCTTTGTGGACTCCGCCATGCCGCAGAAGGAGGCGAAGATCCATAACACCCTTGTTTTGCTCATCCACCTAACGACCTGTATCGAGCCCGCGACCGACTGGCCGGAGCGCCTGCTCCGTCTCCTGCTTTCACTTGATCCCCAGTTGATACCGGAAATGGGTTTCCCCACCGATTGGAAAACCCGCCCTCTATGGCAATCACTCATCGCCGCTCTCCCATGAAGCTGGAAATCTTTTTTGAGAAATTCGACCTCTTCGCCGACGCGCCCGATGCGGTGGCGAAGATGCGGGAGTTGGTGCTTAACTTTGCCGTAACCGGGCGACTTTCGGAACGAAGAGCGAACGATGCTCCGGTCGGTGATTTGATTGGCGCGCTCTCGGCAGCCAAGAAACAAAGACTTAACAAAGGTCGGCGTCCCGCGGTAGCTGAAGCCTCAGTCCAAGTAGAAGTAGATCGCCCCGTTGTCGTGCCAGATCATTGGGCGTGGGTCCCGCTGAATGAAATCGGCGGCCTTTCGGGTGGGATGACCCCTTCGAAGGCAAAATCCGTATTCTGGGACGGCGACGTAAAATGGTTTTCATCGAAGGACATTAAGCCCGACGAACTGACTGAATCGGAACTGAAGATTACCCGCGAGGGGATAGAGGGAACGGGCCTTCAACTCTATTCGCCAGGTTGCTTGGTTATGGTCACCCGGAGCGGAATCTTGAAACACACCTTCCCTGTTTCGATTCTTCGCGTCGAGGGCACGGTAAACCAAGACTTAAAGGTTCTCTCACCTTTTGTCGGCGGCCTAGAGCGGTATCTTCAAATTATGCTTCGTGGGCTGAACGGCTTTATAATCACGTCGCTCGTGAAAACAGGCATGACGGTGCAAAGCCTGAAGTTCGAAGAGTTCTCGCTCCAGCCATTCCCCCTCCCGCCTCTCGCCGAGCAGAAGCGGATCGTGGCGAAGGTCGATGAGTTGATGGCTTTGTGTGATCGGCTGGAGGCGCTGGAGAAAGAGCGGCAGTCCCGCCATGGAGGGCTCGCCCGCGCTTCGCTGGCCCGCTTTGCCGAAGCGCCCACCCCGGCCAACCTCCCGTTCCTCTTCCACCCGTCCTACGCCATCCCCCCCGCCGACCTCCGCAAATCCATCCTCACCCTCGCCGTCCAAGGCAAACTCGTCCCCCAAGACCCCAACGACGAACCGGCGGAGGAAATTCTCGCTCGCATCGGTGCGACCAAACTGCGGCTCCAAAAGACCGGCGAAATCGGCAAGGAGAAACCTGTCGAGGTGCTTCAACCAGACAGCCTGCCATTTGAAGCTCCTGATTCCTGGCGATGGGCAAAGCTCGCCGAACTCACGGAACTCATCACGAAAGGCTCGTCGCCGAAATGGCAGGGCATCGCATACGTCCCCGAGTCTGAAGGCATCTTGTTTATCACGAGCGAAAACGTGGGGAACTACGTGCTCAGAAAACTCGATGACCTGAAATACGTATCAAAGGGATTCAATGAGATTGAGCCGCGTTCAATTCTGAAGCGGGGTGACATCCTGATGAATCTCGTCGGCGCTTCAATTGGCCGAACCGCGGTTTACGACCTGCATGATGGGGCGAACATCAACCAAGCCGTCGCCTTGATTCGGTTGGTTCGCGAAACGGATGGCGTCTGTCCGAGGTTTCTCCTGCACTACCTGAACAGCCCTGCCGCAATCGACTACATGCTCTCGTCGCGAGTCGTGAATGCGCAGCCCAACATTAGCCTTACAGACGCACGCGAATTTGCCATCCCCGTCCCACCCCTCGCCGAACAACGCCGGATCGTGGCCAAAGTGGAGCAACTGATGGCCTTGGTGGACGGATTGGAAACGCAGCTCGCCGCCTCCCGCGCCACCGCCGCGAACCTCCTCTCCGCCCTCGTCGCCGAACTCACAACCGCCTGATTGCCCATGCCGCAATTCGCCCGCTACCTCGGGATCGACTACTCCGGCGCGCAAACGCCTACGAGTAGCCTGATCGGCTTGCGACTCTACGCGGCCACGCCCACGCAGCCGCCAGCCGAAATCCCGCCGCCGCCCAGTCCGCGCAAGTATTGGACACGCCGCGGCCTCGCCGAGTGGCTCGCCGCCGAACTGCGCGACGGCCCGCCCACGCTCGTCGGCATCGACCACGCGTTTTCCTTTCCGCTCCGCTACTTCAAGGTCCACCGCATCCCGCCTGACTGGCCCCAGTTCCTCGATGACTTCCACCACCACTGGCCGACGGACCACGACCACATGTATGTCGATTTCATCCGAGACGGCACGCATGGCGACGGGGCCGCACGCACCGGTGATTCCCGTTGGCGGCGGATGACCGAGGAACGGAGCCGCGCGAAGTCCGTCTTCCACTTCGATGTACAAGGCAGTGTAGCCAAGTCCACCCACTCCGGACTGCCGTGGCTGCGTTACCTGCGGCAGCAACTCGGCGCGCGCGTGCATTTCTGGCCCTTCGACGGCTGGACCCCGCCGCCCGGCCGTTCCGTCATCGCCGAAGTTTACCCGGCCCTCTGGAGCCGTACCTTTCCCACGGAAGGCCGCAATCCTCACCAGCACGACGCCTACAGCGTCGCCCGCTGGATGCAGCAGAGCGACGCCACCGACACGCTGCCCGTGCATTTTCAGCCGCAGCTAACCCCTGCCGACCGCACTCTGGCCCAGTTGGAAGGCTGGATCCTTGGCCTCGCCTGAAAACCCTCATGCACTCCACCCAACAAAGCCGGATCGTGGCCAAAGTGGAGCAACTGATGGCCACGGTGCAGGGATTGGAAATGCAGCGTGATGAATAACGTCGTCGCCATCGATTGCGTCAACCAATCCTCGCCGGGTGTGAGCAGCACTTGGTCCGCATTCGCTTTATCGCTAAGGATTCCCGGTTGATTTGCCGCTTCATGACTCATCCTTTACACACAGCAGGCCTTCGCTTATAACGCATGCATGTCATGGCGGCCGCAGAAAACACCGTCGCGCTGGATGAAATTCATTCCGCCGCGATGGCACCGGTTGGTCCGT
>Ga0114968_10000959_pt1 | contig 21944 bp, 17 predicted proteins | sample M_130807_EF_Meta_FD_87020 | JGI IMG/M metagenome (GOLD analysis project Ga0114968, IMG submission 87020) | Freshwater microbial communities from Lake Montjoie, Canada to study carbon cycling - M_130807_EF_MetaG | ecosystem: Environmental > Aquatic > Freshwater > Lake | place: Lake Montjoie... | reverse complement strand
TTGCCTGATTTTTCGTTTGCAACGACTTCTGCCATGTTGTTCTCCTGACCGCTTCGTTTAATTTGTGATTTAGAAGCCGTGCGTTGAGCTCGCTTCTACCTAAATTCGTGATCTTCGCGACGATTCAATCGCCCGCTCTGCGCTCTAACTGGTATGGGACGCTTACTATATTACCTGCGCCTAATGACGCCCATACCCGTCGAGGTTACACCACGACGGTTCGTTGTACCGCATCCACAACAAACGCTTCCCACTGTTTAAAGGTGGCCGGCGCTTCTAGATTTTCGCCTAAAAAGGCAGACAATGTGAAACGATTGGATTGATAAAAATAACCGAGAGCAGCGATCATCATGTACAGATCGCGTGACGAGAGGTCTTTTCGAAATACGCCTTGTTCGACACCGCACACTAAGACCTGATCCACAACCCCAATGGCGGGTGACGAATATTCGCGGGCTTTGCTGGATTTTGCGATATGTTTACCGCCGTGCAGATTTTCGCTGTTGAGTAACGTTACAAATTCTGGATTTTTTTTGTAGTACTGCAAAATAAATTGCACGACTTGCTTGAGAGCTACGAGTGGTTGGGCAGTGTCAAGCTTAAGTGCCGCTTCAGCATCGTTAAAGCGTCGATAGATCTCTTCAAGGGCGGCCACAAACAAGCCCTCTTTATTGCCGAAGTAGTAATAAATCATGCGATCGTGTGAGTTGGCCGCTTTGGATATTTGGTCGATGCTGCCACCATCTAGGCCATGTTTGGCAAAGATTTTGATCGCGGCGCGCAAGATGTTCTCGCGCGTGGTTTCAGCCGAACGCTCTCGTACCCCGGTTCTACGCGGCGCTTTGAGAGGGGCTGAGGTGCGGGTGCTCATTGTTCGACAAAGGCCCTTTCGATTACGTAGTCGCCTGGCTTGGTGGTATTGCCTTCGTTAAAGCCGCGCTGTTCAAGCATGGTTTTCAAATCACGTAACAAACCAGGGCTGCCACAAATCATAATGCGATCTTGGGTACGATCAAGCGCTGGGACACCTAAATCTTTAAAGAGTTTTTCGTTTTCGATCAGAGTTGTGATGCGGCCCATCTGCTTGTATTGTTCGCGCGTGACGGTCGGGTAATAGCGGAGCTGTTTAGCGACCATTTCACCTAAAAATTCGTGCTGAGGTAACTCTTGAGTGAGATAATCATGGTAGGCCAGTTCGGCGACGTCGCGCACTGAATGCACCAAAATCACTTCTTCAAATTTTTCGTAGGTTTCTGGGTCGCGGATCACGCTCAAAAACGGCGCTAACCCAGTACCGGACGAGAACATATATAAACGCTTGGCAGGCAACAAATAATCAATCAACAGTGTGCCGGTTGGTTTGCGGCCGACGACGATTGAATCGCCGACTTTGATGTGCTGCAGCTTTGAGGTGAGCGGGCCGTCTTCGACCTTGATGCTTAAAAACTCGAGATGCTCTTCGTAATTAGCGCTGACGATACTGTAAGCGCGCAGCAAGGGTTTGTCATTGATGCGCAGCCCGATCATCGTGAAATGGCCGTTGCTAAAACGTAAAGACGGGTCGCGCGTTGTGGTGAAGCTGAACAGGCGGTCGGTCCAGTGGTGTACGGATAAAACGGTTTCTTCGTTGAAGGCGCTCATGGTCGGCTTGGGTATCAAAATCTTGTTAAGTCAGGGGCAAGCCCAATAAAAACATTGCAGGCTGACAAGGGATGCATTAAATTAAACAATAAATGTAGTGAATGCAACACTAAATTGTAGCAAATGCTACATTTATGTTAACCCTTGAAACGTAATTTAGGCAACGACTAAAGGGCAATAAGCTTTTAACCCGATTCTCCATGACTGAACACACGAAAACCGACGGACTCTCAGTACAGGCGCCCGAGGCAGGGACGCAGGGCGATGAGTTGCTACCAGTCGGCCAGCCACGCCCAATAGGTGCGGTCAAAATTGAATGCAATGCGTGCCCGGTTTTGTGTCAGATCAGCCCGGGTCGCAGCGGTGCCTGTGACCGCTATGCCAATCAAGACGGCATGCTGATTAGGGTCGATCCAGTTTTGGTTTTAAACCGCGCCTTGAAAGGTGTTGAGCCAGCCTTGGTGCCGTTTGCACCCAACGCTAATGAAGAGGCTTGGGCCGGCGACTTGGTACATGCCAACGATGTTTTCATTACAGGCGTTGGCTCGTCAACCACCTATCCAGATTACAAGCCTGCGCCGTTTATCGTGGGTTCGCAGATTGACGGTGTCGATATGGTGACGGTTGTCACTGAGGGCATCTTTAGTTATTGCAGCTTAAAAATCAAAATTGATACCGACCGCTACCTAGGGCCTGAGCAGGCCAATGTGCTGTGCCGTGGTGAGGTCGTGGGGCACGTGACCACCGCCGAGTACGGTTCGCAGATGCTGTCATTGGGTGGCGTGCACCATTTAACGGGCGGCAGCAAAAAAGAGGGGCGCGTCACCATGGAGATGATGCAAACCCTCGGCAACAAAGAAGCCGCCGAGTTGACTATCGAAGGCGGTGCGCAGCTTGTGATACAAGCTGGTCGCGCACCTATCGTCAATGGTGTGGTCGAACAGCGCATGCGGGTCGGTTGCGGTTCGGCTGCGATTGGTATTTTTGCCCAACAGTTTTTTGAGTTAGCCGACGAGGTTGTGGTCGTGGATGATCACATCACCGGCGTCTTGACCGAGCATCAAGCAGGTTGTTGTTTAAATATGCGGCCGTCCGGGATCTCGATTCGAGGTCGCCGGTCAACCCCGGGTCGCTATTTTCAAGTGGCCAACCCCGGAACGGGTTGGGGTGGCACCGACATCTCAGATCCTTTGGCCATCATCGAAAAGTGGGATCCAAAACGTGCCTGGCCAGGTTTACGTTTACTGATGACCTCAACCACCGGTGAACACGCGGCCTGGTTCGTGCTCGATCAAAATTTGATCCCACAACAGCAAGAGATTCCGGCTGCAGTACAGACAGTCATCGACCGTATTGGTGAAAACTGTGAACCCTCAATGACGACGGTGCTGTTTTTGGGTGGGGCCGGTGGCAGTTTGCGGGCCGGCGTCACAGACAACCCTGTGTTGCTAACACGTGCAATTAAAAAAGCCTTGGTCAACGTGACCTGTGGCGGTGCACCGGCCTATGTCTGGCCCGGCGGAGGGATTACCGTGATGGTTGACGTACTGCGTATGCCGGACAACAGCTTCGGCACCGTGCCCACACCCGCGATTGTGGCGCCGTTCGAATTTAGTATGCGTGTCGAAGATTTTAAAAATTTGGGTGGCCACATGTCTTATGTGCGGCCTCTTGATGTCGTGTTGCGCAGCGGCGCCTGGCACGCCGATGGTGCGCCGACTGCGCGTAAGTGGGTGATGCAGACGACTCAAAATCCCTGGCCCCTTGGCCAACCTCCGCAGCTAGGTTAACCAACATGGGGCCGATATCGCACGAGCTGCCGCAAGGTCGTCGCCATTTTCAGCATGGTCCGATTGATATCATCGCTTATGCCGAGGGCGATCCAGTTAGCGTGGCGCGCGCCCACGAAACCGCCTGGCAGCGGTTTGGGCAAATTTTGCCCGAACTTGTTCAAGAGTTAGCTGAGTTACGTAAACCTGTGCAAGGCACTGGCGCGCTCAAAGGGCCGATCGCCCAGTCGATGTGGCAAGCGTGTAAAGACTGTTTAATTGAATCGGACGCAGGCGCATTTTTAACGCCGATGGCCGCAGTCGCTGGTTCGGTCGCGCAAGATCTGAGTGCGTGTTACCAAACTGCGGGAATCAAGCGCGCCTGGGTCAATAACGGAGGCGATATTGCGCTGCATCTTACTGAAGACACTGCGGTTTCGATCGGGCTGTTTGCCGACTTGGCGCGTTTAGATGAGCAACAACTGGTGGGCGGTATTCAGACCGACGCTGTGTTTGAAGTGAAGTACGGCATGGGGATCTGTGGCGTCGCCACCAGCGGTTGGCGCGGACGCAGTTTTTCGCTGGGTATTGCCGACAGCGTGACCGTGTTTGCGGCAAGTGCCTCGCAGGCCGACGCCGCGGCCACAATGATTGCAAACGCGGTCAATATTGCCGACGCGCGCATTGTGCGTAAGCCCGCTCACGCCTTAAAAGATGATTCTGATTTGGGTCAGCAGTTGGTGACGGTGGCTGTGCCAGCGTTAGGTCAAGATGAAATTGATGAGGCACTTGAGGCGGGCTTAAAAAAAGCCCGCACGCTCAAGCAGAACGGTTTAATCTGTGCCTGTGTTTTAAGTTGTCAGGGGTGGTTTGTCAGTACTGAAACGACCCGAATCCAGCGTATGTTCAGAGGTCATGATGCAAGCAAATATTCGTAGAATCGTGGTGCAAATCGATGAGGTCTGGTCCGAGAATGGCCAACCCGTATCGCCTCCCACCCGCCGCGCGTTGGCCATGGCGGTCATTGAAAATCCCTTTGCCGGGCGGTATGTTGAAGATCTAGACGCACTGATGACCGTGGGGCAAGAACTTGGCGCTTTACTTGGTCAGCGTTGTGTGCAAGCGCTTGGCATTAAACCAGGCGAGGCTCAAAGCTATGGCAAGGCAGCCATCGTGGGTGAGGCGGGTGAGCTTGAGCATGCGGCCGCGATTTTGCATCCTAAATTAGGGGCGCCTTTGCGCGTTGCGGTTGAAAAGGGTGCGGCACTGGTGCCTTCGAGTAAAAAAATGGGTGCAATGGGGGCAACCATTGATGTGCCGCTCGGACACAAAGACGCAGCTTACGTGCGCAGTCATTTTGATGCGATCGAAGCGCGTGTGACTGATGCGCCGCGCGCCAACGAAATCGTGGTGTGTGTCGCAGTCACCGATAGCGGACGCCCCAACCCTCGGGTGGGTGGGTTGAAGCATCAGGACATGATTGGTAAAGATGGATTGAATTGAGTATTGAAACGTTGAAACATTGATAGCCAGGGCATGTGCCCGATAAACCGGAGAGTACGATGAAACAGCACCGACTCAGTATTTTTGCAAGGCTCAGTATCGCGGCAGCGACACTGCTGACCGCCTCATCAACGCTGTTGGCACAAGGCGTCATCAAAATCGGCGAAATCAATAGTTACAAGGCTCAGCCTGCTTTTCTTGAGCCCTACAAAAAAGGTATGGAACTCGCAGTTGAGCAGATCAATGCCACGGGTGGGTTGAATGGTAAAAAAGTTGAACTCATCACGCGTGACGATAACGCCAACCCCGGCGACGCCGTGCGGGTGGCCGAAGAGCTCGTGTCGCGTGATCGGGTCGATGTATTGACTGGCTCGTTCTTGTCGCATATCGGTTTGGCGTTGACTGACTTTTCAAAGCAAAAGAAAGTTTTCTTTTTAGCCAGTGAGCCGTTGACTGACAAAATTGTCTGGCAAAACGGTCATCGCTATACGTTCCGTCTGCGTACCTCGACGTACATGCAGGTGGCCATGCTTGTGCCAGACGCAGTCGCAATGAAGAAAAAACGTTGGGCCATCGTTTACCCCAATTATGAATATGGCCAATCAGCGGTCGCAAGTTTTAAAGAACTGATGAAGGCGGCGCAACCAGATGTTGAATTTGTGGCTGAGCAAGCGCCACCATTGGGTAAGCTTGATGCCGGCAGTGTGGTGCAGGCACTGGCTGATGCTAAGCCTGATGCTATTTTTAACGTGTTGTTCGGTGCAGACCTCTCGAAGTTTGTGCGCGAAGGTAACACCCGCGGTTTATTTAAGGGGCGTGAAGTCGTGAGCTTGTTGACCGGCGAGCCCGAGTACCTTGACCCACTTAAAGATGAGAGCCCAGATGGCTGGTTGGTAACGGGTTATCCATGGTACGGCATTAAAACGCCCGAGCACGCAGCGTTTCTAAAGGCATATCAGGATAAGTTCAAGGATTATCCACGTCTAGGCTCGGTGGTCGGTTATAGCGCCATCATGTCGCTTGCAGCCGGGATTAAAAAAGCGCAAAGCACAGAGACTGAGAAGCTTGTTGATGCCTTTAAAGGTTTAAACCTGATGACACCGTTTGGCCCCATCACCTACCGCCCTGAAGACCATCAGTCGACAATGGGTAGCTTTGTGGGCCGTACTAAAAACGAAGGTGGCAAAGGTGTGATGGTTGATTTCCGCTTCTTAGATGGCGCTAAATTCTTGCCTTCTGCCGAAGAGGTAAAAAAATTGCGACCTGCTCAATAAGCGACTGATTGACATGCATTGTGCGACACGCTACCTGCTGGCGGTGCGGCTCTCCGTGTTGAGTCCACACGCTGCCAGTGGGCTGCAGGCGATCAATACTGGCCTGCCAAGCGTTGAACGCTGATTATTGAATGGGCGATTGATGGATTTATCGGGTTTTGTTGTTCAGTTGCTCAACGGTCTGGCTGGGGCCTCGTCGCTCTTTTTGGTCTCAGCCGGGCTGTCGCTCATCTTTGGTGTGACCCGAATCGTGAACTTTGCTCACGGTTCATTTTTTATGGTGGGCATTTATGTTGCTTACACCTTAGTGACGCGCTTTGCCGATACGATCGGCTTTTGGCCTGCCTTAGGGTGTGCAGCGTTGCTGGTCGGTGTATTGGGCGCGCTGGTTGAAGTCACCCTGATGCGTCGCATTTACCGTGCGCCAGAGCTGTTTCAATTATTAGCCACCTTCGCCTTAGTCTTGGTGTTTAAAGACGTAGTGCTGTGGCTTTGGGGGCCTGAAGAGCTGTTAGGACCACGCGCCCCAGGTTTCAAGGGTGCGGTGCAAATCTTGGGGCGCAGTTTCCCTGCGTACGATTTATTTCTAATTGTTGTAGGGCCCGTGTTGCTCGGTTTGCTTTGGCTGTTGCTGACGCGTACCCGCTGGGGCACGTTCATTCGTGCAGCCACGCAAGACCGTGAGATGGTGGCTGCTTTGGGCGTCAATCAGGCGTGGCTGTTCACCAGTGTGTTTGCGTTGGGTGCGTTGCTGGCGGGCCTGGGCGGTGCTTTGCAACTACCTCGCGAGCCCGCAAATCTTGAGATGGATCTCAACACGATCGGCGCCGCTTTTGTCGTTGTGGTGGTCGGTGGGATGGGCTCGATCCCTGGCGCTTTTGTAGCCGCGCTGTTAATCGCTGAGTTAAAAGCCATTTGTATTTGGTTGGGCGTTGTCAATATTTTTGGCACAGACATCTCTTTTTCAAAGCTTACCTTGGTGGTTGAGTTTTTGGTCATGGCGGTGGTGCTAGTGCTGCGCCCTTGGGGGTTATTGGGTAGGCCACAACCGCCCGCGCGTCATGCCGCGCATATCGAGGCGCCGTTGCGCGCGCCCACCCGCCTGACGACCGCGCTGCAACTCGCGGCGGTCGCACTGTTGATCCTGTTGCCTTGGCTGACCGCGGCCTCGCCTTATTTCACCGTGCTCAGTATCGACTTGCTAGTTGCCGTGTTGTTTGCGACAAGCTTGCACTTCATCATGGGGCCGGCCGGGATGCATTCGTTTGGTCATGCCGCTTATTTTGGCCTGGGGGCCTATGGTGCCGCACTCTTATTGAAAGTTTTTGGCTTGCCGATGGAGGTTGCGCTGGTGTTGGCACCTCTCGTGGCGGGTTTGGGTGCGCTGTTGTTTGGCTGGTTCAGTGTGCGCTTATCAGGCGTCTATCTGGCAATGTTGACCTTGGCCTTTGCACAAATCACCTGGGCAGTCGTATTTCAGTGGGACGCCTTGACCGGTGGTAGCAATGGCCTGACGGGCGTGTGGCCCGCGGCATGGCTGACTGACAAAAAACACTACTATTTTTTGACACTCACCTGCGTCGTGTTAAGTGTTTGGTTACTGCGTCGCATGTTGTATGCGCCACTGGGTTATGCCATGCGCGCGGGTCGTGATTCGCCCATGCGTGCCGATGCAATTGGCATCGATGTCAAGCGTGTGCAGTGGGTGGCCTTCGTGATTGCAGGTGTCTTTGCGGGTGTGGCCGGTGCGCTCTACGCTTTTTCAAAAGGCAGTATTTCACCCGAAACCTTACATGTGAGTCGTTCGGTGGATGGGCTCGTCATGGTATTGCTCGGAGGTATCCAGACTTTAGCGGGCCCCATCGTAGGCGCTGTCAGTTTTACCTGGTTGCATGATGTGATCGCGCGCAATACCGAATACTGGCGCGCGATGTTGGGTGGCATTATTTTATTATTGGTGTTGTTGTTTCCCGAAGGCTTGGCAGGTTTTGCGCGGCGTCTCAAGTTGCCTTTTGTCGCGAAGGGAGCAACATGAGCCTGTTGACTGTAAAAGACTTGGGTAAGTCGTTTGGCGGCGTGAAAGCCGTTGATGGGATTTCCTTTGAGATCGCCGCAGGTGAGTTGTTGGCGCTGATTGGCCCAAACGGCGCTGGCAAGTCAACCACTTTCAACATGGTCAATGGTCAGCTGCACGCTGACCGCGGGTCGATTCGGTTTGCGGGGCAAGAGCTCGTGGGTCTGGCGCCCCGAGAGATCTGGCGCTTAGGGGTCGGTCGAACATTTCAGATCGCCGAGACTTTTTACTCATTGACTGTGATTGAAAACGTGCAGATGGCGTTGCTGTCGCACGCAGGTCGGGTATTTTCTTTTTTCAAGGCCGCGCGGTCACACGAACGCGCGCGCGCGCTTGAGTTGCTTGAGCAGGTGGGCATGGCCTCGCAGGCAGAGCGCGCCTGCAGTGAGCTGGCCTATAGCGATGTCAAGCGTGTCGAGTTGGCGATTGCGTTGGCCAATCGGCCGCGCTTATTGCTGATGGATGAGCCGACAGCGGGGATGGCACCGAAAGAGCGCAACGCGTTGATGGCCTTGACTAAACAATTGGTGATTGAACAAAAAATTGCTGTTCTGTTTACTGAGCACAGCATGGATGTCGTGTTTGCCCATGCCGACCGCATGATCGTTTTGGCCCGAGGTCGACTGATTGCCCAAGGCAGTGCTGAGGACATTCGCAAAGATGCCAAGGTGCAAGAAGTGTATTTTGGCTCTGGTGCGACGTTTGAAAATGAGGCAGCGGACTCGGTGGATCAACCTGCGACTCGGGTAAACGAAGAGGCGAACAGTGAGTTGAGTGCGCCGAGTCAGATAGCACCGCTGCTATCCGTGCAAGACTTGTGCGCCTGGTACGGTGCCGCTCAAATTTTGTATGACGTAAATTTTGAAGTGAAACGTGGCGAAGTCGTGGCGTTGATGGGGCGCAATGGGGCTGGCAAGTCAACTACCATGAAGGCGTTGATGGGTTTGCTTGAAAAACGCACCGGTGGCTTGCACTTCATGGGGCGCGACATTTCTAAGGATTCCGCCCATCGTATTGCTGCGAGTGGGTTGGGCTATGTTCCTGAAGACCGTCGCATCTTTACCGATTTAACTGTTTTAGAGAATCTCGAAGTGGGCCGGCAAAAGGCTCGATTGTGGCCCGATGGCGCTGCTGCCCCAGCATGGACTGTGCAACAGTTGTTTACGCTGTTTCCAAACTTAGGCGAGATGCCCAAACGCCCGGGTGGGCAGATGAGTGGCGGTGAACAGCAAATGCTAACCGTGGCGCGCAGCTTAATGGGCAACCCCTACTTGGTGCTGCTCGACGAGCCCTCTGAAGGTGTCGCGCCAGTGATTGTCGAGCAAATGGTTCAAATGATTTTGGCGCTGAAAAAACAAGGGGTCAGTATTTTGCTGTCTGAGCAAAATCTTCATTTTGCGCGCTTGGTGTGTGACCGCGCTTACGTACTTGAAAAAGGGCAAATACGCTTTGGCGGCACGATGGCCGAGCTCGATGCGAATGAGCACGTACGACAAACTTACTTAAGCGTCTAAGGGTGGTGATGAGAAGTTTGCCTCGATCGCAGTTTGCAGGTGTTGCGCAAGAAGCGCTTTCAGAACAGCCGGCTGGGCAGGCGTAGGCATGTCAACAGAGCCGTCCATTCGCACGTCGGTAGAGTCGTCATTTTGCGCTTTGCAGGTCAATGGTGAGGAGCATGACTTGTCCTTGTCAGCTGAGGTGTCGTTGATGCATGTGCTGCGTAATGATCTAGCTTTGAATGGGCCGAAGTATGGCTGTGGTTTAGGTCAGTGCGGCGCCTGTACCGTGCTGATTGATGGCGTGGCTGCGCGCTCGTGCGTGGTGCCTGCACAAGGCGTACAAGGACGCGCCATTACCACGCTCGAAGGGCTGGGGTCACGCGGGCAGTTGCACCCCGTGCAGCAGGCGTTTATTGACGAGCAAGCCGCGCAGTGCGGGTATTGCCTCAACGGCATGATCATGATGACGGTGTCTTTGTTGGCGCATACACCTGACCCCACTGAGGCCCAAATTCGTAGTGCGTTATCGGGTAACTTTTGCCGCTGCGGCACGCACATCGAAATTATGCGTGCGGTTCAACGCGCGGCCGTGCTGTTGCACACCTCGCACGGGCTCGACCATGGCAAATCCTAATCCTTTGCGTACACGTGCAGATTTTTTAAACGCGACCGGCGTATTGTTAGTGGTGCGTGACCCGCCTCCTGCCAATCCACCCGCACCAGGTCAACCTGCAGCGGTGCCGGGTAACCCTGCAGAGGGCGTTGAAATTTTGCTGTCGCTGTGGGAAGACGGCCGGGTCATTGCCTTGCATGGTCACGTGGATCTTGGCACTGGACTTCAAACCGCGTTTGCGCAGATCGTGGCTGAAGAGCTTGACGTGCAGCTTGAGCAGGTTGAAGTCATTTTGGGTGATACCGGTACTGCGCCCAATCAGGGCCCTACCATTGCTAGCGGTTCGATCCAAAATCATGCCGCACCGCTAAGAGCCGCTGCGGCTCAAGCGCGACAATATTTGCTTGAGTTGGCCGCAGCTCGGGGCATGCCCGCCACCTCAGCGAGCTACGCCGCGTTACTCACAGGGCAGCGCATCCACCTTAAGCTCGAGTTGGCCACGCCGGTTAAAGACCCAGCTACCTACCAAACGGTCGGGCAGTCAGTGCCGCGTATCGACATCCCCGCCAAGGCGACGGGCGAACTCGTGTTCGTGCACGATATGCGACTGCCCGGCATGTTGCATGGCCGAGTGATTCGCCCGCCCTATGCGGGGGCCGATCACGGCGACTTTATTGGCAACTTACTTGAATCAGTCGACGAGTCGTCGATTGCCCACATTCCGGGCGTTCGTGCGGTTGTTGTGATTCGGGATTTTGTTGGCGTGGTAGCTGAGCGCGAAGAGTTTGCTGAACTGGCCGCCAACACCTTGCGTGTGCACTGGAAGCCCTGGGCGGGCTTGCCCGACCTGACCAACGTCGAACAAGCGTTGCGTAACAATCCAGCGACACCGCGTCAGCTGGTGGATGAGGGAGATGTCGATCAGGCGCTTGCCTTGGCTGCGCAGTCGATGTCGCGCACCTACATCTGGCCCTATCAGATGCATGCGTCGATTGGCCCCTCGTGTGCCGTGGCAGAATTTAAAACCGATCCGACCGATCCGTTTGCCTTAACTGTTTGGGCAGGTACGCAAAACCCTCACGTGCTGCGTGCAGACTTGGCACGCCTAACCGCACTGCAAGACACCGCAATTGAAATCGTGCGGATGGAGGCCTCGGGTTGCTATGGGCGCAACGGCGCCGATGATGTGGCGGCCGATGCGGTATTACTGGCGCGTGCAGTCGGTGCGCCGGTGCGGGTGCAACTGACGCGCGAGCAAGAAAATCTTTGGGAGCCCAAGGGCGCGGCGCAATGGATGGAGGTACGAGGTGGCTTACACGCAGACGGCTCGATCGCGGCCTACGATTTTTCAACCTCATACCCATCAAACGGTGCACCCACGCTGGCGCTATTACTGACGCGCACGATCGAACCCAACGCACAAGCCTATGAAATGGGCGATCGCACCGCTCGCCCGCCCTATACCTTGCAAAATTTGCGCGTCACGGTCAACGATATGCCGCCAATCTTGCGCGCCTCGTGGTTGCGCGGCGTATCGGCGATGCCCAACTCGTTTGCCCACGAGTCCTACATCGATGAGCTTGCAACCGCTGCAGGTGTGGATCCGCTGACCTTTAGGCTACGTTACCTCGATGACCCACGTGCGCGTGAATTATTACAAGCAACCGCCACTAAAGCTGGCTGGAAAATACATGATCAGCCGCAACAGCAGGGCGCAGACGGCGATATCTTGTACGGGCAAGGCGTCGCGTGGGCGCGCTATGTGCACAGCAAGTGGCCAGGGTTTGGTGCCGCGTGGGCGGCTTGGATTGCGGATGTTGAAGTCAATAAGCGCACCGGTGAAGTGCATGTCAAACGGGTGGTGGTGGGTCACGATGCCGGCTTAACGATCAACCCTGCCGGTGTTGAACATCAGATTCATGGCAACGTGGTGCAAACCACCAGTCGCGCCATGATTGAGCAGGTGCCGACTGAACGTGCGCGTAATACCGTTGCCACCCGCGAGTGGGGTTCGTATCCAATTTTGAGTTTTAGGCAGGTTCCTGTCATCGAAGTGATGCAGATGCCGCGTCACAACGAACCGGCGCTCGGGGCGGGTGAATCGGCGTCGGTCCCCGGAACGGCTGCGATTGCCAACGCGATTTTCGATGCGACCGGTGTACGTTTCAGGCAGCCACCCTTTACACCTGAGGTCGTACGTGCTGCCTTGAATCCTTTGATGTATGAAGGCGACTCAGATTCCCACGCCTCCGGTAATCCTCAGTTGGCAGCGCAAGCCTCAGACAAACTTCAGTTGGCCTCGCAAACAAGTGACCCGCTGCGAGCAAACTTTGCGCGTCAACAGTCCGACCAACCCGACGCACGCTGGCCCAAGCCGCGTGCTTGGTGGCTGCGTGCCGCTGCGTTGACGGCTGCGCTTGGCACCACGCTGCTTGGCGCGACGTGGTCGCTGTTGGGGCAGCGGACTGCATTGGCGCCGGTCTCGCAACAGACCACGACTTACTCAACCGCGACGCTTGAACGCGGTCGCGAATTAGCCGCGTTAGGTAACTGCGTGACCTGTCACACGAGTGCGCAAGGCAAACCAAACGCGGGTGGCCTTGGTATTCAAACTCCTTTTGGTACGGTCTACAGCACCAACTTGACCCCTGATCCTCAAACGGGCATCGGCCTGTGGTCACAACAAGCGTTTACTCGTGCCATGCGTGAAGGTATTTCACGCGATGGGCATCACTTGTATCCCGCTTTTCCGTACACCTCGTTCACCCGCACGACCGACGAAGATCTGACCGCGTTGTACGGTTGGCTGATGTCGCAAGAGCCCGTGCGTCAGGCAACGCCCGAAACCAAGCTGGCGTTTCCGTTTAGTCTGCGTCCGCTCATGGCGTTTTGGAATGCGCTTTACCTGACGCCTGGGCCTGTTGCCCAACCCATACAGGCCGAAGTCGATCGCACACCGGCCTGGTTGCGTGGCGAGTATCTTGTGAATGGGTTGGGGCACTGTTCGGCTTGCCACACTTCGCGCGATGCCTTGGGTGGCGAACGCTCAGGGCTCGCTTATTTAAGTGGCGCGACCGTGGATGGCTGGCAAGCCCCTGCGTTGAATGCGCGGTCGCCGAGCCCGGTCCCTTGGACGCAAGCAGCGTTCTACGATTATCTACGTAACGGCCATAGCGCCGAGCACGGCAGCGCCTCGGGGCCGATGGAACCCGTTGTCAGGCAATTAGCGCAAGTGCCCGATGCGGATATTGCTGCCATGGCGCATTATCTGGCATCGTTTCAAGAGCAAAGCGCCCCAGCCCTGGCCGCTCAAACCTACGTAGCGCAAGCTGCCGCGCGCGAACCGTTACTGCTCGGCTCAGCACAGCGCATGTTTCAGGCCGCCTGTGCCTCGTGCCACCACGATGGCGATGGCCCGCGTTTGCTTGGAGTCAATATTCCGCTGGCGCTGAGCACTGGTTTGCATAGCGCGCAACCTGATAACGTGATTCGCGTGATCTTAGAAGGGGTTCGCAAACCCGCCAGCGACCAAATCGGCTTTATGCAAGGTTTTGCCAGGCAGTTTGACGATCAACAATTGAGTGAGTTAGTGACCTACATGCGTAGTCGTTTTGCCCCCACTCAACCGCCTTGGCAAGATCTCGAACAAAAAATTGGGGTCATCCGCATGTCACCAAGCTTGCATTTACCGTAAAGTTTCCCCACAATAGAGATATTGTTGATTGCCCCGGTTCTGTTCCGAGCCGGGGTTTTGCTTTTCTGGAAAACACCATGGCAACTATTCCTCTTACCGTGCGCGGGGCCGAGCGCTTACAAGCTGAACTGCAGCGACTCAAGCATGTCGATCGTCCTGCGGTCATTGCTGCTATCGCTGAAGCGCGTTCGCACGGCGATTTGTCCGAAAACGCCGAGTACGACGCCGCGCGCGAGCGCCAGGGTTTTATTGAAGGGCGCATCGCCGAACTCGATGGCACGCTTTCTAATGCCCAGCTCATTGAACCGAGCACCATTGATGCCGATGGCCGTATCGTGTTTGGTGCCACCGTCGAAATCGAAGATCTTGAGTCGGGTGCCAAGGTCACGTACCAAATCGTGGGTGATGTCGAAGCCGATATTCGTGCAAATTTAATTTCGGTCTCAAGCCCTGTCGCGCGTGCGTTGATTGGCAAATATGAAGGTGACGTCGTCGAGGTAAAAGCTCCAGCGGGCTCTCGCGAATACGAAATCATCAGCATCACATACCTTTAACTAGAGCCTTCCCAGCACGTCTTGGCACACGTTGAGCGCCTCGGTTGAGCTCCATGACTGAGCAGCGTCTAATCTGTGCGTTCAACAGACTAGGTTTGCAAAAAAGAACAGCACCGCCAAGGGTGCTGTGAATCAAAGTTTTTGTGATGTGGGTGGTGCCGTAGCTGGCGAGGGTGTCAATACGCTAATGCTTTGTCTCTAGCGTTTAATCGGAGCTCGCTTACGTACGGTAGTGCCGAGAGCCCCGCGGCGAGCTCCGGCACGTAGCGACAAAGCGCTGCCACTGCGACGCGGAATCCCATGTGCGGTATCCTTGGCACTTGCACGTTTGCTTGGGCGAGCAGGACGATCTCCCGAATAGACAGTTGGGCGATCAGTCGCCAAGTCGGTTTGCTCGCGTTCTGGGCGATTGCGTCGGCTTGGTTTTTGAACCTTTTTACCCGCTGCGGCTAGCTTTTTGGGTGTGTGGGGTTCGTTAGGCTTACGCTTGGCTGGGGTTGCAGGTTCAGCGGGCGGTTTAAGGTAGGTGCCCTTTGACCCGAAGCGATACAGAATCAGCATTTTGCCCAGATGGTGCACCGTGGCACACGAAAGGGTGTCGCAAATTGTTGCAAGCATGGCATCGCGCTCGTCGCGGTCAGCACTGCCGGCGCGCACCTTAATCAGCTCGTGAGCAGACAGGTTTAGGTCGATTTCTTTTAAAACTGCCTCAGTGAGCCCGTTGTCGCCAATCAGTACAACCGGGCGCAGGGGGTGAGCAGCAGCGCGAAGCGAACTACGCTCGCGGGGGGTAAGTTCCATAATAGTCATAAGGTAGATTGTACGGTAATGGCGAAGAACAAATTTTCTAAAGAGTGGGTCATGCAGCACATTAATGACCCTTTCGTCAAAATGGCGACTCAAAAGGGCTATCGGGCTCGTGCGGCCTTTAAACTCACCGAAATTCTGGATGCCGAAAAACTGATGCGTCGGGGCGACATCATCGTTGACCTTGGTTCGACCCCAGGCAGTTGGTGTCAAGTTGCACGTGAACGCCTGGTTGGCAAAGGCGGGGTGTTAGACGGTCGAATTGTGGCTCTGGATCTTTTGCCGATGGAACCCATCGCCGGCGTTGAGTTTATTTTGGGTGATTTTAGCGAAGACGCTGTGCTCGAACAGCTCAATCAGAGCCTAGAGGGGGTTAAGGTAGATTTAGTGATGTCGGATATGGCACCCAATTTATCGGGGGTTGGTTTGGCCGATGCAGCCAGAATTCAACAAGTAATTGATTTAGCCCTTGAATTTTCGCTTATGCACCTCAAAACAGATGGTGCATTGATCGTAAAAGCGTTTCATGGCAGCGGCTTTTCGCAAACCGTAGAAAGTTTTAAACGACACTTCAAAAGGGTGGTCGAGCGCAAACCCAAAGCGTCCAGAGATCGTTCTTCTGAAACTTTCTTGATTGCTAAGGGTCGAAAGGCTTAGATCGTTGTAATTTTGGTCCCGTTGCACAGTAAGGGATTAGTGCGAATGGGCTTTTTTAACAGGTAGAATGGTATTTTGCCTCGTTGCATCGCGACCTTTAGGCCAAAGGTGCGTGGCGCGTCAGAATGACAAGCTGGAGATCGGCCTTGAACAATTCTTTTTCGAAAGTCGCGGTTTGGATGGTGATTGGGTTGGTGTTATTTACTGTTTTTAAACAGTTCGACACTCGCGCACCTCAACAAGATACCGTGAGTTACACCCAATTCATGGAGGATGCCAAGTCTGGCAAAGTCCGTCGGGTCGATGTCCAAAATGATGTGATCCACGTCACGCCAGATTCCGGTCGCCCTTACACCCTGACCTCGCCTGGCGATCTCTGGATGGTGTCTGATTTGCTCAAGGCAGGGGTCTCTGTGTCGGGTAAGCCGCGCGAAGAACCCTCATTGCTCATGAGCATCTTTGTGTCTTGGTTTCCGATGTTGCTCTTGATTGGCGTTTGGGTATTTTTCATGCGCCAGATGCAGGGCGGCGGTAAAGGTGGGGCGTTTAGTTTTGGTAAGTCGCGTGCGCGCCTGCTCGATGAAGGCACCAATGCCATTACCTTTGCCGACGTGGCCGGTTGCGACGAAGCAAAAGATGATGTGCAAGAGATCGTCGATTTTTTGCGCGACCCCTCTAAATTTCAAAAGCTCGGCGGTCGGATTCCGCGTGGCGTGCTGATGGTGGGCTCGCCCGGTACTGGTAAAACCTTGCTGGCCAAAGCCATTGCGGGCGAAGCCAAGGTTCCGTTCTTTAGCATCTCGGGCTCTGACTTTGTCGAGATGTTTGTAGGTGTGGGCGCAGCCCGTGTGCGTGACATGTTTGAAAACGCTAAAAAGCACTCGCCTTGCATTATCTTTATTGACGAGATCGATGCGGTGGGTCGTCAGCGCGGCGCTGGCTTGGGCGGCGGCAACGACGAGCGCGAACAAACGCTCAATCAAATGCTGGTTGAGATGGACGGCTTCGAGTCTGGTGTGGGCGTGATTGTGATCGCTGCAACCAACCGTCCTGATGTACTTGACCCTGCGCTCTTGCGCCCTGGTCGCTTCGATCGTCAGGTGGTGGTGCCTTTGCCTGACATTCGCGGTCGCGAACAAATTCTTAAAGTCCACATGCGTAAAGTGCCTTTGGCACAAAACGTAGATGCGCATACGTTAGCGCGTGGTTGCCCCGGTTTTTCGGGTGCTGATTTGGCCAATCTGGTCAACGAGTCGGCGTTGTTTGCTGCACGTCGCAATGGTCGCACCGTTGACATGTCTGACTTTGAAAAAGCCAAAGACAAAATCATTATGGGTGCTGAACGTCGCTCAATTGTTATGCCTGAAGAAGAGCGCCGTAACACCGCGTATCACGAATCCGGTCACGCGATTGTGGCACGCATGCTGCCCAAAACAGATCCCGTGCATAAAGTCACGATCATTCCGCGTGGCCGCGCCTTAGGGGTCACCATGCAGTTGCCCGAAGGCGACCGTTACAGTATGGACAAAGAGCGTTTGCTGTGCACCATTGCAGTGTTATTCGGCGGCCGTATCGCTGAAGAACTTTTCATGAATCAAATGACCACGGGTGCTTCAAACGATTTCGAACGTGCAACGGCGATCGCCCGTGACATGGTCACGCGTTATGGTATGACCGATTCACTGGGGCCAGTGGTTTATGCTGAAAACGAAGGCGAGGTGTTTTTAGGTCGCAGTGTGACAAAAACCACGCACATGTCTGAAGCCACCATGCAAATGGTTGATAAAGAGATCCGCAAGATTATCGACGAGCAGTACGCACGTGCGCGTACGATTCTTGAAGATAGCCGCGAGAAAGTCGAGATCATGACGAAGGCTTTGCTCGAATGGGAAACCATCGATGCAGACCAGATCGGTGACATCATCGAAGGTCGCCCACCGCGGCCACCTAAAGTGCCGCAGGCGCCTGCTGATTCGTCAGATACGCCACCTACGGGCGCCGCACCGACTAACGACCCTGCCGCGGTGGTCTAAGGTAACGACAGGGCTTACGCCGATGTCAGGTAGCTGGTTATGCGGGCGTTTTGAGTTTTCACTCAAGCGCCCGCTTTTAATGGGTGTTGTCAACGTAACGCCCGACTCGTTTTCGGATGGTGGTCAACACGTTGACACACCCTCGGCGATCGCACATGCTCAAAAATTAGTGACCGAAGGCGCCGACATTATCGATATTGGCGGTGAGTCCACCCGTCCCGGCGCTTTGCCTGTTTCGATCCAAGAAGAACTGGCGCGTATTTTGCCTGTGATGGCGGCTATGCGGGATTGCGGTGCTGCGCTCTCAGCAGATACGTGTAAGCCTGAGGTCATGCAAGCAGCGCTTGATGCCGGGGCTGACATCATTAATGATGTGACCGGTATGCGACAACCTGAGGCTCAGCGTATTGTCGCTGCGCACCCAAACTGCGGCGTGTGTTTAATGCACATGCAGGGCGAACCCCGCACGATGCAAAGCAATCCGCATTACCAAAATGTCGTGCACGAGGTGCAAGAAGCGCTCGTGGCGCAGGCGCATTTGCTTGAACGGCTGGGCGTGAACCGCGCCCGCATCAGCCTCGACCCCGGTCTGGGGTTTGGTAAAACGCTTGAACATAATTACCAGTTGCTACACGGCCTGGCAAAGCTTGTGCAAAGCGGCTATCCAATTGTCTTAGGCGCCTCGCGCAAATCTTTGATTGGTGGTGTGACGGGCAAGCCTGTTGATCAGCGCTTGAGTGGTAGCATTGCGGCGGCGCTTGCGGGCGTGGCCAGAGGTGTGGCGGTTGTGCGTGTGCATGATGTCGATGCCACGCACGACGCCTTAAAAGTTTGGCAGGCCATTCAGGCGGCAGGGGGTCTCAGTTGAGCGATTGCTCGGCAAGCCTCGTCGTTCAGGGCAGCATCAAGAGCGCGAAAGGCAAAGCCCGGTACGCTTTGAATAGCGCGTTTTCACAGAGAAAAAAATGAGTCAAAGAAAATATTTTGGAACAGACGGCGTACGCGGCAAAGTGGGCGGCGAAGTCATCAATGCCGAATTTGCACTCAGGCTTGGCTATGCGGCCGGTAAAGTACTGGCTAAAGAACATTCGGCACGGCGTGGTCGCCCCACGGTGTTGATTGGTAAAGATACACGTATCAGTGGCTATATGCTTGAATCGGCGCTCGAAGCAGGTTTTGCTTCGGCCGGTATCGAGGTGTTGCTGGCCGGCCCGCTACCCACGCCAGCGGTGGCGTACCTGACGCGTACCTGGCGCTTGGTGGCTGGCATTGTGATCAGCGCTTCGCACAATCCTTATTACGACAATGGCATTAAGTTTTTTTCGTCCAAGGGCATGAAGCTGCCTGACGAAACCGAGGCGGCGATTGAAGCGGCGCTCGACGAACCCATGGTGTGTGTCAGCTCTGAAAAGCTCGGGCGTGCACGTCGGATTGACGATGCACCCGGTCGTTATATTGAGTTTTGTAAAAGTACTTATCCGTCGGATTTGGATTTAGGTGGTTTGAAGTTGGTGGTGGATGCTGCCAACGGCGCCGCGTATCACATCGCACCGCACGTGTTTCGCGAGTTAGGGGCCGAGGTCACCGCCATTGGTGTTTCACCTGATGGGTTCAATATCAACAAAGACGTTGGCGCCTTGCACCCCGAAAGTTTGGCCGCTGAGGTGCGTGCTCGCGGCGCAGACTTAGGGATTGCGCTAGATGGTGATGCCGATCGCGTGCAAATGGTAGATGCAACCGGGCGTGTCTATAACGGTGATGAACTGTTGTATGCGGTGCTGCGCGAGCGTCTGTCGCGTGGCCCGGTAGCCGGCGTCGTGGGCACCCTGATGACTAACTTCGGCTTTGAACGTCAGCTTAAAAGCATGGATATACCGTTTGAGCGGGCGCAAGTGGGCGACCGCTATGTGCTCGAGCAATTGCGTAATCGCGGCTGGCTCTATGGCGGCGAAAGTTCGGGTCACCTGTTATGCCTCGATTCGCACACAACGGGCGATGGCATCGTAGCCGCCTTGCAAGTGTTAGCGGCGTTGCAGCGCAGCGGCGAGACACTCGCCCAGTGGGTATCTGCCTTGCGCTTGTACCCACAAAAAATGATCAACGTAGCGCTTAAGCCTGGTACCGATTGGGCCACCCATGCTGGCTTGCAGGCCGCTCAAAAGCAAGCCGAGGCCTTGCTCGGTGAGCGTGGCCGAGTCCTGATCCGTGCTTCTGGCACAGAGCCCAAGCTGCGTTTAATGGTCGAGGCCGATGACGAGGCGTTAGCCACAAAGTGTGTTGACCTGCTAGCCGCGGTTGACTTAACGAAGTAGTCAGCTAGCGATCCAAAGTCAAAAAAACTTCATCATTTCGTCACTTTGGTGCAATGTTGATTGGTCAAGATGAGGCATCCCTCAGGAGATCAACCTCATGCTTGAGCTTGTCCGTAGTGCCTCTAGTCTGTTTACGCTTCCAACGGCTTCAGATCAGCCCGCAGGCTTAGTGGTCGGTCTGGCACAGTCGCCCGAAGAAATCGAACTCGTACAACGGCTAAGACACGATGTGTTTAGCGCAGAGTATGGTGCTGCGCTCGGTCATAATCGCGATGGGATTGATTGTGACGACTTTGACCCTTGGTGCGCGCATCTGCTTGTACGCGAACTCTCTTCAGATCAAGTGGTCGGTACCTATCGAATTTTGACCCCACAGCAAGCGAAGCGGGCAGGCAGTTATTACTCTGAATCTGAGTTTGATCTCGGTGGCTTGGGTCAGGTGCGAGACTCGTTAGTGGAGTTTGGGCGCGCCTGTATTCACGAAGAGCACCGGCAAGGTGGCGTCTTGATGATGCTTTGGTCAGGCTTGGCAGAGATCCTTAAACAAGGTCACTACGAGCACGTGTTTGGTTGCGCAAGCGTGAGCCTGCGCGATGATGGTGTCACCGCTGCTGAAGTATGGCGTCAGGTCAAAGCGCGTTCGCTATTAACTGGGGATGTGAGCGTGAAACCCTTGCATCGTTACCCCGTTGAGCGGCTCGATAGTCAACTGCCCGCCTCGGTACCGGCGTTGCTTAAAGGTTATCTGAAACTCGGCGCACGCGTCTGCGGCGAGCCGGCCTGGGATCCCGACTTTAATACAGCCGATTTTCCGATGTTGCTGTCTGTGAGCAATATGGGACAGCGTTACCGCAAGCACTTTGGTTTTGATACTTCTAAACCTGGATCAGCTCAAAATTAAAACCCACCTTGTCCCATTCGGTTTCTTCACCATGTAACGAGAAGTCGGTTAAGGGATGCGACGCGAGCCATTTTTTGTCGACCTTGCACACGATTGAAAGCCCTTTGACGCTCACCGAAAGTGGCAAGCGAGAGATATCTTCGCGACGCCGACACAGCAGTACTGCCAAGCGCAAACACAAAATCGTGAGCCACTGCTCGCGGTTTTTAACCAGATTTTGCGCCTTGCTGAGTTTGCCCGTGTGCGCCAGCGCTAATAGCCCTAATTGCGCCTGATCGACTCTTGAGAAGCCAGGCATATCAGCGTGATTTAAAATGTAGGCGCTGTGCTTGTGATAGCCCGCTTGGGCAATCGATAACCCCACTTCATGCAGGTCGGACGCCCAACTTAAGGTGTGGCGTAGTTCATCTTGTTCGTTGCGCTCTGGCAGCATTGCGTCAAAGAGGCTTAAGGCGCAGCGCTTAACCCGTGTGGATTGACGGGTGTCGACGTGATAGCGTTTGGTGAAGGCCAGCACAGAGACGTCGCGTCGGTCATGGGCCTCTTCACGACCGGCCAAGTCAACCAGCACCCCCAAGCGTAACGCGCCGTCGCCAGTTTTCATGACATCGAC
>Ga0114968_10000957_pt1 | contig 21950 bp, 18 predicted proteins | sample M_130807_EF_Meta_FD_87020 | JGI IMG/M metagenome (GOLD analysis project Ga0114968, IMG submission 87020) | Freshwater microbial communities from Lake Montjoie, Canada to study carbon cycling - M_130807_EF_MetaG | ecosystem: Environmental > Aquatic > Freshwater > Lake | place: Lake Montjoie... | reverse complement strand
CATTTGAAGATTTACAATAGGTGAAGTTAATGATTCGCAAAATATTCCTTGATTTTGTCACAGACATAATCACAATCGTCAACTGTCATACCATGATGCGCACCTAACAAAAATCCTTGTGCCATAATTTTATCTGAATTTGCGAATTCTTGCAAATATTCACGATAAACTGGATGTCTTGTTACATTTCCAGCAAAACATACTCGTGTTTGAATGTTGTTTTCCTCTAAAAATGTTAATAAACTCATTCTCTCTTTTGTCATAAAAGGAATTGCCAACCAATCTGTATTAAAAGTATTTACGGGCAATACAATTTCTGGAACATCTTTCAAATTTTCAATATATCTATTAAAAATAGTTCTTCTTTTATGCCTAATTTCTTCAAGCCTTGAAATTTGAACCAATCCAAAAGCAGCGTTTACTTCTGATGATTTCATATTATAACCAACTGCGCCATACAAAAATTTATAGTCATATGGAATTCCATCAATACTGTACTCAAAACGTGTTTTCACATCTTCTGAATTATCGCCAATTCTTCCCCAATCTCTAAACATAGTGGCCCGTTTTAAATATTTTTCATCGTTGACCAATAACATTCCGCCTGATCCACAAGCAGTAATTAAATGACTTGAATAAAAACTTGTAATAGCAACATCCGTCTCAGGAGTAGAAGTGATAGTGTCTGCAGAGTCTTCAAATAATATAATATCAGGACCAATTAATTCTCTAATTTTAGCCCAATCTGGTTTAGAGCCAATCAAATTTGGTAATAAAATCACTTTTGTTTTATCTGTCACTTTCTCTGCAACTTGTTCTGGAGATGGAACGTATGTTCCTATTTCAACATCACAAAAAACTGGTTTTAATTTACATTGAATAATTGGAGCTATAGTTGTTGAAAATGTACAAGCAGCAGTGACAATTTCATCTCCTTCCTCCAAGTTTAAGGAGTTTAACCCTAATATTATTGCAGAAGAACCACTATTTACAAATAATCCGTGTTTTTTACTAAATAGTCCAGAAACTTCTTTTTCAAACTCAATAGACTTTGGTCCAAATCCTGCAAGCCATCCATCATTTAAACATTCAACAACTGCTTTAATCTCATCATCACCATATGCTTCTTTTTTATTTGGGGCATACCAAATTTTTCTTCTTAATTCTGACATGATATATTAGATAAATAAAATTAATTTAATAGAATATAAATATTATAAATGTAATATAAAATAATTATATTATATATGAAAGTATCAATTATTGGAACTGGACAAATCGGAAAGGATTTATTATGTAAGTTGTCAAAGCTACAATTTGTAAAAATTGTAGCTTTTGTTGGAAGAAGAAAAATTATGAAAGAAGAGATTTCTGACATGGTTTTGTCAAATGATATAATTTTTTCAGAAAAAAGTATTAATTTTTTTATTGATAATCCTAAGTGTTGCGATGTAGTATTTGATTGCACTGATGCTTCATCTGCAATTATTAATAACAATGTATTCAAGGAACAACAAATTGCAATAATTGATTTAACACCATCAAATTTAGGTAATATGTATGTCCCTAATATTACTTTATGTGATAAACATCATTTAAATATGATCACCTGTGGTGCTCAATCCTGTTTACCTATTTTATTTTATATGAAAAATAATTTAAAATTTATTGAATATATTGAAGTAGTAACCCAAATTTCAAGTGAAAGTGCTGGAATGGCAACAAGAGTTAATATTGATAAATATATCGAAACAACACAATACGCAATAAGTAAAATTACAGGGATAAATAATAATAAGGTTATATTAAATTTAAATCCTTCAAAATCGTGTATTATGAAAACAACTATATATATTTCTACACAAAGTCAAAGTGAATTTTGTGATTTTAAGGATTTTGTTAAAACTATTAATAATTACATACCAAATTACATTGTTAGTGAACCAATCCAATATTCATCAAATTTATTAATGATTCATATAAATGTGATAGGTTCAGGAGATTATATATCTCAAAATTATGGGAACTTAGATATAATAAATTGTTCTGCTATACATGCCTTAAAACAAATACATGCAGATTTGTATAAAAAATAAATTTTTTATTAAAAAAACTTAAATAAAATATAATAGTTTAATAAAATGAAGGTGTGTGATATAATTGCGAATTTCTTGAAAGAAAAAGAAATTGATACTGTATTTGGAATTATTGGGTCAGCGAATTCTAAATTATATGATTCATTCGCTAAAAATAATATTAAAATAATAAATGTTCATCACGAACAAACTGCGGTTATGGCAGCTGGTGCATATTTTAGAACATCTGGTAAATTATCCGTTGCACTTGTAACAGCTGGAGCAGGAGCTACAAATGCTATTACAGGAATAGTCAGTTTATGGGCGGATTCTATTCCAGTAATTGTATTATCGGGTCAAGAGGCTTCTTATTATGTTTCTGAACATAGTAATCGTAGGATGTATGGAACACAAGGACTTGATATTGTTCATATGGTTTCAAAAACTTCCAAATATTCAAAAATAATAACAAATGCTACAACAATTCAAGAAAATCTTGAAGAATTATATTCATGCATTATCAACGGTCGAAAAGGACCAGGACTATTAGATATTCCATTTGACATTCAATCAATGAATATTGACATGCGTAAATGGAATCTATATAATCCTAAAATAGTAAACAATGGAATATCAAATGTAATAGAACTTCTACATAACTCTACAAAACCAGTAATTTTAGCCGGAAATGGAATAAAACTATCAAATTCGGTTGATTTATTTAAAGAAATAATAAATAATATTCAAATTCCAGTTCTTTTAACATGGTCAGGTATTGATATTTTGAAAAATGATGACCCATTATTTTTTGGACGTCCTGGAGTATATGGTCAACGTTCTGCAAATTTTATTTTACAAAAATCAGATTTATTATTAGTATTAGGCAGTAGATTAACTCTTCCTCAAACAGGTTACGATTTTAAAGAATTTGCAAGAAATAGTCACATTGTAATGGTAGACATTGATCCTACTGAATTCAAAAGTTTTGCACATTCATGCATTAATACAGATTGCAATGAATTTTTAAAACAATTGCAAAATGTAACATATACAAATGACAAATGGTTAAATGAATGCAATGATTTAAAAAATCAATTTCCTATTATTGAAAATTCACATGTAGATGATACATTTCCAAATTCATATAAAATAATTGATAAAATATCAGATTATTTAAAAAATGATCAAATAATTGTAACTGATATGGGAACCGCATTATTATCGGGCCATCAAGCAATTAAACTAAAAAAATATAATACAATGTTTTCATCATATGGGTTAGGGGAAATGGGGTTTGGACTTCCAGCAGCAATAGGTGCAGCGTTTGCTGGAAATGGGCGCGAAGTACTATGTTTAAATTGTGATGGAAGTATGATGATGAATTTACAAGAATTACAAACAATAATACAACACAATTTGAAAATTAAAATTGTAATATTTAACAATGATGGTTATTTAATGATTAAACATACACAAAAAATGTTGTTCAATGGAACTTATAATTCAGTTGATTCAAATACCGGTTTAATTTTACCAGATTACATTCGATTAGCCGATGCATTTGGATACAGTAAATATAGAATTCAATCGTGGAATGAATTTGAAAATTTATTTCCAGAATTTATGGAGATAGACGGTCCGTCTATATGTGAAATATTCATGAACCCGAATCAAGATTTAATACCCAAAGTTAAAGGTTTGTCTGATAATTGTAACAATTTTTTTTCACCGCCATTAGAAGAAATGTCGCCACTTATTGAATACAATATTATAAAACAAATTATGGGTGATAATATTTCTAAAAAATCTGAAGTTATATCAAGGATTTAGCTATAACATAAATTAAATCTTCTTGACCAGCAACAATATTTTCTTTAGAAATTTCTTCTATTAATTTTATATAAGAAATATTAAATTTTTTGCATGCAATAAGTATATGTCTTTCAAAACCACTAAATAATTTATGTTTCGCAGTAAATAAATGAATTGATTTTGTAATTGACGGAGTAAAAATATTAGAATTGTCACAATATTCGATAATTTTATTTTTATTAATATTTGGGGTTTCATGTAAAAATGCCATTATTTCTAATGGTGTATTTCCTGCACCAGCACCAAAACCTTTAATTGTTACATCTATTATAGAAGCTCCGCTTTTTATTGCAGATAATGAATTTGCAACTGCTAAATGGTAATTATTATGTCCGTGAAACCCGATTTTAATATTTAATTTAATAAGTGTTTCAATTATTTTAGAAACATCATCTGGATAAAAAGAACCAGATGAATCCATTATAATTATTGCACTTGCACCATAAGATTTCATTAAACTTGCTTGTTCATACAAAACATCTACTGAGCATGTTGCACACATCATTAATACTCCATACACGGTTTTATTTTTGCTTGATAAATATTCTATATGTGTTTTGGTTACAGATGCTTCTGTACAATGACATGCTATGCGGAAAATATCAACTCCTAATGAAATTGCTGTATCTATGTCATTATTTATGGTTGCCAGCCCAGGAATAATATGTACAGATAATTTTGTATTTTTTAAATACTTTTTAGCAATTGAAATCATTTCATAATCAGTTAATAAAGATTTGCCTATAAGTATTGATGATGCACCAATACCATTTCCATGACCAATTTCTACGACTTCTAATCCTGCATCTTCTGCAAAAATGCAATGTGTTTTTATCATTTCTTCAGTTAATTGATGTGCAATTGCATGTGAGCCATCTCTTAAAGTTAAATCATGATACATATATAAGTAAAAACATTTTATTATTTAATGTTTGAACTTGCATTCAATAAAAACTAGTAGTAAACCCAACCCATATTAAAAATTAAAATAATTTTTATTGAAAAATATACATAATATTTGGCAGCATAATAGGTAATAAAAATACAATTTGTTGAAAATGTATTTTTAAAATTTATAACTCCTAGTGGTTTGTGCTTATTGATAAATGGAATACAATATTACATTTTTCAAAATTTATTATTATACTTGAATACATTATCACCATTTGCAATAGTATCAACATATATATATCCTAATGTATTTAATAATTCTTCAACTTTAGATAAACTTGAATTGTATCTTGCCGCCCAAGCATCAAACTTTTCAACTATAATTACAGGTTTGCACCTTTTTATCGTTTCAATTCCGCCTAATAATGCATTAAATTCATACCCTTCTAAATCTAATTGTATTAAATCACAAATTTGTAAATTTAAATTATCAATTTTAATTGTTGGGGTTTTTCTATTATGCAATTCACTGTTTAAATTTACATGAGAACCTCCATGACCAAGTGTCAAAGTTGCATCATTCATACTAACACATTCATTTGTATTTCCTAAACAACAATTGAATTTGTAAACATTCTCCGACGTAACATTTAAATTTAGACAATAAAATAATAAAGGCATTGGTTCAAAAGTATAAACAGTTTTGAATATTTTAGAAAATTGGTTTACATAAAAACCTACATTTCCGCCTGCTTGAACCATTACATCAAATTTATTGCAATATTTTACAGTATCATTTGGAAAATTATTGTGAACTTCCATTAATTGATACGCAGTTGTACTATGTGGGGCATAATCAGGTGTTATTTCAAAATTTTGTTCATTTTTTGGCCAAAAAACCCCCTTATATAAAACAATTTTTGATTCCATTATAAATTAGATGTTTATTATTTTTTTGTTTAATATAATGTATAATGAAAATACTTTTAACTGGAGCAAATGGTTTTGTTGGAATTAATATTTTAAATGAAATAATAATGAATACAACATGGGAGGTGATATGTTTAATAAACAAAAATGAAGATAAAATTCCTAAAATTGTTCAAAAAATTTATAATCTTAATATTGATGAGAAGTTTGATATTATTATACATGCTGGAGCAAATTCTTCATCAAAATCATGTATTGATAATCCGAATTTTGCATTGAATGACAATATTATACCCACATTCAATATATTAGAATTTGCACGTAAAAATAATTGTAAAAAAATAATTTTTTTAAGCGGTTGTGAAGTATATGGGTATTCTACAAGTAAAAGTAATGAAAAAGACATGTTGATTTCAAGAAATATGTACGGAGCATCTAAAGTTGCAGGTGAACACATGTGTTCTGCTTATTTTCATTCTTATGGTATATCATGTGTTATAATAAGATTATTAAATACATATGGTCCACATTGTCAACCTGAACGTTTTCCTTCAATTATTCAAAAAAAGTTTGAGACGGAAGAAATTCCACATTTTATTTTAACGAATACAACTACAAAACGTTGGTTAGACATAACAGAAATGGCAAAACGAATTGTATTTCTTGTAACTAATATGGAAGTTGGTGTTGACATTTTTAATTTTGTGGGAGATGATGATTTAACATTAGTTGAATTTATACAAAAATTATCAAATAATAAACCTTTTACTTTTGAATACAAGATTGACACATTATCTGGATATAATCCAAATTATAATGCAGACGGAACCAAATTTAATGAATTTAAAAAAAAATTAAATAACTTATAATATTACTATACTATATATGACAACAATTCCAATATCTTTAGGATTTCTGTGTGATAGTCTCATTCACATAAATTCTAAATATAATGTGTCGAAAGAAACCGGTTATAACACTTGCCCATTTGACATAATGATGAGTAATTATAAAGGGGTTATAGAATGCATTAAAGATGATTTTGCATTTTTTTGTGATCCTAATTACCTTGAACTAAAAACAATGTATGGTACAAATGAAAAATGGATTTATAATAAAAAATATAGATTTTTATTTAATCATGAAAGTCCAGGACATGCCAATTTATACATTAGTCAATGCTGGGAATTAGGTAGTAACCATTTTGTTGTAAATAATTATGAACATTTTATTACAAGATACCAAAATAGAATTAATAATTTTAAAAATTATTTAAATTCTGGTAATCGCATTACTTTTGTTCTTCATAGGTACAATAATAATATGAATGATTTGAATGAATTAGTTGAAACAATTCGCATTAAATATCCAAATTTGACATTTCAATTTAAATTATTACAAGATACAAATTATGAAAGAATCTATTGTCATCAATTAATGATGGGAATTAATGATGATGATTCTTACAGTGAACATAATAGATTCAATCATGCGGATCGTTTTTACTATCTACACAAAGATTACAATTCTAATATTTTTAAGAATTTTCAAGAAGATAATTTATTATTAAATGAATTCGAATTAAAACAAAAATTTTTAGTTTATTATTTATTTAACAAAAATTTAGAAAGCGATAAAATTGTTTATTCTTTAAAAACTTTTTATGATAAATTCAATAATTTTGATTATTTTGCATTTCGTAGTTTATATAGAACAGAATTGCATAATTTTACTGAAGAAGAAACTATTATACATTGGAATAATAATTTTAATAAATTATTATTAGATGATGGTGTAGAGTTAAATAAATTAAATAATAATTTAAATGTGAATAGACTAAATGTTTATATTTATCCTCATTTACCTTTCAATATGAGTGATGGTGGAGTAACAGTCCAGTATTATTTGGCACAAATATTAGACAAATTAGGTGTTCGTGTTAGGATTTGTGATGGTTCTAATTTAGAAAAAAATAATATATTTAATAATGTGTTTTGCAATGATTTTGTGATAGATGATTGTATTGTTATATATTGTGAAGGCATTCCTGGTAATCCATTGAATGCAAAGAATGTTGTACGTTGGATGTTAAGCCCATTAGGAAAGAATGTTCCTGAAGTTTGGATCACAAAATGGAATAAAAATGAGTTAGTATATTATTTTAATCCTGAACCGCGGTTTGAAAAAAGTAAAATAGGAACAATTTATAAATTATTGACATGTCCTTATGTAAATCCAGACATTGTAAATTATAATACAAATGTTAGAAATGGAATGTGTTTTTCTTATAGAAAAAAACACTATCATAAAAAAATAGATAAAATTCATAATGATGGTGATTTTGAAATAACAAGAGAACATTCTCAAGAAGATTATATTGAAGTGTTCAACAATCACAAATATTTTGTTTTATATGATCCTTTATCTTTTTTAATGTCTATATCTACGATGTGCGGTTGCGTTGCAATTATTCATCCAGTAGATGGATTGACTAAATTAGAATGGTTACATACAACTTTTTATTCTTTCTATTTGAAATGTAAAAACCTGGACAATATTTATGGCGTAGCATACGGTATAGAAGATATTGAGTATGCAGAAAGTACAATACATTTAGCATATGAACAAATGATGGACATAAAACAATGTTTTGTAGAAAATTCAATACAACCATTTATAGATGATATGCAATTTTTTGAAAAAATGCCCAATACACTTGAAAATAATTATGATTTATCTAAATATGTTTAAATGATACATTTGGTCATTTATAACGCGTTGAGAAGCACAAACTAAGATGTTTTCATATAATTTTAATTATATGAAAAAAACAAATTTATATAACAAATCACAAATGATTATTATGTTATTATGCATTATGCATTATGTATTATGTTCTATTATGATTATTCTCTATTATTTTATAAGTGTTTTTAACCCTTCCATTAATTCTATTTCAATATTCCAACCTAAGTCTTTTAATTTTTGATTACTAATATAATAACGTTGATCATTAAAAGGTCTATCTTCTACATATTCAATCCAATTATCACAATTTACTTCTGTTCCTTTTATCATTTGTATTAATATTCTAGCTATTTCATTCACAGAATATTCCATTCCTTCATCACATCCAATATTGTATATTTCGCCGATTTGCCCCTTTTCTAAAATACATTCAAATGCTTTTGCAGTATCATATGCATGTAAAAAAGCTCTTACGCTGTTTCCATTCCCTTGTATTGTAACCTTTTTTCCTTCTTTCAATAATTTAATGAATCGTGGAATTAATTTTTCTGGATATTGATTTGGTCCATATACATTGTTTCCACGTGTAATAATAATAGGCATTTTATAAGAATGATTATAACTTTGAGCAATCAATTCGGCGCCTGCTTTTGTAGCTGCGTATGGATTCGTAGGACATAATATAGAATGTTCTGTTTTGAATTGTTCATCAACTGTATTCATAGATTCACCATATACCTCATCAGTAGAAACGTGAATAAATTTAACTATTTTTTTGTATTTTCTGCAACATTCTAATAAAACATGTGTCCCTAATATATTGTCTTTTGTAAAGGTGAGTGAATCTTCAAACGAATTTTGAACATGAGATTGCGCCGCAAAATGGATTACATGTGTAATATTATGTTTAACTAACACATCTTCTACCAATTCTTCATCACACAAATTACCCTCTACTAACACATATTTTTTATCTTTACGTATTTTCTCGTGAATATTGTGTTTGTTTGCACAATAATACATCGCATCAATATTTACTAATTTAGTAACTTTCTCTTTAGGAAAAAAATAATTTATAAAATTACTTCCAATAAATCCACAACCACCAGTAACAAGCAAATTCACTTCTTCTTTTGTTGATTGTTTATATTGAATCAAACAATCTCTTACTGAATCCCGAATGTGTTTTACCTGTGGATACAAATTTTCTAATCTAGTTGTATCTAAATAGTTATTGGATCTATCTGAAGCCAATATTTTTCTTTGTTCTTCTTCTGTAAAATTTTTCCATGTAAAATTGTGATCTACAATTTCTTTATACATTTGTAAAATTTCATTATGTGTAATTAATCCGGGGTTTGTTAAATTAATCGTTCCCGTAGTTCGTTTTTTCATCATGTCTACAACCAATGGCAATAATTCTGGTAATACAGTCATTGAGTTTGATATGGAACAAATTTGTGCATAACTTGTAATTTTTGTGATAAAATTTCGTGGATTTTTTTCCCCAACAATAGGCATGCGAATTCGTAAATTCAATGTATTTTCGCTATATAATTTCATAATTCGATCGGTAAATCCTTTTACAATAGAATAAGAAGAACCAAAAAAGTTAGGTAATGATTCTTCAGTAAATCCATTCACTTCATTTTCTAGAGGATGTTCATCATCATATTTAAATATACATCCTGTGCCTAAATAAGTATAATGAATGCTTTTTTTATTACATATATCTGCTAAAATAAACGGGGCAAAAAGATTATCCCTGACATTTTCATAGAGTTTTCCCTTTTCTTCTAAATAATCAATGGTTGAATAAACAGTTGTACCAATTTTTCCATGGGTTCTACCAATAAAAGAAATAATATGTGTTGGTTTTACATTGTCTATTTCTAAATGTAATTCTGTTTCATTTTCTATGCGTGATTCACCAATTGCATATTGAATATTATTTTTTTTCAATATATCTATAAACTGACTACCAATCCAACCTTTTGAACCATAAATCAAAACAAACATTATATAATAAATACAATTATTTTTTTTTTTTTATTTTTTATACCATAAGTTATTTTAAATTATATTATTTGCATAAATAATATAACAATACTATATGAGTAAATTATCTACATTTGATTATTATGTTATAAAAGAGTATTGTAATAAATATAAAATAAATATTGTAGATCTAAAAGAAAACATTCATTATTTTAGATATTCTTGTATGAAAATGAATTTTTTTATGAAAAATATAATTTTACCAAAAATAAAGAAAGAAAGTTTATATGAAGCTGTTTTTATTGAATTTAGAAATTTTCCACATATTGAATTTAATATTCGGAATGCAATTCTTAAATTAGGTACAAAATGGTCTCATACAATTATATGTGGTAATACAAATTATAGTATGGTCGAACAAATATGTAATAATATTTCACCATATATTAAAATTATAAAACTAAATGTTGATAATATGACACAAAGCGATTATTCGCTTTTCTTAATGCAAAAAGATTTTTGGAATATGTTAAAAGGGGAAAAAATTTTTATTCATCAAGAAGATTCGTTGATTTTTAAAAATAATATAGATGATTTTATAGACTACGATTATATAGGCGCACCTTTTCCAAAAAGTGCAGATGATACACCAAATTCTGTTGGTAATGGTGGACTAAGCATACGAACAAAAACAATTATGTTAGATATTATATCAAAGTTTCCTTTTGATAAATGCGAATTTAATACAAATACTCTAATGTACATGAATAATGTAAAACTAAAATATCCGCCAGAAGACGTTTATTTTTCAAAATGTATGCAAGAAAATTGCATAGGATTAGTTGCCGATTGGGAGACTGCGTTTCAATTTTCTACAGAGTCTGTATACAATCCTAATAGCTTTGGAGGTCACAAATTTTGGATTTCCGCTCATAAAATATGGAGAAATAACTTTAAGTTGGTATTTAAGTTTAGTGTGTATACGCCAAAATGTGATTTAAATAAATATTTACATTATTTGAAAAAACCTGAATATTTGAATAAGAACAAAGAAATGTTAAATGCATTCGATATTGATTTGTATTTTTTCTGTAAAATAAATAATATAGAATATAGTAAATCAAATAATACACTAGAATATTTTAAAAAAATAGGGTTAAATGGGTTTATTTATCATCCAAAACAATTGACTAACTTGTTTTCACAAGTTTCATTGTATAAATTTATGAGTAATATATATATTACTACAGAACTAAATTACGCTCCCATTACAATACAAGATTTTACAAATAAATATTTATACAATTCCTCTTTTGAATTTTATACTTCTTTATTAATTAAACAAAAATATAGTTGTCTAAATAATAATTATGATACATTATTTTTAGTATTTATAGGAAATGAGCAATTAGGAATAGAACTGTTGCAATCAATAGTTAAACACAAAAAAATAAATGATACTTTTAATATTTCCATTTGTTTTAATTCAGATAAAATCATGAATTCGCCAAAAATAAAAAAAATAATAAAAAAAAATTTTGATTTTTATGCTATTTACAAATCTAAAGAAATGGGTACAGATATAACCCCTACGTTGTTAATGTATAATGAAATAACTAAAAATCATAATTTTTTACATGTATACAAATTTCATACAAAAAAAATTTCAAAAAATTATAAAGACCTTACAGAATATTTATTAAGTATACCTTTAAAAGAATTAATAAAACAAAAAAAACCCACATGCAATTGCATAGGTCATCCGAATTATTACATCTATTTAAAGAACGATGAATATAATAATAGAATAAAATATCATTATACCTCAAAATTAGATAATAATAAAGAATTTGTAGCAGGAACTATATTTTATTGTGAAGATGTAGTATTAAATAAAGTATTACAGTTTATCAAACAGAATAATTACAGGTCTTATTTATTGAACAATTTATATGAAAATAATTCAATAAATTATGATTTTTCGCCTATTCATTTTTTAGAAAGAATATTTGGTACAATTCGTTTATAAAGTTTGCAACGACGGGTTTTTATTTTCAACATACATACTATTATTCTTATTACGTTGTAAAATATTCACAATATCCTTTATTGTAAAAAAATCCATATTTAATCGTTTTTTTATTATATTTATGCTGTTATAATCATGAAAATAATTATACAAACATTTATCCATATATGTTTCAAAATCATCATTTTCTGTTATTACTATATCGCGAAAAAGTAAATTAACATAAAAGAAATTATAATTTTTAAAATTAAAATTTATAAAACAACTTGAATAATAATCATATTCGGATTCTCCTAATATTTCTCTTTTGTGATTTAATGTGCTTTCTGTTATATTTGAAACACATAAATTCGGACAACATATATAGGATGTATCTGTATAATAGTCAAACATAAGCATATATTCTTTATCAAAATATGATATTTCAGTTGCTCTTATTTCAAACATTCTCTTAGCACCTTTTAAAGAGTAATAATTTGCGTGTGCGCCATACAGTCTATTACCGCCATTTTCTACAGGTCTATACAAATTGTTTTTTACATTTTTATAATTTTTTGTAGAAAAATTAAAATCGTGTGCGCCTAAAACTAAGAAATCAAAATTTGGGTTATATACTTTTAAAAACATTTTTGTAAAATTTTTATGTAATATTATATCATCTTCAAATATAATAGCATTCTCATATTTATTTAGCAATATTTGATGTAAACACCACATATGACTTAAACAACATCCAAGCTCATTTTTTGAGATTAATGATTTATTGAAACATATATCTTTGTGCAATTTACTACTAATTTTTTCAACAACTACAAGTGTATAATTTATTCCATATTTTTTCATTAAAGTGATAATATAGTTGCGTTTAAGAGTATCTTCTAACAAATTTATAACAAAAATTTTTTTTACATTTTTATTAATTATAGATTCATTATCATTCAAAATATTTATATTAATAACTTTATAATTTTTAATTGCATCAATTAATTGATTATTTAATTTCATATAATATAAAGATATAAATTAATTTTTTGTAATTCTTATATATTTACATTCAATATTATTACTAAATTTTTATAATTAAAATTAAGATATATGATTTATTCTTTATTTTGATATTTTGTCATAAAAAAATATTAGTAATATATATAATATGAGTTGTAGTTGTTCTTCACCATCAAGTAATGTTCAAAGTTGTTGCACAACATCAGGATCAACTTGCTGCAATACAAACCCGAATTGTTGTTGTACTCCTTTAGGAGGAATTAGTAATATCGATCAAGGTTTTTTTCAAAATAGCCCTACTAAAAAAATAACTAACGTACCAAGTGTTGATTTAGCATATTTCACAAATTGTGAAAATAACAATGATATAGATAATACAGTTGTTCTAAACCCCACATATCTTACATGGGGTGATTTTGTTTCATTATTCTTTAGTAATAATGCCGCCAGTTTTAGTATAAGCTCTTCCAACGCAAATAATTCCGCAATAAGTTTTTACGGACAAACATATGAAACAACACAAAATAAAAAACAACCTTTTTCAGTTGCACAACAAATTATTAAGGCTTGGTCCAAAAAAAATAGTAAACCAGAAAACAGTGTTCCTATTCCGTATAAAATACAACTTGAAAGATCTTCTTTTTTAACAAAAAGTTTACTTTCCATTACTTGTTTTCAAATGAGTATGAATTTAGACGAAGCTATTTCAGCATTATTGAGTCAAAACGAGATTGAAGTTGGTGATTCAGATACGAGTGCAATGGTTAATTTTACAATTAGTTACCGAAATTATTTTTGTCCACTTGATACAAGTGCTTTAATTGTGTTTACATTTATTACTAGCATTCCTGGATACAAAAATGTGAGTGAAAATATTTATAGCAATGATACAACAAAACCACGTAAAGTGTTTCAATATGAGGATGATACTATGTCTTACACAAGTGAAACTAGCTCTGCAACACCTTCAGTCGCTAAAAGTAGCTTTTCAATTTCAGGAAATGAAAATAAAACATATTTTACAACATTTGATATGAACAATAGTGTAGACAATGATTCTGTAACTATCGGGGAAGATATTGAAAAAATATTATACTCCAATAAATGCGATAATGGTAGTAATTGTAATGAGGAATGGCGTTAAATATTTTTTTTAAATATTGTAAAATTGTGTAAAATTTAATATCATATTATAATACCTTCATATAATATGTCATCTAAACATCGGGTGTTTTCTCATACAAACGATACAAATTATATTGATTACACTCAAAATAAAAAAGGGGTTGAAATATTAAAAACAGTCAAAAAAGAATATAATAATGCAGATAATGAATATAAAGAATCACGGAATAATCTAAATAGATTTAAAAACCAAGAAGAATTTTTAACGCTGTCTAAATCTTATTATAACTATCTGAATACAAATGAATGTGTCCCCGAATTTGTTAAAAATATGTATAATTCAAATGCAAGCTATGTTATAGAAGATACAAACATAGAAGAACAACAATGTAACAACCTAAACAGTCCTTTGTATCCATATGGAAAAATGGAAACAAATAATAAATGTAATTTTTTTTATCCTTATAAAATAGATATACGTAATTGGTGTTCAGATAAAAAACCTTTGTGTCAATATAATGAGAATGAGAATGAAAAATATCCGGTTTGTCTACCTCAACCAGTTATACAAAATAAAATGTTAGAAGAAGATGTATATGACAATATGCCAAATTATGCAGAACCAAATTATGCACCATCAAATTATGCACAACCAAATTATGCACAACCAAATTATGCACCATCAAATTATGCACCATCAAAACCAATATATATCCCTACACCAATATATTTACCGAATTATTTTCAAGAAAATAATACTTCTTCTCCACATGAACAGTGTGAAATAAAACAAAAGTGTAATAAATGTAAAACATCGATATGTAAAAAAGGGTTATGTCAAACATGTAATCAAAATAAAAATTGTCAAAAATGTAATAATATAAAAAAATGTCATTGTAGAAGGGTAAACCATACACAAATCCATAATTATTCAGGACGAAAAAAGATATTAAAAACAGGTATTTCTTTTTAAAAGAATATAGTATTACAATAAAATAGATATTGTATGACGCATTCTTTATTAGGTAAAAATGAAATAAATAGTATGAATTTAAAAGGTTCATGTTTTTTTCAAAAACAACCTGCAATTATAAAGATAAAAAGGATAAAGGAAAAAATAATGGAAAATTATTTAGTTCCACTTTTTTCCAAACAATGGGACACATTATATGAAAACATGTATTTTATAGAAAATATTCAAAAGAAATTAAATTTATATTATAATACCTACAAATTAGAAGAATTATCTGCATATAATGATTTATTACAAGTAATAAAAATATGTATGAACAATTATCAAAAAATAGAAAATTTCGAAAAACAAAATAATGCAAATAGTCACACAAAAGAAGTCATGTCTATGGTTTTTAAAACAACCAAAATTCGTCTTTTACCTGAATATGAGATTTATGATAATATTCTAGGTAAACCAAACAAACAATTAAACCAAAAGTACAATGAATACGTTCTTTCTATGATTAAAGAGTTTTTAGGAAAAGAAGATTGCACTTATAGCAAAATAAAAGAATACATAGAACCTTTTAGACAATTACATGCATTTACTATTTAAGAAGTCACATTTTGGAAATTAAAACTTTCATATAAAATTTGAACTTCAAATGTAATACTAAAATCCATATTGTTTAAATCTATTACACTACCGAACCGATCCATAATTTTTATTTGTAAACGTGATAAATTTACGGGACCATTGTATAATCGTACTTTTGAAAGTGGTTGATTATTATCGTTTACAATAAGTGACAATTTTCCATTAATCATTGGTATTTTAGCAATAACTTCTTCATTTAAAATACTTTTATCGAAACAAACAATATTTGAAGAATTACTATTGTATTGAAAATCATTTACAGCTACATAAATGTATCGATCACCTCCTGCATCAAATAACCCCTCTGATACTACATTTGTAACGGTTAGATAATTCGCCATTCGAAACCCAACAATCCAACCAAATGTATTCATGAAATTTTGTTGGATAGATTCTGAAAATTTCAATGAAAATGTCATTCTTTGTTCCAACCCTTCTTCTATTATCTCAAATTGGGTCTTTAAATTATAAGGATTTATAGAAAACTTTATGTATTTTAAAGCAGTCTCTACTCCTGAATTGTAAAAATAATTTGAATTCAAATATTCTTCTAATGTTTCACTTGTATAATTGCCTTCGGGTATTTCAATTGTATAACCACATTTTTCTGTCGTTGCTTCTTGTACGATAATTTCAAAAAGATTGTTTTTTTTTATTTTTGAAAATAAATACCAAGAATTGGGGATTTCAATAGAAACCAGACGCAATGACACCACATTTTTGATTTCTGTAGGAAAGATATATGTAAAATCACAAGGATTACTTTGGTAATAATTTGTACGAAAACAACTGTTAATATTTACATTACAATATTGAATAATTCTTTTTACTGCATTCAGGTTTCCAGGTGAAATCTCATTGAAAGCTGCATTAAAAACATAATTCGTATTGTTTTTATTTGTTAAGCTAGGATTTACTCTACCGCCACCAACATTCGGATATTTTTCGTTTAATAATTCTTTTTGAAATTCTTGTATATTATTTTGATTTAATATTTTATTATATAGATCAACTTCTGTAGAATTTTCCAAACTATCTAACCCTTTTAACGTATGTAAATAATTGTCTACTTCTTCCGTATTTTTAATTACATTATTCTCAATCAAGTTAAAAATCGTTAAAATAAGAACTTTTGCTTTATTAAAGAATAGATATACTTCTTCTGGGTAAGATTCTTTAATCGTTTTTAATTTTTCATCGATGACATACTTGAAATAATGTTTATCATCCAAATCTTTTATTTTAAAAAGATGTAATAGTTCATTGTATTTGTAATTATTTACATCTAAATCTACACCGTTCATAATATATATAAAATTATAAATATTATGAAATAACTTATATTGATTTATTTAGTTTTACATTTATTTAGTTTTACATTTATTTAGTTTTATATTTGTGTTAATTTATAATTGAATCGAATAATTGTATTTTCTACACCTTCTGTAGGGGTTTTAAATATTACACTTATACTACATACCGGAATTACAATAGAATTTTTATGTTTCACCATTTTATAATTATCTATTATTTCTAATATATTTGTCCAAGACAAAGATGATAATATACTATTAATAGGTAAATCACATAATGTATTAATTCTTGTTATTTGATTTGTAAGTTCTACTCTAGATTCTACTGTAAAACCAGTTCGGGGAACATTTAAATCATTTTCTAAATTAGTTAATATTTGTTCCAATAAATAAAATTTTTTTCCATTTACAGTTCTATATTCAGGTAAAAAAGAAATTATTTTTTTTAATTCTTCATGTGAATCTATATAATTTTTATTTACACAAAAATTCTCAGAATATGGATAAAATATATTTCTAAAAGTATCTTTAGATATACAAATATCGTCCAAATTTGTAATGTGGTCATTACACATTTGTTTTATTTCTGTTGTTTCTTGATACAAAACAGCTACATCAATAGTGAGACGATCATCTACCATGATAATATCATTCAGCTTATTTTCTCCCATGTAATATAATATACACATACGAATTTATTATATTGACAGTTAAATAACTAAATATGAATTTTTCTTTTTCTTGTTTTTCCACTATTTTTTATCAAATGCGAACGAATAAATGTAGAAATAGGTTGTTTTTGTTCTAAAATCAAATCAATAATATCTCTATAAAAACTTCTAAATTTGTTTTTCATTTTAGGTAATTCATTCATACAAACCCAACGAATTTCTGTTTTTTCAAATATCTTTGTGTCTTTAATAACCTTTGGATCTAAATTTTTTTGTAAAAATCGTTGATTGTTATTGTAATAATGTGGTAAAAATGCATTGTATTCCATTGGGAAAATGTGTGCTCTGTACATATTATGAGAAGTAAACGTACAATCTACATTATATGTTCCATATTTTGTAACCATTTTTTTTATTTCTGCAGAATCTCCCAAAAAACCAGTCATTTCTTCCCCGCCTTCGCGTATAGCAGTATCTAAATAACTTTCATTATTATCACTCCCCCCTCCAAAATCACTCCAACCTGGAGTATCATCTATTGCTCTTTCTTTTCCAAATAAAAAATACACTTTATTTTTGTAAATAGTAGCAGGAAGAATACTTGCACCCATACTATATTATTATATTATATAGTAATTAGAGTAAAATATTAATTTATACATTCATGTAAAGAACTACAGAACCAACTTCATTTATTGGAAATAAAATAGTGTATTTTGAGTTGTTCTTCACATTATCTGGACCGTTTGGAACATTTATTGTAATGTTCTTATTATTTACAGTGTAATTCGTTAAAATAGTTCCATTTTCACTGTTCCAGATTACATTGAATTTATTGTTAAACGTAATCTCAGAATCACTTGTAAACGTAAGTATTGTATTATACGTTGCATTATCTGTTGTATTATATGATCCTTGAATGCTATAGTTTTGGATATTGTAGTTGACAATGTTTGAATAAATAGCTTCTTTGTTCCATTTACTATTATTTACATTTACTACTTGAATTTGATATTCTCCTTCTGAAACATAAATAGGAACTACAAAAGAAACAGTAAAACTATTGTAAAAAACGATTGGTATATTTTGAATATACCCAAAATTAACACTTGTGTTATAAGGTGAAAAGTTATTTCCTTGAATGTATACAACTGCATACAACCCTGGTGCAGATATGTATTGGGATAAAGAATAAATTGTCGGATTCAAATTAGGAAGTGTAGCTGTGTATTTTCGACAAGTATTTTGTTGCGTATTAATAGGTACTTTTGATAAACTAACGATAGGATTCGTTGTAAAAGAAATGGATGAATGCATTCTTTCTTATATTTACTCTTTTTTATTTTTTACACCTTTAGACATGAAACATGTTTACAAAAAGTATAATATAAATCATCCATGAACGATTCATTAAATTGGACCATAATCATCTGGTTTTTCTTTAAGTACCCCTTTTATTTTTTCTTTGGAAAGATAAAATATAAAATATGCAAAAATTGAACCAATTATTCCACCAACGATTGTTTGAAAAAGTGTATGATAATTGTAATAAACGTTTTGATAAAGGGTTATAATAGAAATCACTACATAAAATAATAATAATTTGGTCCTGGTCTTTTGTAAAACTAAACATATAAAAATAGTAGAAAACATACAAGACTGTAAATCGTAAGAAGGCATTCCAAATATATCAAATGGAATACCTGATTCTTTAAAAAGAAAATGTTTACCATGTTTTACAAGAGTATCAAATGTATCTTTATCATCTAGAGGTCTTGGTTGTTGAAATATTCCTTTTAAAATCAAATTCAACATGAAATTCACAAAAAATCCAAATAAAAAAGAATACAAAAATGTTTTTTTATTCCATAATAAAAAAAAAGAAATTATAAATAGTATCATTGAACCATACTGACCTATGTTATAAAAAATGGATGAAACAATTGTCATATATATAAAATACATATTTATATGACACTTATTTACTTACTTGCTTATTTATTTTTAATTTTAATTTTTAATTTTTAATTTTTAATTTTCAAAAGAATAAGATTTTTACTATTAATATTGATACAAACATTCGCATACTAATGTAACACACCAATCATTTCCATTTAAATTGAGTACATTCCCTTTATCATCTAATAATTTTACGCAGAGTCTCTCTATATTTACCGGACCAAAATAAGTTCTTACACTTTCTTGCAAAGACCCACTAAAATCTACTAACAAAGAACCAGTAGGGACGCCCGTAGATGTTTTTATTGGAATTATAGCTAAAATATCAGAGCTTGTTGGTGCTTTGGACAAATAATTTGTCACATTATTGTTATTGTTATTTATTTCATTAATAGTATAAATTTGTGCTTGTGTAAGTGTTCTTGGAGCACTTGGCAGGACAATTTGGTTGGAAGAATAATCTCCATTGTATTTTCCACCGATTAATAAACCATTTATACTGGTTTCTTGATTATCAAACACGCTTTCTAATACAACATCATTTACCAATTCTTGTAAATTATTACCTAGTTGTTGTTGTGTTGCACAAGTATATGGTAAATCCGGCGAATAATACGACGGAACTTTTAAATTACTTGTAAATTGAGTAATAGAAACAAGACTATTGTTTACATGATTTTGATTGTAATCGTCAATTACCAAAATTAAATATTTTGGTCCATTTAAATCTAAAATAGCAGTTGCATTATTACCAATTTCATTTACATTTATATAAGGAAGACGAAACCCCATTAACCAACCCAATGAATTATTAAAAAAATGATTGGACTTACTTAAACAACTATTTGTGCATTGAAGATTTCCAGAAAAATCGTAAAAAAGAATAACGGTAGAAGTTGTAATGTTGAAACTTGGAATTATGCCTAATGGATCTGTATATGTTCCGCCGTATAAATACAGTGTTACTATTCCATTTGCAGTGTTTATATACATAGGCGAATTTGTAGTGGTTACGATTGGCGGATAAGTAGGAAAAGTAAACCCTGCGGATAGAAAAGAATTATTTACTTGTGTTTGAAAAGTGGTCTGACTGTAATTACCTGGAGGAACAGAAATAGGAATAGAATATTCTCCATTTTGTATCCAAAAACAAGTATTACCGTAATCGATGTCAATAGCATACCAACTATATGGTATTTGGTAAGAATACACGCGTAAGCTCAATGCATTTTTTAATGTATCAGACAGATCACATGTATAAGAAGTAGAGGAAGAACTTGGTCCGCTTGTATATTGACGAAATTGACTATCTAAATTAATAAATCTCGAAATAGTATTTTTCAAATTTGGATTTAAAGAATCTTGTTTTACTGGAACTTCATATGTGTCCGTAGTTGCAATTTGTTCACGTTCCATCGGAACATGTTGACTACCGTACACTTGTACTTTTTGATTACGGTCTGTAATCTTATCCAGTTGATTTTGGTCATTTTGTGTTACATATTCGTTCGAATACCAATTCTTTATTTGATTTTCACCAGCTGGATAAATCGCTTCATTCGACATATTGCTAAACGTCTCCACAATTGTTGTTGGTTGTTCACTCGATGTTTCCTTTTTTTTTGCTACGAGTCCCTGTGAATAAGAAAGCAATTGTTCTTGAATATTCTTGAAAAAAATGGATAATTTAGGATTCTTATCTTTGAATTTATGAATAAGTGT
>Ga0114968_10000954_pt1 | contig 21963 bp, 19 predicted proteins | sample M_130807_EF_Meta_FD_87020 | JGI IMG/M metagenome (GOLD analysis project Ga0114968, IMG submission 87020) | Freshwater microbial communities from Lake Montjoie, Canada to study carbon cycling - M_130807_EF_MetaG | ecosystem: Environmental > Aquatic > Freshwater > Lake | place: Lake Montjoie... | reverse complement strand
CGGAAGAAATCCCAACCTGCAGCACTGTTCAACTCTGGATCAAAGCCACCGACTTTCTCCAAAAGTACTCGCGTAAAGATTGCAGTGCTTTCACCACTCAATACGATACTCACCCCTGGTTGATCAATAAAAGCTGTGGCGCATGGACCTCTAAAATGTGGCATGTGAGTTGAAATGCGCTTCTTACTACCGTCATCAAAGCGCCCGATGCCACAATAAACTAGGTGGGTATTCGGGCTAAATAGAAGAAGTTGTTTTTCGATTTTTTGAGGTTCCCACGTGTCATCCGCATCCAAAAATGCAATGAAGTCCCCCGTTGCCCTCGACAACCCTGATTTCCGCGCCCCCGACTGTCCTAAATTCGGTTGGTTCACCAAGCAAATACGATCTCCAAATTTCTTAAGTATCTCCAGAGAATTATCAGTTGAACCGTTATTGACAACGATAATCTCGATATTTGAGTAGGTTTGGTCAATAACACTCTCAATTGCCTGACCAACAAATCGAGCATAATTGTAGTTTGGGATAATTACAGACACTTTTTTTTCATTGCTCATTTCATTTAACTCCAATTAACATACTCAAATAATTTCTACCCATAGTTCTCAGAGAGTATTGTTCTAACCAATCTCGAGGCACCGGCTCTCTATTTTGGGCAGTACCTTCTATAACTTCGACCATTTTATTGAAAATCGCCGCCGAATCTTCATAAGGGACAAGATGAGCGTATTTTTCAGGGTTTGGAAGTTCGTGCAGCACTCCAGAGAGGGTCAAGATGCTCGGGGTTCTGCTGGCGAGAGCTTCGATGTAAACCAAACCAAAGGCCTCGTCCTGTGGGCCAATTGGAACATGCACGAAAACATCTAATTCCTGTAAGAATCCCAAAACATCAGGATGCCAATCTGTCAAGGAATAATCAGAGGCATCTAGCGTCGCCAATTTCTGCTTTATTTGACTAAATGAATCGGCCGGAGCTCCAACTATTTCTAAGTAGGAATTCGGATACCTTGCTTTCAACATTATGAATGCATCAACTGAGAATTGGACTCCTTTCCAACCCGTCAATCTTGAAACAATACCTATTCGAAATACTTCTTGTAGCTTCGAACCATCATTCCGCGTCGATTGCAAGCCTTCTGCAAATCTATCAATGTCAACACCATTATGAATGAGGATTACTTTGGCGGGTCTAACCTTCTCGTTACTAATTAGAACATGTTTTACAACCTCAGATACAGCAACTATTCGAGTGGACAGATAGTTCGCTGTGCGATCAGCCAGGATTCCACTACGCATTTTATTTTTGGTATGAAAATTTGAGTGATGCCTGATGAAAATTCGATGGCGCACTCGAGTCATATAAGCAGGCAGCAACCCTAAAATTGTTGCGTACTGACCACTAGCCATGATCGTGGCTGGCCTAGAGACTAAGACTTGTTGAGTTACCGAAGCGAACATCCAGGGAAATCCATACTTGGACCTTTTTGCGACTAAACACGGATCGATGCCTATTTGCCGCAAACTCTTACAAATCTCAAGCTCTATTTCACCGATTATCACAACCTTAAATGTGTAACCAGACTTTTGGAAGCTCTTAACAATCTCCAAGAGCATGGGGCTGGCATTTACATCAGAGAAAAGAAATAAAACGTGCGCTCGCTGGGTAGATTCATTCAGGAAGAAACGAGAAGCCATTTCCACATTCTATATTCCAAATTGATCCGAATACCGTACTCACCGCCGCATGGCATTGATATATAAAGAGCGAAGAGGGAAACATATGGTTAATTGGTATCATTTGGTGCTCATCGAAGCAATTCTAATTCGGCCCTCGCTCTTTTCGTAGATTGCAAATACATCTTTGCGCATGAGGACTAGATTCCATTGGTGGATGTATTTCAAAGCCTGACTTAAATTTGTAGCGAGAAGATATGGAGTTTTGCGTACAACTCCAGATTCATCGAGATAGAACCAGCAATATTTATCGCCTAATAGCTGATCGACGGTAATCAAGAATTCCACTGACCCAAAATTAGGACTAATTTCCATAACAATAATTTCTACCTTGCCAGACAGAAGCGTCTCATGGGCTCCTTCAACAACTTGTGCCTCATACCCCTCCGTGTCTATTTTAAGTAGCGAGATAGTCTGCTTTCCAAGGAGCTCTCCAAGAATGGTATCGAGTTTGCGCACTTGAACTTCACCTTGGCCACCTCGAATCCCTGGGTGGGCAGAAAGAGAAGCCGCTCCAGAGTGTGCTTGATTATCTAAACCAAAAAGTGTTGCTCTACCGTCAGTATTTCCAATTGCATAGTGGAAAATCTGGCCTTGATTGCTAATGTCCAATCGAGTATTGCCCAAGGCCGCAAAACACTGAGTTGAGGGCTCAAAAACCATAAAGCTTGCTGTCGGCTTGCTACCTTTCATACTGTGCCACAGAGTTACACCAATGTTTGCCCCTACATCTATATACATCTCAGCTAATTCAAGCCCTCCCAAGAAGGAAAGGAGGGCTCGTTCGTAAGTGCCTTCATAAATTGTCTTCGATATCCAATCATTGGCGTCCGTCAGCAGAGGAAATCTGTTGGGTAGTCGGATATTTTCGCCATCTGTAACTTTTTGGACCCTTGCGGCGACCTTCCAAACAAATTGAGATCCCCGCCACCCATTTTTGGCGAAAGCAAAAGCGGCCCTATGGCAAACGGGAGGGCGTAATTGCAATTCCAAGTCCCCCAAGAGTTGAACTAATATTTTGACAGGCTCATACGGCTTGTACTTGTAGATAGAAGTATAAGCCTTAGAATACTCCAATGCCCGTTGCCTCATCTGATGTCTCCAAAATTGAAAGCTGCAGGATTTGTGGCTCATCTGATTTGAATTTCATTCTAGATTTGGGTGTTCAGCCACTCTCGGGAGTCTTTCCTGAACGAGGTGAATCTGATCCACCTTCTGGGCCGTTGATTATCCTTAAATGTGAAAAATGTGATCTTGTGCAGTTAGCTCATGATTACCCAAAAGAGTGGTTGTATGGCGAGAATTATGGATATAGGTCAGGCCTTAATAGCAGCATGGCTAAGCACTTAATCAGCAAAGCTAAAAATTTGGAAAATTATGTCAATCTTGCTACTAAGGATTTTGTTCTAGATATCGGAAGTAATGATGGAACTTTGCTAAATGCCTATTCCAAGGGACTCCATCGGGTCGGAATTGATCCAACACTTGGGAAATTTTCAGAGTTCTACGATTCGGATGTCCATAAAATTGAGAAGTTCTTTACCTCAGATGCATACTTAGAAAACTTTAAGAAAGCAAAGCTAATAACATCAATATCTATGTTTTATGATTTGCAAAACCCAAGAAAGTTCGTCGCTGATGTAAGGGATTGCCTTAGTAAAGATGGGTTTTGGCACTTTGAACAATCGTATTTGTATTCAATGTTATCTGCTAATTCTTACGACACAATCTGCCATGAGCATCTTGAGTATTACTCTTTGAAAGCAATTAAATATTTGTTGGAACTAGAAGGTATGAAGATTATCGACGTAGAACTAAACAGAATCAATGGCGGAAGTTTTGCAATTACCGCGACACACTTAGATAATCCAGTTTCAACATCACCTTTAGTTGGGTGGCTACTTGAGAAAGAAGAGCTGAGTGCTCAGTTAGAGACTAATCCACTATTGCAATTTTCCAAATCCGTACCCCGTCATCGTGAATCGCTCCAGAACTTACTAGGTCGGTTGCAAGACGCTGGCAAGGTGATTTGGGGGCTTGGCGCATCAACAAAAGGGAATGTCCTGCTGAACTACTGTGGATTTGATGAAAAGATAATATCTAGAATTTGTGACGTAAATGATTATAAATACACCCGAATGACGCCAGGTTCTCACATTCCAATCTGCCCAGAGAGTGAGTTGATAGCAACAATGCCAGATTTTGCGATTGTTCTCCCTTGGCACTTCAGGGACAACATCATTTCTCGGCAAACGGAGTATACGTCTCGTGGAGGTAAACTGATATTCCCACTTCCGGATATTGAAGTTTTGTCGAACTAAAGTCTAGTCACACAAATGAAGGCACATCAAAGACTCCCTAAATTTGCGCTCACATATGACAATACCGCGTCATTCGACGGAACTGGTGCTCAGATTCAACGGATCCTTGGTGTCTATGCCATTTGCAAAAAATTCAACATACCTTATTTTCATTCTGGGATTGCTGAACTAATTATTACACCATTGGATCCTTACCAATCTGAGTTAGAGCTCCATCAATATTTGGAGCGCGTTAACCACTACTTCGATTTTCCCACAGATCAAAAGGCGGGTGGCGACAGAGTTGTGTCAAAATTACAAACTCTAACAAGGATCAGACTATTAAAGATGCTATTAGTGAATAAATTGAATTTCAGTAATTTAGAGCTAATTGCAATTGCCAATCCATTTCAAATTCTTAATTTGATGCCTGAGATCTATACACTGGCGGCTAAAGATCTGAATCCCACCATCTCTGAAACTAAATCCAAAAAGATTGTAGTTCACTATAGACGTGGAAGTAATACATTGGATGTTTTGCCCGGGGAATCAGCTCCACGCGGACTTCCAAATGAGTGGTATCAAAAAACTCTCAGAAAGTATGTTTCAATTTACTTGGAGCTAGGCATAGAGTTTACCGTAGAGATTTATACAGATATGCCCAAAACTTCATTCACGTACTTTCCAAAAGAATTTCAATCTGATTTGTGGGCCTATGAACCTAGATTTAGAAATGGATCAGTCGAAGTGCTTGGTGAAGATATAAGAAGTACTGTTTTTGCAGAATTTGGAGAGAAAATAATCGTTCACCATGGTGGAGACCCACTGCAAGGGCTGATTAGCATGAGCCAAGCGGATGTTTTAATAACTAGTCGATCTAGTTATTCGTATATTGGAGGACTACTTAACCAGAAGGGGAAAGTGATCATCCCGCCTGGATTTTGGCACAGTAAATTACATTCCTGGTCTTTAGAACCTTAGACCATCCATTAATTTCCATAAATCAATTTCAGAATGAACCGACCTATTTTGGACTGGCTCAATGAAGGAATCCAAACCGGTCTCTTTCGTGCCAGATTCCAATGCCAATCCTCTATTTTCAAGGTAGTCAAGAAGGAATTGGTAATGAGTCCGGGGCGGAAATATAGAGCATCTCCATGATTTCTCTCTGGATAAATTCTAGTTGAAACTCTCTTGAAACCTTGCCCTACTAAGAATTCATCCAACTGGCTGAGAGTATTTTGACCATGATAAAGCTCCGCGGTTGATACTTCGGCTTGAATCCAGCCAACTCTTTCTAATAGATCCAATGCCCCTTTCACTGCTTCTAACTCACCACCTTGAATGTCCAGAATGACTAAGGTCTCCAATTTATTCGCACTCCATTGTCCCCAATAGTTTCGCAGGGAGGAATCCAAAGTTATTGTGAGCACTTGAATTTCATTCTCGATTTCAAAGTCCGGGAGAATCTTCTTTAATTGATTGAGGTCTGGGCTGAGAAGACTGCTTGATCCGTGATTCAGCACATGAAAACTTCGTATTGTCCCAGCCTCGGAAGCAACTGCACCTTCGAAGATTGTTATTCGAGAGTCACTTCCGTAATTTTGCCTTAATTTTGCAATTGCACTTGGCTCCGCCTCAAACAGATATGCTTTTTTAACACCCGCCTCAAGAAAGCCCTTAACTTCTCCCCCTTCCCATGCGCCAACCAGTATTACATTTGATGGGATAAGTTTAATTTTTTTGAAAACATGGAACAGGTCGTATGCCATTTCTATCTCCGGTCCTTCATCTGTATGTATTCGAAAAAAGACGCAAGTGCTTGAAAATTCTTACTGTGAGATGCTGAAAAATCCTGTTGCGGACTCTTTGAAGTAGATTCACCACTCCAGAATTCTTTCCAAAAATGCTAATTGAGACATTTATCGCAATTTGGTTAGGAAAATCAAAGAGGAGCCAGATCAGGAAATTAAAAAATGTGGGTAAATCTAAGAGGATGGCTACATTCAACATAGCAACATAGAGGACGCTCGAGTTTCGATTTTCTATAAGCTCCCGAGTGAGTTGCGGGGCGTAGACTTTTTGAAAAGCTACGATCAAGCGAGACATGTCAACCCGGAAACGTTCAGTAGTTGAATTACTAAGAGGGTACATTCGGTAAAGATCTGGTCCCCCATTTTCATTGTGGGAATAAGGACTCCTTGGCCAAAGTCCATACTCCCATGGAGTTTCCATAAGATTCCAAGAAGTATTCCCCTGCAAATCAACTTCATTTTTTTGTATTCGGCAGCTGGGTCTTAAAACATTATACTTTCGAGTGATTTTTGTCCCGTCACCTATTCCATCCATATGCCTAAGGATTTCAACCGATGGGATTAGTACGTTCGCTGGAGAAAATTTCACACTTGGCCCAAATGGGTTATCCGGACGAGGAATTCTTTTACCTTCAGTGAAATCGGAAGTCCACCACTCCCTAAAAAGTTTAGGCGTAACTAAGCAACTTCCATGCATGGTCGTAACCTTGAAAGATCGTTTCGTATCACCCTTATTCGGATTAAATGTTGAGTAGAGAGATAATATTCGGATTGGCCCGGGAAGCTGCGTGAGGTCGCCGACTGATCGTCCATCATTTCTCTCAGATAATTCGAGTACTTCCATAGAAAAATCTAGGAAGGGCTTAGAATCCGTGTGCACGTAAGCGTGATCGTCATTACACATTAACGTTATTAAATCTAAATTCTGTTCCTCAAGAATTGTGGAAATTTTCGACCAATCTTCAAAATAGAGCAATCTTTTCCACTCAATAACAGCCTCAGTAAAGTTAAGCTCGATTTCCGTAGCAACCAAATCTTTGTACTCGACAAAGTCATCATCTAGTTCAATAAAGAAGTACGGGTGAGTCAGCCCAAGTTTGGACCACGACCGCAATGAGGTTAGAAAAATTTCGAGACGCTCCCATGCACTGCCCGTGCGGGAATGCCCGATATCGCCCACCGAGCTCAGTGACCTATTCGTGATGAAGACGCTGACTAAGAGAATGTTTTTCATGTGATTTAAGTCGGCCGCCAAGAGGATTCAAGGACCTTGAGGTTTGGGAATCTGTATGCCTCCGAATTGATATTTTTCCAAGAACTCCAATTTGAAGGGAGCCAAGTTTCAGCCCCTCTCAGTGATGCTAATTTTGCACCCCACCAAGAGAGAGAACTGTTTGCTCCAATCATAGACTCACTCATTGCCATTGTTCCTAAAGTTTCCCAGGCGTCAAGCTGTTGAGCGTCTAACACCAAGTTGGGCTTAATCTTCTTGATGAGTTCTGGTATGTGATCAGCATTTTCCGTAAGTATTATCAAATAATTTGCCTTTAGCTTATCGACATTCTCTAGGAAGTACCTATCGTGCAAGTTGCCGATAAAATTTGGATTTGAAGGGACTTGTGTCGAATATGCACCTGTACGGATATGAAGAATTGAATAATGCTGCGGGATCAAGTCGGTTGCCAACAGTTTTGATGCCACCTTCTCAGCGTATGGCAGAATTTCCAATTCAACAGCACCTTGTGCTTTTTCTGAGTACCTGTTTTCCTGGAAGTATCCAGAAATTATGCGAGAATTCGTATACTTACTAAAACCTTGTGCCTGATCATCTCGAGGATCCTCTTGGTGATAACCCAAAAGTGATTCGGCAATTCCTTTCCCCACCCGCTTGCTCCAAAGCCATTCGGTGGAGTGACTCAAATTCTCCCTCCAAGGCGACAATGCGCCTGAATTCAGAACGTGTGGACAGTTTTCAAATAATTCCTTGAGTTCCAAATGCATGATCTTGTCATGATGCCCATAGTGAAACCGAGAGGGATAAAATGCAATTTTTGTTTGCAGTGAGTGAGCATAAGTCCACTGAAACAATTGGTTTCCAAGTCCGCCTTTAATGACAATGATTGGCTCCACACTTAAATTCTACACTAGTTAATTAACCGAAAATTGCATTATATTATTTAAATAATGGGTGCATAAACCCTATGGTTATTCGTCACAGAGAAAATAGGACTTTCCCAACCTCTTCAACGCGCATTTGATTTGCAATACCATGATCGAAGCTAGGCAAATTCGGCGCATCACCCCCACGCAATAGATTTGCAAAGTCAATAAAGAGATTTCTAACTGCTAGCTGTCTTACGTCTAATTCAAATTTTTTTAGATCCTCATCTATAGACCCGAGATTCAGCTCCTGAGTACAATCTCTTCCCGAAACATTCAAGTCCTCCCAAAATCGTGCGGACATATCATTGAGCCTGAAAGGATTTCTGTGAACTACTTGTGCAACACCTTTATCTCCTTGGATTGTTATTCTGTGCCCTAATGGATTAGCGATTTTCCGTGACACTCTGCAATTAAATTGGACACTGCCAAATAGCGCTTCGAAATCAATTTCTTGGGCATCAACTTCCAAGAGATTGCTCGTAATCTTAGTATTTAAAATACTGGTATCTTTAACTTGGAAATTGAAATGTAGTGGATCCACCACAGACATGTAATCAAAAACATGACTTGCGAAGTCCCGCAACACACCTCCGCCTTTTTCGGGGTCATTCCGCCAAGAGGTGGAGGGCGTCTTGGCCGCCCCCGAGGTTTCCCATCTGATGTCAACTTTTTGAATCTTCCCTAAATCACCGTCCGCAACTTTCATTCGCAACCATTTAATTAAAGGGTCATATCTAAATTGATAACCGATAGTCGCATGTCCACCAGTGGCATGGAGGGTTGCATTAATTCTTTTGGTTGCTTCAAGGTCTAGTCCTGCTGGTTTTTCGCAAAAAATACTCTTCCCATTTTCTAGAGCCGTGATAGCAAATTTCTCCTGGTAACTTGGCGGACAGGCTATAACCACCAAATCGACAAGTGGGTCCTTTATGATCTCGTCAGCTGACGAGAACAAAATTCCATTATTTTCTAAATCTTTACGGTCGGAAATTGGACATGAATTTCTAGATTTAGCAATGGAAGCAACACTAAACTCACTTATGGAGGCGATAGCGGGTAGCAAGGTTGACATTCCATAGCCTCCGCCAATGATTCCGACCATTATCGGAGGTATTTCTTGCTCCTCACTTCGCATTTACCCGCCTACATTCTGCACTCGTTGGACTGAATCCTCCTTATTCTAACCCGAGAACTTTGTTCGGTTCGATACTTACCATTAGAATGTCTTAAGAAGTTCAAGTGCCCCGTAGGGGAACGATAGTAGGAGGTTTTTTTGGAATTTCGCGAAGAAATTCAAACCCTAAACCCCTGGGTAAATTTAGTTACTCGATTTCCAAATGATACATCAGAGCCATATGTACATTTGCGTACACAAGATTACATTGCTGTAATAGCTTTATATGAAAATAAGATAACTCTCGTAAAGCAGTTCCGAATCGCACTTAATATTGAGACGATCGAATTACCCTCTGGCCTAATTGATCCAGGCCAAACGCCTATTTCTGCAGCTTGGAAAGAGCTTGAAGAAGAAGCCGGACTAATTCCGACATCCGAAGCAATTTCACTGCCAGTTCAGTACATCGATAGCGCAAGACTTGAGACCCGTGTCTCGCCATTCTTTTTTCAAAGCACCAAAAAGAAGGTAGGTTGGGTGGCGGAGGCCGGTATTACTCCATTTTGGATTGAAAAAGAAAACTTAACTGAGGCACTCGACTCTGGATTGCTCTCTCTATCAAGTCATAGCGGTATGCTCGCGTACCTCAGAATGTTTGGAGAGATTTAATTGGCCTTACCAAATTCATTTGAAGATCGTCAAGTCGTGGTGGTCGGATTGGGCTACGTTGGTCTAACTCTGGGTGCATACTTGGCGGAGCTTGGCTTCCAGGTTCATGGCGTAGAAATTCGTGATTTGGTTCTGGATTCGTTGAAGGAAAAGAAAGCATTTTTTTGGGAGCCAAAACTTGATGATTTGTTAGCTCGCAATATAGATAGGGGGAGATTTACTTTCTCCACTGTAATCCCGCAATCTTTCGACAGGCGTGTGTTTATTATTACCGTCGGGACTCCAATTGATGGTGCAAAGAAGGCAATTCTTGACTCCATTATAAACGTAAGCGAGCAAGTCTCCTCGGCCATGAGTAATGGTGACATGGTTATTCTAAGATCAACTGTTAAGTTGAATACGACAAGGTCCGTAGTAGCACCGATTCTTGAAAGATCAGGGAAAAGTTTTGACTTGGCTTTCTGTCCCGAGAGGACTTTAGAAGGTGCGGCGCTGACAGAACTCGGATCACTTCCTCAAATAGTCGGCGCTTCATCCCATGAAGCCAGGTTAAGAGCATCGAATTTCTTTCAGCAAGTAACGCCTAACGTGGTGAATGTATCGAATATAGAAACTGCGGAAATGATCAAGTTAGTGGATAACATGCAGAGAGATGTCTTTTTCGCAGTTTCTAATGAGGTCGCCCATCTTTGTAATTCCCAACCCATCAGAGCTTCCGAAGTTATTTCTGCCGGTAAGCTTGGATACAAACGTACCAATTTAGCTACCCCTGGACCAGTGGGGGGCCCATGTTTAGAAAAAGACTCATACCTGCTCTCTGAATCAGTAGCAAATTTTGGTGGAGTTGCACGAATTGCAATGGCCGCTCGAGAGACAAATGAAAATGTAATGGTTGAAGCATCGGCATTTATCTCATCGTGGGTAAATGAACATGCACTTGAAGCGAATAAAAAGGTCGCCGTTTTAGGAATGGCCTTTAAAGGAGTCCCAGAGACTAATGATCTCCGTGGCTCACCAACACTTAAGCTTCTGGATTTGCTAGGGGAAGAGATTGGAAATGGAGATGTTTACTGTTGGGATCCAGTAATTCCAAACTATGAGTTAACAAGCCTTGGGTATAAATCATGTGCCACACTCAATGAAGTTCTCAAAGGAGCTTGTGCGGTAATACTTGTGAATAATCATCCTGAGTTGGATAATCTCGATCTTGTCGCACTATCTGAATCCTCTTCAGGGCCAATGCTAATTTACGATTTTTGGGGAAGAAATGATCATAATTTAACGTTGGCTGGAAATAGTGATTATCATTCTTGGGGAAATCACTCGAAGGCAAATGTTGATCAAAGGAATAGAAATTGAAAACTTGTTTGGTTACGGGTGGAACAGGATTTATTGGCTCGGCACTTACGCGTTTACTTTTAGAAAAAGGCTTTAAGGTAAGAGTATTAGACGACAATTCACGTGGGAATTTTCGACGTCTCACAGATGTTATGAGCTCCCTAGATATTCGAGAAGGCGACATTAGAAACGCAGATTTGGTCTCAAAATCAATGCTAGGCGTGGATGTTGTGGTGCACTTAGCATATATAAATGGAACTATTAATTTCTACGAAAGACCACGCGAGGTTTTGAATGTAGCTGTTGTAGGTATGCAAAATGTTCTAGAAGCAATGAAAATAAATAATGTGCCGGAACTATACTTAGCATCTAGCTCTGAGGTTTACCAATACCCTGATGTATTTCCGACCCCAGAAGCGGTTCCACTAGTCGTCCCGGATCCGTTTAATCCACGTTATTCCTATGGTCTTGGCAAAATAGTGCAAGAGTTTATGAGTATTCATGCAGATACCTTTTTGAATAGATTGGCAATCTTTCGACCCCATAATGTTTACGGCCCCGATATGGGATTTCAACATGTGATTCCAGAACTTTGCTCAAAGATTATGGCTGAAGATGGTGATCAAGTTGTGTTAAAGGGTGACGGCTCGCAGAGTCGGAGCTTCTGTCATATTTCCGACTTCGTCCAAGGCTTTAATCTTTTGCTTAACGCAGAGTTTGAGCGTGAGATTTTCAATTTGGGAACTCGCGAGGAAGCAACAATTTCACACCTTGCCGGAGTAATTGCCTCCAGTTTGGGCCGCCAAATCGAGTTCTCCACGTCCATCGCTCCTACAGGGGAAACTAACCGTCGCGTTCCAGATATCTCGAAAATCGAGAAACTTGGTTTCTCTCAGGCAACAAAACTCCAATCAGGCGTTAGTGAATATTGTGAGTGGTTAATTTCAAATCCAATGTAAGGGGAGCAAATGGAAAAGGTTTTTGCTTGTCAAGTGTGTAGTTCACCAAAATCACGACTAGTCATCGACATGGGATTGACGCCGCTCGTGAACACTCTTCCTCCAATGGATTTAAATCCACCCGTTGATTGCGTGTACGACTTGGCTCTTATCCAATGCGAAGCTTGCACCTTAGTCCAGCTCAGATTTGCGCCAGACATGGAATCCGTGTTTCCGGAGTCGTACCCGTACCTGTCAGGCCTGACGACCCCCCTCGTGAGGAATTTTCAGAGTCAAGCGCTCGATGTAGTCAAATTTCTAAGGGAAAAATTCATGGAAAAGCAATTCAGAGTTCTAGATGTCGGATCAAACGATGGTTCTTTACTGCGGTGCTATTCCGATCTTGGCTGTGATGTTTATGGAATCGAACCGACTCAAGCTGCAGATGTTGCCAATTCAAGTGGAGTTAAAACACTTAAAGCTTATTTCGATGCCCAGTCTGTTCATAAAGTAAAGAGTGAAATAGGCAAGGTTTCTCTCGTCACGGCAACAAATGTCTTTGCACATATCCCTGACCCTATACAAATTCTTGCTGATATCTCTGAAATTCTGGAGGACGAAGGGCTTTTTGTCTCTGAAAATCACTATTTACCTGACCTAATAGATCAACTTCAGATAGATACTATTTATCATGAACATTTGCGTTATTACACGGTCGTGAGCATAGAGGAGTTGTTAAACAGAGGTGGTTTCGATTTGATAAAAGTCCAGAAGATAGGAAGCCATGGTGGTTCTGTCCGTATTTGGGCTGCAAGAAAAGGAATCATGCCTATTGACACATCGGTTGCCGAGTTTAAAGAGTCAGAAATGCAGGCAGGGATTAATGATGGAAGTTTTATCCCTGCTTTTGATGATTCGGTTAAAGTCTGGAGAAATGAACTTCGCACTTTAATAACTTCACTTAATATGAAAGGTGCCAAGATCGGTGGAATTGGCGCACCTTCTCGGGCAGTTACATTGATTTCCTATGTTGGACTCAACCACATTGACCTATTTGCTATCGGTGAAAAAACTGGCTCAAAGAAAATTGGTAAACGTATACCCACAACTAAAATTCCCATTATTGACGAAGCTGAGATTTTGAATGCGAAGCCTACTCACTTGCTCCTGCTATCGTGGCACATGGGTGATGACTTGATGTCTAATCTAAGATCGAAAGGATTTGAGGGTGATTTTATTGTGCCGTTGCCCATACCAAGGGTTGTAAAGGCCTAAACGCGATAAGTCTGCTATCACATTAATCCCTAGTAGGAGGTTTTATGAAATACAAATTGCGCAATTTGGAAAATCATGTAGTTCTCATTACCGGAGCTAGTTCTGGGATTGGGATGGCGACAGCAAAAGCCTTTGCAGAAGAGGGCGCTAAATTAGTTCTAAATGGTCGAGGCCAAACTCGACTAGATTCAATAGTTCAAGAAATTGGTCCATCTCAGGCGATTGGCGTAGCAGGTGATTGCTCTGACTCTGCGGTAACCAAGAAAATGGCGCACATAGCCATGGAGAATTGGGGACGTATAGATGCACTTGTTGCCAATGCAGGTACAGGATTTTTTGGATCAGTCTTGAGCGGGAGTGACGAGCAAGTAGTTGAAACAGTTCACACAAATTTCATTGGAACAGTTCAGCTCGTCAGGGCGGGGCTTCCCCACTTAATGGCGCAGAGAGCAGGCGATATAGTAATAGTTGCTTCTGCCGCTGGTTATAGGGGGTATGCAAATGAAGCCGTCTATGCAGGTACAAAGCATGCCCAAGTAGGGTTCGCGGGAAGTCTTGATAGAGAAGTTCGTGAGAGTGGAATTCGTGTATCTCTAGTTTGCCCGGCAGGAACTGATACTCAATTTGCGTTTGGCAATGGTAGAACTCCGGGTGACCTCAGTCTAAAGGACTACCTTGCACCAGAAGATGTTGCCTTTCAAATTCTTACGATAATTAAAATGCCGACTACGATGAGAACTCAATCTTGGGGTACTTGGTCAATGAAGCAAGGTTCATAATTAAAGTCTCGGTAAGAATTGCCCATGGGTCGATTCAAGCCGGTGTAATTTTTCTAAAATTTTTGTCGCTTTGACCACTTCGTCTTCTTGTATGTCATTCAGAAACTGATGCGATCCAATACCCACAGGCACGGGGAGATTTTGATTTCCGTTTCTATGCTTAACTGTATCCATTAATGACCTCATCAACTGCCGAGAGTCTAAGAAGCCCTTGTGCATGGTTGGTAAACCTAGGTCTCTAGTAACTCTAAAAATTCGGGTGAGCTCAACTTCATCAAGGAGGCCTCGGTTGAAAGATATACACGATGAAAAGATGCAATCAAGTGCAACTGCTTCACCATGCAATAATTCTGGAAGCGAATCTTGCTCGATCAATGGGCTAAAAGAGTGCCCAAAGTCCACCGCGCGCATCAGGTTGTCTTCCCAAAGGTTATTTTGTAAATTATTGATCATGACAGTAATTGCTCGGTTAATAACTTTTACGGGTATGGCACCATACTGGAATTTCTCCTTACGGAGCAAAGCGGAATTTCCTTCTAATAATGAAAACAAGCTTAAGTCCTCGATTATCGCAAGCTTAAGTATTTCTCCAAGGCCATTGCATATCTCTCTATCACTTTGAGTTTCAATAAATTTTCGATGCAAAAAGACCGCAGCTGGAGGATAATAAGTTCCAAGTCGATTTCGGCGGCCCAGGTGATTCACCCCCGTCTTGATTGCAACACTTACATCAACAATGCCAAGCAAAGTTGTAGGAACACGGATATATGGCACCCCGCGCCGATAAATTGAACAGGCAAATCCCACAGAATCTAATAGTGACCCTCCACCAATCGCAATTACAGGCTCAGATCTACGCAATAAACCGAAATCTTCCATTTGTTTAATCAACACCATGGTGTCATCCAAAGTCTTTAGTGTCTCATTAGCTTCGATTGAAATGACAACAGAACCCGGAGAATTGACTTCAAAATATTCGTTAATTGTCTCAGAAAAATGAGAGTAGACATTGTTATCAACAAAAACTAACCGCCGCGACGAACCATTGGGCTCGAGAAGAGAACGGTTCTCAAGGTCAAATAGATTGGGCGCATATGTAATCTGGTACTCCATCGGCTTGGAAGCGGTTAATTGCCACCTAGCCGGAAATTCAATCACCATAACGGACCTTCATTTCCTGTGTCAGTTTGCAACTTAAAGCATAGAAGAGAATCGCCTTATCTAGATCACCGACTTGCACCTTGAAAGGCAGCATTCTAACAAATTGGGAAACGTGCAGAAAATCAAGAAGCTCGGGATTTAGTTCAAGTCCAGGGGAGGCGAAGCTCTCTAAAATGATTTCATTAAACTGGGTTAGTGGGGTAGGAATTTCGTACTCAAGAAAAACAGATGCACCGCTAACCGAAGGCTTGTAATCACTCATTATTCCATAATGACTACTACTGCATTGCAAGATTTGTGAGAAATCAGCCTCTTTGCAATCAACAATGTTTTCATCATATGGATCAATTAGTCGAATCTCTAATGACTCAGGATGGATTAGGATATTTTCTAATGTTAAATTTCCATGCGTAAAACATTCGTTGCCAATTTTTATCGTAGCCACAAAGGTCCTCAACCAATTGGCCTGTGATTTAAGGGAAGGAAAACCGACACCATTCAAATAAATTGTAGAAAAGTTTGAAAAGACTTCAAAACCAAGATTCTCACACGCATCGTTCAACTTCTGTAAAACTTCCTCTTGCAAGTAGACATCTAGAGATCCTGGATAAGAATCAAAGCGTGAGTAAGAGTGTAGGCGGGTAGCGCTATCGATGATTTTTGCTGCAATGAGTTCGATCTGTCCGCGATCCGGGGAGAAATTAGAGAAATATGATTTTAGGTTGCAAAATCCTTCATAGTATTCGATATCAAAGTAGTATGAATCATCGTTGGTCCCAAGTTGCAAAACTTGTGGGAAGAGACCCGGTAGCAGCGAATTATACCGTTGTAATCTTTTCAATTGACTATGCCAACGAACTTCCCCGTACTCCCTATTTTTGACGGAACTAATTGATTTACGTACTCGTAAATCACCATCACCCATTTGAATCAGCTCAGTCTTACCGAGGGATCCTCCTTTAAGAACTTCAAGAATCTTAATCTGCATGATTTGAGAAACTTGGTGAGGATTGAATTGATTTGTACTCTTCAGGCGAACCGATTACTAGCGTGGCGGAAGACTTCGTCACGTCATGGCTTAAAGGTTCAAAGAAGAAATCATCGTCCAACATCAAATTAATAATGTCAGAGATATATAGTTCCTTAGCATCTTTAGATTCAGTCAACTCAGAGAATTTCTTAAAGTAGCTTTGGAATACTGCCGCTGTGGGGAAGCCGTAAAGCCCGCTGGTTGCCCAATTAGAGATAACGCGTTTCTCGACTATCTTAAGAATTCTGTCTTCTTGGATGTCAACGTAACTATAACTTGGAGACTCCGCAAGGAATACATCGATACTTCCATGCCCCATTTGTAAAGTTTCTTTCAAGGCTTCAATATCTCGCCCAAGCAAAATAGTATCTGCGTTATGGAAAACGATAGGTTTGTTCAAATTCAAATTCAGAATGTCAAGCGACTCATTAGCAGTGTCGGCTTGACCTTTGGTTTCACCTATGTAATTCAAATTTTCTGGATCTATTCCAAGATTTAGCAAAGATACTTCAAGTTCTTCCCGAAAGAAGACATCCCGTTGGTGAGCAACCAGATAGACATTTAAAAAAGAATTGGAGGCAACTAAGTTCTGGATAATTATCTCAATTACTGGGCGCCCAGAAATTGGCAGCAAGTATTTTGGAATATCAATACCCACATCATGAAACCGCGTATTTCTACCAGCCATGCAGATTACGAGATTCATCTAATCCTTATCCAAGCCGTCCAAAAACTTTACTGAATGCTTAACTTATGGCTGTATCATAGGGTAATGCTCAGCTCTTTACGCACAATGGGGGTCTTGAATTCGTTCTTAACCGGGAAAACTTTTCCTGGAAAATGGAGACTTGAGAACCTCTTAGTGGCGCTGGTACGAGTAAGACCAGATTTTTACCTTCACCCATTAGGTTTTTGGTGGAGAATAGAGGACAAGTCTACCAAGAGAACATTCCTTGTAAATTGTGAGAACTCGACGAGCAATTTATTCCGAAAGTTTTTTGGCGTGGAGCAGATAGTTTTCGTTGATATCGGCTCTAATCTAGGTTGGTACTCACTATTAGCAAAATCCCTAAATTCAAACTCTAACATTTTTGCATTTGAGCCCATGAATTCCGTGCGAGAGAAATTATTGGAAAATCTGAAACATAATGGATACCAGAACATTCATGTTGAGTCTTGTGCCCTCGGCACCACTTCCCATACCGCACAAATTTGGTCATATTCAGGAAATGATGGAATGCATACTTTGCACCCCATTGAGGACTGGGGTGCAAAGCCTAGTTATGAAGTAAGAATCGAAGTTTTGGATCGGTATACAAAATCATTGTGTGAACAAGACTTACCGATCTTATTAAAGTTGGATGTCGAAGGCTCAGAGATGGATGTACTGAAAGGAGCTACTTCTCTACTTAAGGTTGACAGAGTTCAGATGATAATTGAAGTAAACGAAGCAATGCTCTCGGCTGCAGGTTCGTCGGCATTGGAACTGTTTTCTTTTCTCAATTCTTTCGGGTTTTCCGGCTACTGGATTTCTCCAGATACGACATTGATAGCTCAAAGTGCCGAATTTCCACTACCTCATCGCGGATATTTACCTGACTTTGAAGGCGCAAATTATTTTTTTACTAAAAATATAGAAGCTCTTGCACAAAAAATTAGGGTTAGGTAACTAGTCTTCAAGGATAATCTTATTCTTAAAAGTTGGATCAGATATTGGATCTAATAAGCGTGCAGTAACCTTCTTCCCAGCTTCTTCCAATAAAAGCACATCATCTACATGATCAAGCATTGCAAGTTTGTGCGTAATCATTAAAAAGGTGGTTTGGCCACGTAAGAGACTAAGCATCTCTAAAAATGCACCCTCAGTTTCTTCGTCCAATGAGCTGGTTGGTTCGTCCAAAACTATTAGGCCAGGTCTGTTGTAAACCGCACGAGCAATCCCAATCCGTTGAAGTTGTCCCCCACTAAAGTTAATACCCTGCTCGCTAATGTTTGTTTTTGACCTAAGCGGGAGCGTTTCGACCCAATCATCCAACGCGGCTATTTTAAGAGCAAGCTGCAACTTCACGTCATCGATGAGTTCAGAAGGTATTCCGAGAGCAACATTTTCTGCGATATTCCCAGAAATTATTGCAACAGTTTGTGGCAAGTAACTAACTGAGCCAACATTTGACGCTGCCCAATCTTTTGGAGGTTTTCCATCTAAAGTAACAACCCCTGTTCTCGGCTCGATCAATCCCAAAACGAGTTGGACTAGAGTCGTTTTACCAACTCCCGACTTCCCAATTACCGCAATTGTTCTTCCCTTTGGAATAGTGAGATCACCAAATTCAAATAGTTGGCCCGCATCCTGATAGCTGAAGGCAACATTTTTGAATTGGATCTGTGCTGGCTCTCGAGCAGTTATTTTTATTGATGGCTCCGAATTCCCAAGAATTTCTTCTGAAGATGAGGCACCCATCGATGATAATTTGTCTCTCAAAATGTTGATTGATTGCGAAGTCCCAGTATTGGCGTGCATACCGATCACTTGGGCCTGTAGTCTAAGAATAGATGGAACTAGGCGGCCAGAAGCCGCTAAGAAAACTACGATTCTACCTATTGCATCCACAGAGGTAGAGGTTGCCTGAGTGAAAGAGAAGACAATAATCCCTGAGAGAACCAAGCCAATTTCCAGGACGTATTTAGGCACCTGCCCGAGCCATAGAGACTTAACGTAAGCATCAGCGGCGACTGCGCGATCAGAACTAAATTTGTTAATGAAGTACGTTGATCGCCCCGACACCTTAATCTCGGGCAGTACTGCAAGGGAATCCATTAAAACGGTTTTACTTGCGACAGCGGCACTGCTGTATTCAGCGTTCATTTCCCGAGTTTTCTTTCCAATTTTATTTTGTGTTACATAGGCTAAGGTTCCAAAAGTCAGCAAAGTTAGTATCGCCATTGAAGGATAGACCACACTGAGTAACACAAAAAGAAAGGTGAGTAATATGACTTCAGACATTGCGAGCATGAAGTTACCTAGAATTCCAATTATCGAAATGTGCAGTGAATCCGTGACAGCTTGTGCTAATTCTTGTCGCGAATACCCAGCAACACTTAAATAATCACCATCCAATACTTTTTTCCAAATATCACCTGCAATACGGACCTGCTTTTCTGCCAAAAATTGAAGGACTTTTCGATTGAGATAAAGACTGCCAATAGTCTTAACAATAAAGAGTGATATCACCACTACACCAAGAAAAGTTATTTGTTTTGTCGCGGTGTAGTTGGCTATTTTAAGGAACTCTTCTACTTTAAGAATAGAATCCGAAGGAGTAGAGTTTGTAATGCTGACTGCTGCAATTACTCCGATAATTCCTAGACCGGCAGCGCCGGCCATATCTAACATTGCTAATGCGATTTGTCCTAAAATTGCAATTAAAAGTCTTATTTTATCGCGCTTATCTAAGTAAGACAAACTTTGTTTAACTTGCTCAATAATTAGTTTCATATGTGTTTAACCTCTTGCATTTCCGGTACCACGCACCAAAGCCGCGTACTTTCGCCAAGATTTTCTGTTAGATACTGAGCAATTTCTGACTTGATATTCCAAGGGAAAATCACTACATCTGTAGGTGCCTCAGAGAAGAGTGAAATTGGAGGAATAATTCTGATCCCGTTGGGAGGCATGAAGCGACTTTGCTTTTCAAGGCTCACGTCCGCAATTGCTTCAATCAATCCAGGTTCGATGCCGATGGAATTTAGGATAGTGCTCGCTTTTGCAGCTGCCCCGTAACCATAAATTTTGCCGTTTGCTGATTTAGTTAAGCGTAACCAAGTGTAAAAGTCGGTCAAAATCTTTGATACTTTTGTCGAGTACTCACTCCATTTTGTGGAATCAAAAAGTTGATCCTCCAATTCCAACTGAAGCATTCTTTGGACAGAGTCTTCAACTAAACTAGTTTCTGAATACTTAGTTAGCCAGTACCTATTGGATCCCCCATGAATTGGGAGTTCTTCAACTTTTGACAATTGCAAGCCGTTGCTTCTGCACAATCTTGATACGGAGGTTGCTGACAAATATGAATAGTGCTCATGATAGATCGTGTCGAACTGAATTCCTATCAATATATTTGCCAGTGATGGATTTTCGACACTAATTTTAGTGTCTGGACCGCATAGAATCGCCAATCCTTGTACGAAATCAATCAAGTTCGGAACATGCGCCATAACATTATTAGCGATTATAAGTTTCGGGAATCCACGCTCTTCGAGTAGCCTTGCTGCTAGTTTGCTAGAGAAAAATTCTGTGATTGTGTGCACGCCTAAACTTCTTGAAATTGCAGCCACATTCTCGGCTGGCTCAATGCCAATAACAGAAATTCCCAACGGTAGGAAATTCTTAAGCAAGTATCCATCGTTACTAGCTATTTCTAGAACCCAATCTTGCTCAGAAAATTCATGTTTGCTTGTAAAAGCTTCAACAAATTCAAATGCATGCTGCAGAAATGTAGTACTCATTGAAGATAAATATCTGTAGTCTCTAAAAATCCGTTCAGGGGGAACCACGTCAGCAACTTGGCCCAAACCACAATGGTTGCAAATTCTGAGATGAAGAGGAAACTTTTCAATTTCACTATTCTGGTTGTAAAGGAGTTCATTTGCAATTGGCAGGTCTCCCAGGTCAATGGCTGAAAACAAATCAGTCCCCAAGCATGCACGACAAAAGTCAGCGCCACGGCCGGGAATAAATGAAACTGAACTATCTAATTCATTAACCAAGGGGCATCACCTTTGTCCCATAGCGATTGTAAGGCGCGCTTATCACGCAGAGTGTCCATGGGCTGCCACCAGCCGTGGTGTTCATATGCGGATAATTCTTGGACTTGAACAAGATGATTCAATGGCTCACTTTCGAAAGAGGTGGTTGAGTCTGAAATAAAGTTACATACTTTCTTGTTTAGACAAAAAAACCCCCCGTTTATCCAACCAGCATCTTGTGGATCTTTTTCTGCGAACTTAGTAACTACACCATTGGAAATTTCAATAGTTCCAAATCTTGCAGGTGGTCGCACAGCGGTAACTGTTGCGATTTTGCCAAATCGATGATGATGGTCTAGCAGGGCATCGATATTCACATTCGACAGACCATCTCCGTAAGTGAGCATGAACTCATCTTCCAAAACATTCTCCAGCTTTTTGATTCGCCCGCCGGTAGAGGTGTCCAATCCAGTGTCAACCAAAACGATATTCAATGCTGGATTCTTTGATGTCTCAAAATACTCAAATATCACTTCTGATTTGTAGCCAAGCGCAATTACAAAATCTGTATGACCAAATTTAGAGTAATAATTTATAATATGCTGAAGAATCGGAATATCGCCGATTCGAACCATAGGCTTAGGGATAAGGTCAGTTTCTTCAGACAGGCGAGTTCCAAAACCCCCGGCAAGAATGACTACTTGCATTGAAATACCCTCCAAAGGCACGTTACTAAGTAGAATTGTCTGAACCGAACTGAAGGATACTATGCATTTTCTAATTACAGGGCACACCGGCTTTAAAGGGGCTTGGCTCTCTCTGATTTTGCGTAATAGAGGGCATCTTGTTAGTGGCATTTCATTGGATCCAGAGGCCGGATCATTATTTGCGCGGGCCAAAAT
>Ga0114968_10000950_pt1 | contig 22040 bp, 18 predicted proteins | sample M_130807_EF_Meta_FD_87020 | JGI IMG/M metagenome (GOLD analysis project Ga0114968, IMG submission 87020) | Freshwater microbial communities from Lake Montjoie, Canada to study carbon cycling - M_130807_EF_MetaG | ecosystem: Environmental > Aquatic > Freshwater > Lake | place: Lake Montjoie... | reverse complement strand
TATCTCGTCCGCGCCTTCGTGGACTCGGACCGAGACGGCGTCGCGCGCACGTGCGAGGCCGAGCCCTTCGGCGACCGCGTCGTTGGCATCGCCACGCGGGTCCGCGTCCCCCCGCGCGTCGAAGGCGAGGCTGCGGCGCCGCTCGAGCTCGGCACGCTGACGCTCGACGCTCTGGCATGCCCCGTGCCGAGCGTCGTGCTTCGGCCCCAGCTCGCCCTCGCAGAAGGCGCAGCGGCGCTCAACGAATCGCCCGGGGCGGCGCCGCTCTTCGCGCACCTGCGGCTCGTCGAAGAGGGGGGATGGGCGGCGCCGCTCGCAGAGGCGCCGCTCGCGTCCCCGTTCCCGCCGCCGCTGCCGCCGCTCGCGCTCACCCCCGGTCGCTACCGTGTGGTCGCCTGGCTCGAGCCCGATCCAGCCCCGGTCGCCGAGCCGTGCGCGCGGGGCGATGCGCCCACATGGCGCGCCGAGGTCGTCGTGGAGCTCGGCGCGAGCGCCTCCGACGAGGTCGCGCGCCTGGTGCTGGGCGAGGGCTGTCCGCGCTAATTCGGGGAGGAGCGGCCGCCCGTGCAACCGGACGCGCCGGCGTGTATCATGCGCATCCGCTCACGGCCGATTCGGAAGGGGGTCCCGTTGCTTGAGACGCCGACGCCAGCCCAGGCCGCTGAAGAGCCGCTCCCGCTCGACCGCAACGCGGTGGTCGAGCAGTTCAGCTACCTCATCAAGAAGGTGGCTTATCGGATGCTGTCGCGGCTGCCGGCGAACGTGGAGCTCGACGACCTGATGAGCGCCGGCGTGCTCGGGCTCATCGACGCCGCCGAGAAGTACGACCCCGAGAAGAGCTGTAACTTCAAGAGTTACGCGGAGATCCGCATCCGCGGGGCGATCGTCGACGAGCTGCGCTCGCTCGACTGGGTGCCGCGCAGCGTTCGCCAGAAGGGGACGAACATCGAGGCCATGCAGCGCGAGCTGCAAGGGCGCCTCGGCCGCCCCGCGACGCCGCTCGAGGTGGCGACGGAGATGAACTTGTCGCTTGACGAGTACCAGCTCCTCGTCGACAAGGCGCGCGCGGTCAACGTCGTCTCCTACGAGGACCTGGGCGGCGCGAGCCCCGAGGAGAAGCGGGACTTCCTAGAGGGCGTGGCCGATCCCGAGGCGCTGAACCCCGAGGACACCTCGGAGCAGACCGCGGAGCGGGACCAGATGATGGAGGCCATTCAGGAGCTGCCCGAGCGTCACCGCGTCGTGTTGATGCTCTACTACTTCGAGGACATGAGCCTGAAGGAGATCGGCACGCTGCTCGGCGTCACGGAGTCGCGCATCAGCCAGATTCACTCGGCTGCGGTCGTGCAGCTGAAGCCGCTGCTCGAAAAGAAGATGGCAGGGTGAGCCCGCCGCAGACATGATCAGCCTCGGCGACCTCGTCTTTCTGGGTGTGTACCTGAGCGTGCTCGTCGGCCTGTCGGCGTTCGGGCTCCACCGCCTGCACATGGCCTTCACCTATCTGCGGCTGCGGCACTCGGGGGCGCGCGAGCCCTCGCCACCTGAGGACTGGCCGCAGGTCACCGTGCAGCTCCCGCTCTATAACGAGCGCTACGTCGCGGAGCGGCTCATCCGCGCCACTGCGGCGCTCGACTGGCCGCGGGAGCGACTGCACGTCCAGGTGCTCGATGACTCGACGGACGATACGGTCACGCTGGTCGACGCGGTCGTCGTGCAGCTCCGCGCCGAGGGGCACGACATCGTTCACCTGCGCCGCTCAGAGCGGCAGGGCTTCAAGGCGGGCGCGCTGGCGCACGGCCTCGAGCGCGCGAAGGGCGAGCTGGTGGCCGTCTTCGACGCCGACTTCGTGCCGTCCAGTGACTTCTTGAAGCGCACCGTGCCGCACTTCGCTGACCCCGGCGTGGGGATGGTCCAAGCGCGCTGGGGGCACATCAACCGCGAGTTTTCATGGCTCACGCGCGCGCAGAGCGTGCTGCTCGACGGGCACTTTCTGATTGAGCACACCGCCCGAAACCGGTCGGGCCGCTTCTTCAACTTCAACGGGACGGCGGGCGTGTGGCGCCGCGCCGCCATCGACGAGGCCGGCGGGTGGCAGCACGACACCCTGACCGAGGACCTAGACTTGTCCTACCGCGCGCAGCTCAACGGGTGGCGCTTCGTCTTTCTGCCCGAGGTCGTGGCGCCCGCCGAGGTGCCGGTCGACATGAACGCCTTCAAGGCGCAGCAGCACCGCTGGGCGAAGGGATCGATTCAAGTCGCTCGCAAGCTCCTGCCTAAGATTCTGCGCAGCTCGCAGCCGCTCAAGGTCAAGCTCGAGGCGCTCGTGCACCTCACCGGCAACCTGGGCTATCCCTTGCTTGTGACGCTGGCGCTCATGGCGCCGTTCGCCCTGCAGCGGCGCGCCGAGCTCGGTCTGCACCAGACGCTGGCCATCGACCTGCCCTTTTTCTTGGGCGCGACGCTCTCGGTGTCGGTCTTCTACCTGCTCAGTCAGCGCGAGCTCGGCCGGTCCGCGCTTGAGCGCTGGGCGACGCTGCCTGTCGTGCTGGCTGTCGGGATCGCGCTCGCGGTCAACAACAGCCGGGCGACCGTCGAGGCGCTGCTCGGTCAGGTCTCACCGTTCGTGCGCACCCCCAAGCTCGGGGTCATTGGCCGCGCCTCTCGGCTGCACGGCGTCGCGTACCAAGCCCGGCGGAACGCCTTTGCCCTGGTCGAGCTGGGGCTCGCAGGCGTCTATCTGCTGACGATTATTCAAGCGGCGCGCGCGGGGCTCTGGCTCACGGTACCCTTCTTGGCGCTGTTCTTTGCGGGTTTTCTGCTCGCGGGCCTCGGGAGCTTGATGCCGCCTCGCGCGGCGGTGCCGAGCCCCCTCCCGGAGCCCACGCCCTGAGCGCGGCGCGGCGCGGCGTCGCGCTCGGCCTGGTCTGCGCCGCCGGTGTCGGGCCTGCGGTCGCCGCATGGTGTGCGCCGAGCACCGCCGCGCATCGGGCCGAGGCGCTCATGGTCGCCGCGCTCGTCCTGAGCGGGCCGTGGCTCTGGCTGTGCGCGCGGCTCACGCGGGGCGACGTGGCGTCGTGGGCGCCCTCACTCCGGTCCGCGCTCATGGCTGCGCTGATGGGCCGCGCGGCGTTGCTGAGCGTCGACCCGGTCCTGAGCGAGGACCTGTGGCGCTACCTGTGGGATGCCGCGACGTGGCGCGCGGGTCTCGGGCCTTATCAGTGGGCGCCCGCCGCGGCGACCCTCGACGCGCTCGCGCAGTCCGCCCCTTCGCTGGCGAGCGTGCGGTCGCAGATCGGACACCCCGAGGTGCCGACGATCTATCCGCCTGCGGCGCAGTGGCTCTTTGCGCTCTTCGGGTGGGCGGGCCCGAGCGCGCTCGCATGGCGCTTGGGGTCAATCGGCGCGGACGCCCTCGTGGCGCTCGGTCTCGCACGCTGGGCCTCCGCGCGCAGGATTTCGCCCGCCATCGCGCTCGGCTGGCTCGCGTGCCCGCTCGTCGCGCTCGAGGTTGCTGTGGGCGCGCACGTCGACACTTTCGGGGTCGCCGCCCTGGCCTGGGCAGGCGTGGCCTTCTCGCGGGGACACACAGGCCGTGCAGGCGCGGCCCTCGCGGTCGCGGCGGGCACGAAGCTCTTTCCGGTCGTCGCCTTGCTTCGGGGGCCGCGACGCGCTTGGCTGGGCGCGCTCGGGTTCTCTGTCGTGCTGGCGGCGCCGTTCATCACGCAGGTCGCGGACATGGGCGCGGGGCTCTCGACATACGCGCACCGGTGGCGCTTCAACGACGGCCTCTTCGCGCTCATTTCGGGCGCCTTCGAACGCGTCTTCCTGGCGTGGGGTCTTCGCGCAGACGCGCCGTTAGACGTCCCCGAGTTCGTGGTGATCGTGGCTCGGACGCTGGTCGGCGGCGGGCGCGCGGGCGACGCCCGCCTGTGGCTCGATGAGCTGGTGTTCGCCTCGGCGAAGGCGAGCGCGGTCGCGTTACTCGCGGTGGCGCTCGGGTGGGCTTGGGCGCAACCGCGGCGCGCAGAGCCCGTGCTCGACCTGCTTGGACCCTTCTGCCTCGCGCTCTTGCTGGTCTCGCCGGTCGTTCACCCCTGGTATTTGCTGTGGGTGCTGCCGTTCGGGCTGCTCTGGTGGGCGTCGCCCCAAGGCCGCTTCTTCGGGGCGGCGATCTGCGGGTGGGTCGCGCTCGCCGCGCTCGCCTACGTCCCGCGCGTCGGCGCGCTCGGCACGGGCGTCTGGCAAGCGGACGGGCTCTGGCGGCTTGCGGAGTACATCCCGGTGTGGATCGCGCTGGCCCTCGCGACCGCCCGAGGAGTAAAAGCCCGAAACCTATGATCTTCTCACGCATAATCGCCGTGCTGGGCTTGGCGCTGTTGGGGTTACTGGCGGCGGGCGGGCTCACGCTCACGAACGTCCGAGACGACGAACTGCGCATCGCGCAGTGGCGCACCGTTCAGGCCGCCGCGCGGGGTCTCGAGCTCGAGGCCGCGAACGCGCTGCAGGCACAGACCCATGTCACTCGGCTGCTCGCGGCCGATCCTCGGCTGCTCACGGCGCTCGCGCAGCGCACGCCAGAGATGCCGACGTCCGTGCTGCCGGCCGTCTTCGAGCCCGTCGTCGAGCAGCTTCAAGCGGAGCATCGCACGGTCGATGTCGCGATCTTCGACGCCCAGCGCTTGCCCCTGGCGTCAAAGCCGTCGCCGCTCGCCGAGCGGCTCGCGCCCCGCTTGGCCGATCTGGAACGCTCACCGCTCGGTTTGCCGGTCAACTTGAACGGCCGCGACCGCTGGGTGATGGTCGTGCCGGTCTCGAGCCTGACGCCCGCCACGCCGCCGGGCTACATCGCGACGGTCGGGCCGCTGCCGGTCGAGGTCGTGCTGCGCGCGCACCAGGACTCGGGTCAGTCGCTGGTCAAGCTGGCGGTGGCGCTGATGGGCAAGCCGCTCGGCGCGCAGCCGCCCGAACCGTGGGTCGCTCCGGCGCTCGAGGCGGCGGCTAAGGCGCCTGTCGTTGTGCCGGGCCTGCCGGGCGTGCGGTCCGCGCGCTTCGACGTGCCCGCCCTGCCAGGCATGTCGCTCATCCTCGGCTGGGACGAGGCGCAGCCCGTGGGCGTGGACGTCGTCGGCGGGCTGAGCGGCGTCCTGGGCCGCGCGTTCGGCGACGACGAGCACGCGCAGGCGGTCCTGGCCGCGACGGCCGCGTTCATCGCGCTTACGCTGCTGTGGGGCTACTTCGGGACCCGCCGCGCGGTCAAGCAGCTCGCGCGCGCCGTCGAGGAGCTGCCGTCCGGCGCGCCGCTGCTGCCGAGCCGCTACGCGGACTGGCTCCACCCGATCTCCGTCGCTGCCATCGAGGCCGTCGCGGCGGGGCGCAAGCGGGGTCGCGGCGAGGGGCCGCGGCCTTCAGGCGAGCACCCCGTTGCGCGCCCCGTCTCGTTGACGGCGCCGACTGTGCCTGTGGCGCGCATCGGGCCGGTCGACCTCGCCGGTGAGCTGTCGCAGGAGCCCGCGACCGAGCCCCGCGCTGCGACCAGCGTGCCACGCCTGGATGCAGACGACGGCGACCACGAGTCCCACACGGACGCCGACTTCAGGCCCGCGGTCGGCGGGAGCGTGCTGCCCAAGCCCGAGGTGGCACGTAGCCAAGCGCCGACGATCCCCGTCGAGCCGCCCCGCCACGAGAACACCGCGGTCCGTCCGGTGCCGGTCGAATTGCTCGCGGCCCTGCGCGACGAGCAAGGCCGCGGTGAGGGCTCGCAGGTCGGCCCCGCGCCGGCGGACGTCACGCCCGAGGACGAGGCCTACATGGCCGAGGTCTTCGCTGAGTTCCTCGAGCTCAAGAAGCAGTGTGGCGAGCCCGCGGACCCGAGCGAATACAAGAAGTTCCGCCACAAGCTGCTCCGCACGCGCCAGCAGCTCGTCGATAAGTTCAAGTGCAAGGACGTGCGGTTTCGGGTTTACGTCCGTGACGGTAAGGCCGCCCTGCGCGCCGCCCCCGTGCTCGAGGAGGACGCGCCGGTCTAAGCCCGCTCGGGCGGGTCGGCCACGCTGCGCCGGGCCACGAGCAGACGCTCGACGTTCCCCGACTGCGCGCCGGGCACGGGCGAGTCGACGGGCGCTTCGCACACGAAGCCGCGGGCTGCCAGACAGGCGGCGACCTCGGCGCAGACGCGCTCGATGACCTCGGGGCGCGTCACGCGGCCGCCCTCTTCGACCTCGGCGCGCCGGGCCTCGAACTGCGGCTTGACGAGGACTGCGACCCACGCGCGCGACGCGAGGCGCTCGAGCGGCGCGGGGAGCGCCGCGCAGAGCGAGATGAACGACACATCCGCGACGAGCGCGTCGATGGGCTCTGGTACCAGCGCCGCGCTCACATCGCGCGCGTGCGTCTCCTCGAGCACCACCACGCGGGGGTCTGCGCGCAGCGTGGCGTGCAGCTGGTTGGTGCCCACATCCACGGCGTAGACCCGATGCGCGCCTCGTCGGAGCAGCACATCCGTAAAGCCCCCCGTGCTCGCGCCCAGATCGAGCACGACCAGGCCCGCCGGCTCGAGCCCGAAGGTGTCGAGGGCGTGCACGAGCTTGCCCGCCGCGCGCGAGACGAAGGCGTCGCCGCGCGTGCGGCGCCTGAGCCGCAGCGGGGCGTCGGCGGGCACGGGCTCGCCCGGCTTGTCGGCGCGGCGCTCCCCAACGACGACCTCGCCCGCCAAGATGTGGGCGCGCGCCTTCTCGAGCGTGGGGGCGAGCCCGCGCTCGACGAGCAGGGTGTCGAGCCGCCCGCGCGGCGCACGGCGCGTCATACGGTGCGGTGGAGCAGCTCCTCCGCGAAGGCGGCGAGCGTCGCGCCGCGGTCGCCGAGCGCGTGTGCGGCCTCGGTGGCCTCGGCTGCGACCTGAGCGGCGAGGCCGCGCACGGCGTCCGCGGGCAGGTGGTCGAGGTAGCTGCGGTTGCCCGCCTCGGCGTCTTGTGTGGCGTCGAGCAGGTCGTCAATCAACTGAAAGAGCAGGCCGACGGCCTCGCCGTAGCGCGTCAGGTGCGCGGCGGCCTCGGCCGAGGCCGCCACCGCCTGCGCCCCGCCGAGCGCCGAGCAGCGCAGCAGCGCGCCGGTCTTGCGGCGATGCAGGTCCTCGAGCGCTGCGCGGCTGGCCACGGGCCCGGGCGCGATGTCGAGCACCTGCCCGGCGACCATGCCCGCGCCGCCCGCGGCCTGCGCGAGCAGCGCGCACAGGTCCGCGCGGCCGCTCGCGCCCACGACCGCGAAGGCCTCGGTCAGCAGGGCGTCCCCCGTCAGAATCGCGTGCGCCTCGCCGAAGCGGATGTGGCACGTCGGCTGACCGCGGCGCATGTCGTCGTCGTCCATCGACGGCAAGTCGTCGTGGACCAAGCTGTAAGTGTGGACCAGCTCCAAGCCCAGCGCGATGGGCAGGGCCGCGCGCGCGTCGCCCCCCGCCGCCTCGGCCGCCATCAGGCACAGCAGCGGGCGAACGCGCTTTCCGCCCGTGCCCAGCGCGTAGCGGCAGCTCTCGACGAGCGTCGACGGCCAGTCAACCAGCGAGCTCAAGTGCGCCTCCAGCGCGCCCTCGAACAGCGCGAGCAGGCGAGCGCGGTCATCGCCGAGGGTGCCCGTCAAGGCGCGGCCTCGCTCAGGGACTTCTGCAGGACCTCGATCTTGCGCTCGGCGCCCTCGAGGCGCTCGTTCGCCTTGCGCGTGAGCACCACGCCGCGCTCATACAGTCGCAGGGACTCGTCGAGCGGCAGGTTGCCCGCCTCGAGCTTGGCCACCAAGCCCTGGAGCTCCTCGACGAGCTGCTCGAACGCGGTCTCTTCGGTCGTTTCGGCCATCAGGGTGTGCTCTCCGGCTCGGTGGGTGGGGCGGACTCGCCGCGCGCGGTGACGGTGGAGGAGACCCACCCCGAGCGCAACTGGGTTGTCAGGGTGTCGCCGAGCTCAACGTCGGTCGCGGCGCGCACCACGCCGCCGTCGGCGCGGCGGGTCAGGGAGTAGCCGCGGTCGAGGCTCGCGAGGGGTGAAAGCGCTTGCAGACGCGCGGCGAGCACGGCGAGCTGGCTGCGCGCGGTGGCCGCGGGCTGAGGCCCAAGCGCCTCGAGCCGCGAGCGGGCCCGACTCAGCGCCTCTCGCGCGCGCTTCAGCCGCGCGTGCGGGTGCTGTGTGGCCAGCGCGTGCTCCGCGGCCACGAGCCGCTGTCGGCGGCTCCCCACCGCGCCGCGCGCCGCGTCGTGCAATCGGGTCGACAGACGGTCCAAGACGCGGCGGCGGGCGTCGAAGGACACCCCGCGCTCCAGCCGACGTGTCAGGGCCTTCAGGCGCTCGGCGTGGCGGTCGAGCCCGCGTCGCAGCGCCGCTTCGGTCCGCTCGGCGAGGTCGTCGACCAGGCGCAGCAAGTCGTCTCGCACGGGCACGGCCGACTCCGCCGCGGCCGACGGTGTAGGCGCGCGCAAGTCGGCCACCAAGTCCGCGATCGAGGTGTCTGTCTCGTGGCCCACCGCGCTGATGACAGGCACGGGACAAGCGGCGATGGCGCGCGCGACAATCTCTGTGTCGAAGGCCGCCAGATCATCCCCGCTGCCGCCGCCGCGGCCCACGATGATGACGTCGACGCCAGGGGTCCCGCCGAGGCGCGCGATGCCCCGCGCGACGTCCGCGGGGGCGGTGTCGCCCTGCACAGTCGCGGGGTACAGGATGATCGGGATCTGAGGCGAGCGCCGGTGCACGACGGCCTCGATGTCGCGGCGAGCGGCCCCCGTGGCGCTTGTGACCACGCCCACGGCGCGCGGCAGCTTCGGGAGCGGCCGCTTGCGTTCGACGGCGAAGAGCCCTTCGGCAGCAAGCTTGGCCTTGAGCGCCTGCAACGCGGCGTCCAGGGCGCCCGCGCCCACAGGCTCGAGCCGCTCGATGATGAAGCGGTAGGCGCCGTGCGGCGCGTAGAGGCTCAGGCGTCCGTAGGCGGCGACGAGCGTGCCCTCGGCGGGCCGCCAGCGCATCGTCGCGGCCGTGCCTTTCCAAACGACGGCGTCGAGGCGCGCTTCGCCATCGCGCAACGCCATGTAGACGTGACCGGTGTGGTGCGGCTTGACCTCGCGCAGCTCGCCCGTGACCCACAGGCCTCGAAAGTTCGACTCAAGCAGGTCGCGGATGTGCCCCGTGAGCGTGGCGACCGGGAGCGCCGACTGCGCGGACGCGCCCTTCACTTCGGCGCGGCCTCGCTCGTCGGGGGCGTGAGGTACATCGCCAAGATCAAGATGCCGCCCGCGTGCCTCATGCCCGCTTGGTAGAAGACCTTGCGCAGCGGCGCCTTGAGGTCGACGACGACCTTCGCCTGCGCCAGCGAGAAGCGGATGCTGTGCTGACCCTTCGCGCTCACGCCGGAGTGTCGGAACTCAGCCGTCTCGCCGTTGGGCAGCTTGATGGACTGCGCCGCCTGCGCGCCCAGCGGCTCCGCGGGATCGTAGATCGCCAACTCCTCGGACTGCAGCAGCTTGAAGCCCTTGTAGCCCGCGAAGGCCTCGGTCAGCTCCCCGCGGATCTTGTCGAGCTTCGGGTCGGCGAGGCCTTCGGACTTGAAGGCGTGAATCACCGAGACCTTGAGCCGGATCGGGTCGCCGACGGGGGCGGCCTGTCCGACCTGCGCGGTCCCCGGCGTCTGCTGCGCGTGCGCGACGCCGCACAGCGCGAGGGCGCACGCGAGCATGACGAGGAGAGATGTCTTCATGGCGGTGCTCCCAAGCTCAGATGGGGTCGTCTTGCGCGCCTGCGCTGCCTGCGCCGGCGTCGGCCTCATCCAGCAACCAGATGACGGTGGTCCCATCGTCCGCCGGCTGGCTGACGAGCACGGTCTTGACGCCCTCGCTCTCGACCCCCTCGACGGCGACGATCGTCTCCGCGGGGCCGGTCGCAGGGTCGGTCGGCTTCTGGGCGACCTGCGTCATGGGCGCGGGGGGCGTGAGCCCGACGAGCGCGCTCTTGCCCTCGGGCGGGGTCTCGGGCGCGCTCTGCCGCAGGACAAAGAACGCAGTCGCTGCGGCGACGCCCGCCATCCCCAGCATCACCGGCGGCGAGAGCAGCGTGGACAGCCAGCGCAGCAGCCCCGGGCGCTCGCTCTCGGCGTGAACAGCCGCTGCCCGGGCCGCGCCCGCTGCGCGACGGTCGAGCTCCGCGTTCACCCGCGCGAACAAGGCCTCGGCGTCCACCGCGGCGACGGTGGCGTCTGCGTGGGCGCGCAACATCTCCCCCGAGCGGCGCATCGTGCGGTGCGCGGTCGCCCACTCTGCGTCTGCGGTGATGCGCGCTGCGACCGCCGCCGCCTCGTCCGCGGGCAGGGCGTCGTCCACATAGAGCGACAGCTTCTCGAAGTCTTCGTCGGTCATCATGTGCGCCTCCGCACGCCCTCGCCGGCGCGGTCCGCAAGGTCGAGCTCCCCCGCCTCGTTCAGGTACGGCCGGAGCGTGACCTGCAGCCGCTTGCGGGCGTGGTGCAGGCGGCTCATGACCGTGCCCTTCGGGCAGTTCATCGCGACCGCGATCTCGTCATACGACAGCCCCTCGATCTCGCGCAGCACGATGGCCTGGCGGTGTTCGGGCGAGAGTTCTTGCAGGGCGCGCTGGATCGCGTCGCCCTCTTGCGCTTGGGCCAGCAGGGCCTCGGGGCCCGCCTCGGACTCGCCCTCGATCTCGCCGTCCATCACGAACCGTGCGTCAAATGTGCCCTGGCGTCGCTGTCGGTCGATGCAGTGGTTCACGGTGACGCGCGAGATCCACGTACCGAACTGGGCCTCGCCCTTGAAGTCCGACATGCGCTCGAAGACTCGAATGAAGACCTCTTGTACGGCGTCCACGGCGTCCTCCTGCCGGCGCAGCATGCCCGAGGCTACCCGGAGCATTCGCCCGTGATGCCGCTGCATCAAAGGCCCGAACGCCTCGCGGTCTCCGGCGCGCACACGCGCCACCAGCTCGGCGTCGGTCAACTCCGCGGCGTCTCGCGCTCGCATTGCCTTGTCCCCCCGTTGGACGCTTCTCCGCGCGCTTCATTCACGCAATGGGGGTGGTTTTTTCAACTTGTTTGCGACCAAAGCTCTTCGGGATCCGTCGATTCCGTGGTCAAAAGGGACGTCATGACCGAACCTCCTACGCCGCCGGCGAGCCACGCGGCCACGCTCGCCTGGCTTGCGGTCGCGCGCGCGCGCTTGCGGGGCCGGGTCACGCGGACCGGCCTGCCGGCAGTGCTCGCCGCCGCCTTGGGCGTGGCACTCGCGCTTCTGATGGCGCTCGGGTGGGTCGGGGGCGGCGTGGTCGCGCGCTGGGTCGCGTGGGCGGCCCTCGTCGGGTGTGCGCTCGCCGCCGCGCACCGCTGGCTCGTCGTGCCGTGGCGGGCGACAAAGACAGACACGGACGTCGCGCGGGCGGTCGAGGCCGCCGCGCCGGCCTTCAAGGACAGCCTGCGCGCGGTCGTTCAGCTCGCGCCCGAGCTGGGCCGCAGTCAGACCGCGCAGGATCCTGAGCTCGTCGGCGCCCTCTCAGACGCGGTGCTTGCCCGCGCGCGGGGCCTCGATCTGGACACGCTGCTGCCGCGGTGGCCCACGCAACGCCCTCTGAGGGCGCTTGGCGCGGTCTGCGCGGTGGGCGCCGCGCTCGCCATGGCCGCGCCGGAGACCCTGCGCGCGGGGCTCGCCGCCCTCTGGCCGTCGCGCACCCTCGAGGGCGCGCGGCAAGTCGGCCCGCTCGTCGGTGACCTTGAGCTCACGCTCGTCTACCCCGAGCACACGCTGCGGCCGCCGCGCGTGGTCCCCAACGGCACGGGGGACTTCGAGGCGCCCAAAGGCACCCGCGTCCGCCTCCGCGCGACCACGCTGGCGCCCTCGTCTGCCGCCTGGCTCCGCTTCGGCGACGCCCAGACCGCCGGCGACACCTCGCTGCCGCTCACGCTCGAGGGCGGGCGCGAGGTCACGGGGGAGTGGACGGTCCGCGCGGGCGGGGCGTGGCGCTTTGGCGTTGACTCGGACGACGACGGCACGCTCATCGAGGGCTTTGACCGCAAGGTCACGCTCGAGGTCGACGCGCCGCCGTCCGTGACGCTGAAGCTGCCCGCCGAGGACGTCGAGGTGGACGACTTGGGGGCGCTGCGGGTCGAGTGGAGCGCGTCAGACGACTATGGGCTCTCTGCAGCGCGGATCCTCGTCGCGCTCGCGACGGACGCCGAGCGACCCGAAAAGCTGGAGCAGCCCACCGTCTCCGGGCGCGCGGTCGAGGGGCACGATGAGATCGACTTCCGCCGACTGGGCGCGAAGCCGGGTGACAAGTTCCAAATCATGGTGGAGGTCTTCGACAACGACAGCGTAGACGGCCCCAAGCGGGGCGTCTCAAGCACGCGCGTCGTGACCTTTCGCTCGCCCGACAGCGAGCACCAGGCCATTACCGCGGCGCTCAACGCGCTCGTCGACCCGCTCGTGACGAACCTCGCGGACCGCCTAGAGATCGACCTGAGAGACGCTTCGGCGCCGGGGCCGCAGGCGCGTGCCAGCGCCTACCAGTCGAGCACCGCACAGGCTGCGGCGACGCTCTCGGGCTTGGTCGCGCGGATGGCCAACGATCCACTCATGCCGAAAGACGTTCGCCTCGCTTTGGCGGGGCGGCTCGGCGCGCTGGAGCGCACGCTCACCGAGGAGCGTGGGGCGCTCGAGCGGCACGGTGCCGCGCTGGCCTCGGGCGCTGACCCCGCCGTGCGCGCCGTCGCGCGCGCGAACGACGCCGTCGTGGAGCAGGTCGAGCAGCTCATCATCCTGCTCGAGGCCATGGTGGCGCGGCTTGGCCTCGAGGAGCTGATGGCCCTCACGGATGAGCTCAAGGCGTCCAAAGACCGGATTCGCGGGCTCATGGAGACCTTCAAGGCCACGCGCGACCCGACCCTCAAGGCGCAGATCATGCGCGATTTGGCCCGGCTCAAGGCGCGCATCGGCGAGATCCGCGAGCGGCTCGCCAAGCTTCGACAGGATGTGCCCGAGGAGTTCCTGAACGCCGACGGCCTCCGCAACGACGAGGTCGGTAAGGGGCTCGAGCAGACCGAGGACCAGCTCGACCGGATGCAGAAGATGCTCGAGGAGGGGCGCGTAGACGAGGCCATCGCCGAGATGGAGGCGCTCTCGAAGACGCTCGACGAGATGAGCAGTCAGCTCGACGAGGACATGGCGTCACTGCACAAGGAGAGCGACCCCGCGATGCAGCGCGCCCTGAGCGAGCTCATGGACCAGACGCGCGACCTGATCCAGCGCCAAGAGGCGCTCGCCCAGCAGACCGAGGCGCAGGCGGGCGAGGACGAAGACTGCGTGCAGCGGCTGCTCACCGAGGACCTCGCGCGGCCCGTCGCCGTCATTCGGGAGCGCCTCGCGCGCTACAAGCAGGCCATCGAGGCTGTACCGGCCTCGATGTCGAATCCGCCGGACGAGCTGGCCTTGCGCTGCGCCGAGGAGTTGGACTGCGCGAACGACATCCTCACAGCGCTCGAACGCCCGGATTTTGGCGAGGCGGTCGAGCGCGTTGAGCGTTGCGATAAGCCCTTTCGTTTCGCGGACTTCTGGTCGGCGTACGCGCCTTATGTCGGCCAGGCGGGCTTCATGCGCGCGGTGCACAGCGTGCGCGCGCTCAACGCCGAGCTGAGCCGCGAGCTCAAGGGGCTGCGCGCCGAGTTCGAGAACCTGCGGCGCCAGAAGTGCGCGACGCCGCCGCCGCCCCCGCCGCAGCAGCAAGCGGGCGCGCCGGGTCAGTCGACGCCCAGCCCCAGCCAGCTCGGCGAGCGGCAGCGTCGGCTCGCCGAGGAGACGCAGCGGCTCGCGGAGCGCATGGCCTCGCAGGGCGAGCAGATGCCCGGCCTCGGCGAGGCGCCGATTGAGCAGGCGCGCAAGGCCGCGCAACAGATGGGCGGCGCGGCGGGTGAGCTCGACGGGCAACGACCCGGCCAAGCGAGCCACCAGCAGCGGCAGGCGATCAGCGACCTGCAGGGTCTGATGGAGGGTCTCAAGCAGGCGGCGAGCCCCAAGCGCGCTGATCGGGGCAACCGTGAGGGCGGACGGGGTGCGCGCAAGGACAAGGTCGAGATCCCCGGCGCGGAAGACCACGAGGCGCCCGCCGAGTTCCGCAAGGACCTGCTCGAGGCCATGAAGGACAAGGCGCCCGAGACCTATGAGCAGCAGGTCAAGCGCTACTATGAGTCGTTGGTGGAGTGAGCGCGCATGCGTAAGCGGTGGCTGAGCGTCTTGCTGGGCGCTGGGATGCTGTGCGTTGTGGGCGCGGCGCCGACGCGGGCCGACGTTGACCCGTCGACCTTTGAGCGGCTGCTCGAGCTGCTCTCGACACAGGCGATCGAGGAGGCGCGGAGCGAGATCGACGCCCTGCGCGAGCGCGAAGGGGATGAGGCCCGCAGCCCCGTGCTCGGGCTCGCCCACCAGCGGACGCTCTTTCTCGAGGGCCGCTATGCCGACGCCGTACGCGTGGGCGAGGCGCTGCGCGACCGCCTGCCCGCAGAGCTCAATCGCATCTACGAGGTGTTTCAAGGCGAGGCCAACGGCTCTCGCGCGGCCCTCGAAGGCTTCGACGAGGTGACCTCGCCCGATGGTCGCTTCATGGTGCGCTACCAGGGCAAGGACCGTCTGATCGTGCCCTGGCTGCTGGATGTGCTGCGCGCGCAGGACGACGCCCTGGCCGCGCTGTTCGGCGAGCGCACCCGAGGGCGCGTGCTCGTCGAGCTCTACCCGAGCCCGCTCTGGCTCGCCAAGGTCAGCCCGCTCACAGAGAAAGACCTTGAGACCTCGGGCACGATCGCGCTGTGCAAGCACAACCGGCTGATGATCACGTCCCCGCGCGGGCTCGTGCGCGGCTACGGCTGGCGCGACACGGTCGCCCACGAGTTCGTGCACTACTACATCTCGCGCTTCAGCGCCGAAGCCGTGCCGATCTGGCTGCACGAGGGCATCGCCAAGTGGCTGGAGCGCGCCTGGCGCGGCGAGTCGAAGCTGCACCTCGACCCGCCCGAGGAGGACCTGCTCGCGCGGTCCATCAAGGCGGACGCCCTCATCACGTTCCAGCAGATGCACCCCTCGATGGCCAAGCTGCCGAGCCAGGAGGCGGCCGCCCTCGCGTATGCCCAGGTGCACACGGTCGTCGACTTCTTGATTCGCAAGCGCGGGCGAGAGGGGCTCCTCGGGCTGCTGCAGCGGCTGCGCGCGGGGGACGACATGGACGCCGCCTTGCGCGGGACCTATGGCTTCGACCTCGACGGCCTGTGGCGCGCTTGGAAGCAGGACGCGAACAAGCGCGGGTTTCGGAGCTACCCGGGGCTGGTGCAGACGCCGCTCAAGTTCAAGCGGCCGGGGCAAGCGGACGACGCGGCGGACGAGCCGCCCGATCTGGCGACCATCGCCGAGAAGAAGGTCAAGGACTTCGCGCACTTGGGTGAGCTGCTCCGTGCTAAGGGTCGGCACAAGGCGGCGCTCGCCGAGTACGACAAGGCCGTGGTCGCGGGCGGCGAGGCGAACCCCTACGTGCAGAACGGCGCCGCGAGCGCGCTGCGGTCGCTCGGGCGAGACGCTGAGGTCGCCGCTCGGCTGGCGCGGGTGCGCTCTTACTATCCGGGACACTTGGCGACGTGGCTCAACTTGGGCGGCGCGGCGCTGGCGCTCGGGCGAGGGCAGCCTGCGCGTCAGGCCGAAGCGCTGGCCGCCTATGAAGAGGCCCTCGGCCTCAACCCGTTCCATCCCGAGGTGCTCAACGCGCTCGCCGCGCTCTACACCGCGCTCGGCGACACCGCGCGCGCCCAGCGTGCCCGCGACGCGCTTGCCATCGCGAGCGGCGCCGCTCAGCATGGCGCGCCGCCCTGATTCGTCACCCAGAGGTCCCCATGTCCGAACAGCCCTCAGACGCCCAGCAGACGCTCGCCCACGAGGCGGTGCGCGAGGTCGCTCAGGCGCGCGCGCGCATTCTGCACGAGGTCAACAAGCGCATCGTGGGCCAGAGCGAGGTCGTCGACCTGCTGCTGACCGCGATGTTCGCGCAGGGGCACTGTCTCTTCGTCGGTGTGCCGGGGCTCGCCAAGACGCTCTTGGTCAGCACCGTGGCCGAGGCGCTCAACCTGAAGTTCGGGCGCGTGCAGTTCACGCCCGACCTGATGCCGAGCGACATCACGGGCACGGACGTCCTCGAGGAGGATCCCACCACCGGGCGGCGGAGCTTCCGGTTCATTCCCGGCCCGGTCTTCGCGAACCTGCTCCTGGCGGACGAGATCAACCGCACGCCGCCCAAGACGCAGGCCGCGCTGCTGCAGTCCATGCAGGAGGGGCGCGTCACGGCATCGGGGCGCACCTGGCCGCTCGAGCCGCCCTTCTTGGTCTTCGCCACGCAGAACCCCATCGAGCAAGAGGGCACCTACCCGCTGCCCGAGGCGCAGCTCGACCGCTTCATGTTCATGGTGCGCGTCGGCTACCCCAGCGCGGCCGAGGAGCTCGAGATCGTGCGGCGCACCACGGGCGGCGCGCCCGAGGCCATCACGCCGGTCCTCGACCCCGCCCGCATCCTGGCGCTCCAAGCGCTCGTGCGTCGCGTGCCCGTGGCGGACCACGTGCTGCAGTACGCCGTCGAGCTGGCCCGCGCCACGCGCCCAGACGAGCCCACCGCGCCCGACTTCGTGAAGGAGTACGTCGGTTGGGGCGCGGGGCCGCGCGCGAGCCAGTTCTTGGTGCTCGCGGGCAAGGCGCGGGCGCTCCTCGACGGGCGGTTGACCGTCTCGCGCGAGGACGTCTGGGCGCTCGCGCCTGCGGTCCTGCAGCACCGCGTGCTCGTGAACTTTCACGCCGAGGCGGAGCGGGTCACGAGCGCCGACGTCGTGGCGCGCCTGCGCGAGACGCTGAAGCCCCGGTGAGCGCGCAGCGGCCGAGCACCCCGGGCGGGCTGCGCGCCGTTGTCGACGCCGAGGTGCTCGCCCGCGTCGGCGGCGTGGGCGCGCGGGCGCGGCTCATCGCCGAGGGCGCGCTGCAGGGCCAGCACCGCAGCCCGCACCGCGGCGCGAGCGTCGAGTTCGCGCAGCACCGCGAGTACGTGGCTGGCGACGAGCTCAAGCACCTCGACTGGAAGGCCTACGCCCGGCAGGACCGCTACGTCGTCAAGCAGTTCGAGGACGAGACGAACCTGCGCGTCTTCCTGCTCGTCGACGCCTCGAATTCGATGAACTACGGCGCGCCGAGCAAGCTCGACTTCGGCGCGACGGTCGCGGCCTCGCTGGCCTATGTGATGCTGCGTCAGGGAGACGCAGTCGGCCTGCAGGTCTTCGGTCAGGCGCTCGGGGAGTATGTGCCGCCGCGCGGACGGCCCGACCACTTCTGGAGCATGGTCCGCGCGCTCGAGGCCGCCCCCGTCGGGGGAGAGACGCGCATCGCGTCGGCGCTGGAGCACATCTCCGAGGTCGCCGGTCGACGCGCGGCGATCTACCTGTTCAGCGACATGCTCGACTTCGATCCGCGCACGGTGGGCCTGTTGCGCGAGCTGCGGCGTCGACGCCACCGCGTGGACGTGCTGCACGTGCTCCATCCCGACGAGCTGAGCTTCCCGTTCGACGACCTGACGATCTTCGAGGCCCTCGAGTCGACCGAAGAGGAGCTCGCTGATCCGAAGGGCATGCGCGCGCAGTATCTTGAGGAGGTCACGGCCTTCTGTGATGACCTCAAGCGGCGGCTCGGCGAGGGGGACGTGGGCTATCGCCGCGTGCTCACGACGGACGCCATCGACGCGCTGTTGCTGAGCCTGATCGGGGGGCGCGCCGCGTGAACTTCCTCTCGCCCGCGCTGCTTGTCGGCCTGCTCGCCGCTGCGATCCCGCCGATTCTGCACCTGATCTTTCGGCGCAAGGCCGTGCGGGTCCGGTTTCCGTCGCTCGAGCTGATCCGGCGCTCCAACCGCAAGACCGCGCGGCGTCACAAGCTCCAGCAGTGGCTCTTGATGCTCACACGCAGCTTGCTCCTCGCGGCCGTGGCGTTCGCGATGGCGCGGCCCTATCTCGAGCCCGAGACTGCAGCGGGAGGGGCGCCGAGCCTGACCGGCGGCGCAGTGAGCGTCGTGGTGGACGCCTCGTGGCCCATGGGCTACGCGCAGGGGGGGGAGCGGTTGATTGACCGGGCGCGGATCGCCGCCGACCGCGCGCTGCGTGGGTTGGGCTCCGGCGGACTCGCCGCGCTCGTTGTCGCGGGCGCCCAAGCCGAGGCCGTCGTCCCCGAGGTCACCGCCGACCTGGACTTGGTGCGCCGGCAAATCGAGGCCGTCGAGGTCACGCCCCGCCTCGGCACGCTCGGCGAGGCTGTGGCGCGGGCCTACGAGACGCTCTCCAGCGCGCCCCCGTCGCTCCCACGACGGGTGGTGGTGCTCACCACACCGGCGGGCGCGGCCTCGGGGCTCCCGACGCCGCCGCCGGGATCGGGCATCGAGCTTGTCGCGGTCGACCTGCTCGAGGGCAAGCCGCCCGAGAATCGCGCTGTCTTGGACGTGCAGGCCCGGCCGGCGCCCGATTTGGGCCCGGGCCAGTGGCGGCTAGACGCCCGCATCGCCAACTTGGGCGCCGCGTCGGTCGAGCGCTTGCCTGTGTCGGTGCTCGTCGAGGGCGAGGTCAAGGTCCGCGGCTTTGTCACCCTCGAGCCGGGCCAAGACACGACCAAGACCTTTAATCTGCGCCTGCCGCCCTCGGCGACATCCCTGCGCGCCGAGGTCGTGATTGAGTCGGACGCGCTCGAGGCGGACGACACCCGCGCGCTTTGGCTGAGCCCCGCGCCCGAGCTGCGCGTTCTCGCGGTCAACGGCGACCCCCGCCCGATTCCACAGCGGGATGAACTCTTCTACTTCGAGCGCGCGCTCGCGCCGACCGCGGCGGCCACCACGCGGGTGCGTGTTGAGGTCGCGCGCGCAGACACGGTCGATGCCCAGCGTGTCGCGGCGGCCGACGTCGTGGTCTTGGCGAACCTGCCCGTGCCCTCGCCTGAGCTGGCGCGCGCGCTCGAAGCCTATGTGCGCGGCGGCGGTGGCCTGTTGGTCGCGATGGGCGACCAAGTGCAGCCCGCGGACACGAACGCACAGCTGGGCAAGCTGCTGCCCCGCGCGCTGCGCGACGTCCGCACGGCGGGCGACGCGGCGGCCAGCGACGAGGGGGGGGACCGTCGGGTGGCGCTGGTGACGCGCTTCGACCGCGGCCACGCCATCTTGCAGCCCTTCGTGGACCCCTCACGCTCCAGCCTCGCGCGGATCGGCGTGGCTCGGTACATGCTGCTCGACCCCTCGCCGGACGCGCAGGGCGAGGTCGTGCTCGCGCTCGAGGATGGCACCCCCTACCTGCTCACACGGCCGGTCGACCGCGGGCGCGTCGCGCTGCTCACGGGGACGCTCGACCGCGACTGGAACGACCTGCCCATTCGACCGGACTTCGTGCCGCTGCTCGAGCAGGTGCTGCGCTATCTGGCGCGGGTGACCTCGAGCGAGGGCCGCGCGTTCGTGGTCGGACAGCCCGCGCCGCTGCGCGTGGACGATCCCACGGTCGCTCGCGTCGTGGTCGAGGCGCCGAGCGGGCAGCGGACCACGCTCGACCGTCCTACGGACGCGACGCCTTGGCAGGTGATTGACACATCGGCGCCTGGCCTCTACCGCGTGGCCCCCGACCCGCCGCTCGAGGGGGTCGCAGAGCTGCCCGGCTTCGCTATCGGGCTCGACCCGCTGGGGTCCGACCTGCGCGCCGCGCGCGCGCCCAAAGATGACACCGACGGCGACTCCACGCCCGTGGCGTCCGCGACCGCCCCTGGGGCGCTCGGACCCGAGGGGCGCACCGAGCTCTGGCACGCCGCCCTGCTCGGGCTGTTCTTCTTGCTGCTCGGCGAGGCGGCCCTCCTGCACCCGCGTAAGACCCGCGCGGCAGGCTGACTCTGACCCGCTGAGCCGCGGCTCAGGCTCGGCCGACTCGCTGCCCGCCGCCGACCGCGTCGAGCGCATCCCACTCGGCCCACGCCGCGTCCTCCGCGGCCCCTTCGGGCCACGCCGCCTGCGGTTGGCGCGTAGGCCAACCGCGCGTCTCTGTCACCGACAGACGCCCCCCCTCGAACGCGGCGCCCCCTTCGCGCAGGTGCTCGACCAGCGACGGGGGGCTCAGCCAGAGCTCAAGGGCCGCAACACCGGTCGCGTGCGCCTCGTCGATGGCCGCCTCGAGCGCGCTCGCGAGCATCGTGGAGTCGAGCGCGTCGACCGCCTCGCGCAGCTCAAAGACGACCTCGCCGTCGGGGGCCCTGAGAGAGACGCAGAGGTCGTCGGGGCGAGGGCTGCCGAAGCGGACGTCGAGCACATGGGGGCGCGGGGGCGAGGCTGACATGTAGGTACGCTCGCCCCGAGTCGCCCGCCCGTCAAGAAACGGCCCCGGCGATGCGCGCCACGGCGTCGAACAGCATCCGCAGGCCGAACTGGTAGCCGTCGACGGGGATGCGCTCGTCGTCGCCGTGAAAGAGCTCCGAGAACTTCACGTCGTGGCGCGGGTCGAAGCGCACCGGGCTGAAGCCGTAGCACTTGATGCCGAGCTTCGACCACCACTTGGCGTCCGTAAATCCCGGGATTACATAGGGAATCGCAACGGCGCCCGGGTCGTGGTCGGCCACGACGCGCGCGAGCGTTCGAAAGACCTCGGTGTCCGGCGACGTCTCGGTCGGCGGCGCGCTCTGGAGCACCTCGATCTCGGCCTCCGGCCCGAGCACCGCGCGCAGCTCCGCCAGGAACTCCTCGACGCTCGAGCCGATCGCGATGCGGCCGTCGAGCTCGGCCTCGGCGTAGCCCGGCACCACGTTGGTCTTGGTCCCTGCGCGCAGCACGGTCGGGTTGGCGGTGTTGCGCAGCAGCGCGTTGAAGACGTTCGCCCCTTGGCGGTCCGGCAGCACGCGGTCGATGACGACGTCCGAGACCCGGCGCTTGAGCAGGAGCGGCAGGATTTGCCGGGCGGGCAGGCCCTGCGTCTCGGCCATGGCCATCACGAAGCGTCGAACAGCCTCCGAGCCGTGCATCGGCAGGCGCGTTCGGCCCACGCGGGCGACAGCCTCGGCGAGGCGCACCGTCGTGTTCTCGGGGGTCGGGATGCTCCCGTGCCCGGGCTTGCCGCGCATGCGCACGCGCACCCAGCACAGGCCCTTTTCGGCGACCTGAATCGGGTAAAGTGTGCGGCCGTTCAGGTAGAGCGTGAAGCCGCCGAGCTCGCCGAGCGCGTACTCCGCCTGGACGAGCTCAGGGTGCTGCTCGACCAGGAACCGGCTGCCGTGGTCGCACCCGAGCTCCTCGTCGGCCACGCCCGCGAAGATCACGTCGCGCTCCAGCGTGCAGCCGAGCTGGGCCAGCGCACACATCACGGTCACGCTCATCGCGGCCATGTTCTTCATGTCGATGGCGCCGCGGCCGTAGATGTAGCCGTCGTGCACCTCGGCGGCGAAGGGCGGGTGGGACCAGCGCGCGGCGTCGGCGGGCACAACGTCGAGGTGGGCGCCGAGCAGGAGGGGCGGCTTGGTGCCCTTGCCCTTGAGGCGGCACACCACGTTCGCGCGGCCCGGGGCGGCCATCAGGACCTGGGGGGCGAGCCCCGCCGCGCTCAGCTTCTCGGCCAAGAAGCGCGCGCACGCCTCCTCCTCGCCCGGCGGGTTCGTGGTGTCGTAGCGCAGCAGCGCGCGCAAGAGCTCGACCGACTCCGGGCCGAGCGTCGCCCAGTCCATTTTTCCGACGAGGGGGTGCAGTGCCATACGCCGCACGATAGCATCGCGCCCGCCATGACGCCCCCTGAACCCTTCGCCTCGGCGCCGCCGCGCGTCACGCTCGTCAACGCCTTCACGCGGCCGTTCGACAACGCCGTCGCGACGGCGCGCACCTGCTACAGCGCGCGCATCATCACGCCGGACGACGTCACGCGGGACGAGGCGGCCGTGGCGCTGCGGGACCGCATCGCGCGCAGCACATACGAGGCGGGCCACCACACCACGCTGCAG
>Ga0114968_10000948_pt1 | contig 22062 bp, 21 predicted proteins | sample M_130807_EF_Meta_FD_87020 | JGI IMG/M metagenome (GOLD analysis project Ga0114968, IMG submission 87020) | Freshwater microbial communities from Lake Montjoie, Canada to study carbon cycling - M_130807_EF_MetaG | ecosystem: Environmental > Aquatic > Freshwater > Lake | place: Lake Montjoie... | reverse complement strand
GGGCGTTTTTTCGGGGGAATGCGGCGTCAATTTGGATCACGGTGTCTTGGTAGTGGGTTATGGAACTGACAAAGAGTTGCAAGATTATTATCGAGTGAAAAATTCGTGGGGAGAATCATGGGGAGAAGGTGGATATATTCGTTTGGGTCGTGGTTACCAGTACAATCACGGAAAGGGGCAATGTGGAGTTTTATTGGAGGCGAGTTATCCTCTTTTGTAATGAGGTTTGATAGGTTCTCTATTTTGCTTTTTATATTTTGATATAAAAAACAAAAATAATGAAACAAAAATAATGAAACAAAAATAATGAAACAAAAATAATGAAACAAAAATAATAAAACAAAAATAATGAAACAAAAATAATAAAACAAATACCTAGAAATACAACTAACTATGTTTATGCTATGCACCATTTCAACTTTTGCTTGATTTTGTATTCATCATCAAATACAAAGACGCGAAAATTATGATAACTATATTTTGTAACTTGAGAATTAATTTCAGGATGAGTACCAACAGTAATTATTATATTGAGGTCTTCTATGTATGCTGTGATTTTTCGGTCTTGAACGGAGCTTGGGTCTCCAGAGTCCCGTTTTATATCTATCACGAATCCGCAATGTAATTGTTCTTGTATTTGTGGATTCTGCGTTATTTTATAGAGAGTCTCGCATTCTTGTTGTGTTTTTTTGATTGCACGCATGTCTTTGTTTATTTGTGGCAATTGTTGGAGATGTTTTTGCAAAAATGCGTGTGCATTTTCACTGCATTCTACGAGTCCCAATTTGTGAATAAGCATAGTTTGATTCAATATATCGACTAGTCGGCGTATTGGGCTGGTAATATGCGCATAATTTTGCGTTTGTAATTGTTGGTGTTTTATGGGGTCGTTAGTGAATTCGACATATTCTGCAGAGGAATTGGTGAGCCAAGATTGCAGCATTTGGCGCGTATTTGGTTTCATATCTCTAGGTATAGTGCTAACAGATGCTGTTTTTTGTTCCGCTTTTCTGAAAATACCTGTGCCGTGTTCGGCCAATTTTTGGCCACATATTTCGTTCATTTTGAACATCCAATGTGCGACGACATCGTGGCTGTCATGGATATGTGGGTTCTGCATTTTGGCCAATTTATGGAGCAATTTATAGGTTGGGTCTGCGAGACATTCCGCGGTTTCGTAGACATAATTTTTGGCGATTTTAACGGCAGTGTTTTTGAACTCGATTGCCACGATATTCGCTTCATTGTTCAATGTCAAAACGGCAGTGAATGCGATGCGTATATCTTCATGCGAATTCAAAATACAGAGGTCATTGCTCAAAATTGGCGGCAACATGTGCCGTCTCTTATCCGGCAAATAGATACTTGAACAGGCATCAGTAAGTCTTTTCCATAGATTGAGTGACTCGAACCAAACGAAAACGTTGGCAATGTGAATACTAACAGAATAACTTTCAGTAATGCCATTGATTAAGGTTGCAGAAAGCGCGTCGTCAAAATCGCGGCTTCCTTCTGGGTCGATTGCAATACTGCGATCTTCATGATATTGTATATTATATTTAGGGTCTTTTACGATATTTTCAATAGAAACTTGCTTTTCTTCTATTTGAGTTTTTACATGTTTAGTGAATAATGAAATGGAATGGCGCAAATTTCTTGCGCAAAGTCTATATTCGCAAAATGCGGGTAGATGGGTAACGTCGCCGATGGTTTCGACAAGAGTGCCAACAGGATGTTGTTGTTCGGGTGTCCATTCTTTGAATCTGAATGTGACATATTTATTCACGAATTTTTTGGAAAATCCTACAGCGATTTCGTATGGAATGAGAAATGCAGGAAGTCGCGGGTTGTCCGGGATGCATTTATAAAAGAGTCGCGATTTTTTTATCGGATTTTTACATTGACTATGGTGCGATGCTTTGCCATACGTGCGATTATTTTCGAGTAATAAAATGCCAGGGATTGTTTTGGCATTTCTTGTCGGTGATTCCATTATTATGCTTGTGGGTGGTGAGTATGTAAATATGTCTTGGTCGAAAACACGCAACGACAATGGAGTGAATGACTGGAAGGAATCAATCGGTTGTATATTTGATGATTCCATTACTGTATAATTCCATTTAGAATAATCGCGGTTCTCTATATTTATTTTGTAAATCGACATTTCAAAGTATTTTATTGATTATTTAGATTATTTATTTATAATGATTTACATCAATTTTATATCTGTTTGTATTTTAGTATTTTTATATAATGGCAGAACAAATGAATTGGGGAGAACAATCAATTGTAATAATTTTGATGAAAATTATTATTTTATTATCAACACTCGGAGTAATAATATTCGTTGTATGGTTTATAATTGCAATAAACAATGATTTGTCATTTTTAACAAAAAGTAATAATTTTGTAACAAATATATCAAACGACATAATGACATCGACATCGACATCGACATCGACATCGACATCGACATCTACATCGACATCGACATAGACATAGACATCATCTGATTAAACAAAATAAATTTGTAATATAAGATAACATATGCGTTTATCCGTTACAGAAGTTGTCGATCTTCTTTTGAAAATATCGCTATTGACCGCACTAGGATGCAGCGTCTATATTTTTGTACAAGCGCTTATTTTCAAAAAAAGCGAATATAGAGAACGGTTGTTGAGTTGGCAGATGCCAATGATTATTGCATTACTGACAGAGTTATATTTACTCTCTAATTGATTGATTATGATAATGTGATATGACAATGAGTAAAATTGAAATAAAAAATACGCTTTATTTCAATAAACATAGTAAAATGGCTCCTAAAAAATTTGTAATGAAAAAAACGCAGGTTCCTGCATCTGTATCCTCGGCCATGTACCTCATTATTGTCGAATCCCCGTCAAAATGTGCCAAAATAGAATCCTTTTTAGGAAAAGAATACTCATGTATCGCCAGTATGGGACACATAAGGCACATTGCCGGTTTATCCTCGATTGATGTAGCAAATCAATTCGCCATTAAATTCGATATTCTCCCTGATAAAAAAGACCATGTCCAAGTTCTCAAATCCGCAGTCGCCAAATTTAGCAAAAAAAACATCATCATCGCGACAGACGATGACCGCGAAGGCGAAGCCATTGCATGGCACATTTGCGAAGTGTGTGCGCTCAACGTCGCCACTACCCAGCGCATACTCTTCCACGAAATTACAGAACCTGCAATAAAAGCAGCAGTCAAAAATCCGACCAAAATAAACATGGATCTTGTCAGAGCTGCACACGCACGCCAAGTTCTCGACATGCTGGTCGGGTTCAAAATATCGCCCCTTCTTTGGAAATACCTTTATTGTAATAAGAAAAACAGTCTTTCTGCTGGTAGATGTCAGACACCTGCATTGCGACTCGTGTACGATAACATGAAAGAACGCGAGGCTGCATCTACAGAATTCTCGTATAATGCAATACTCTCGTCTAATGCAATACTCTCGTATAAAATAACAGCGATATTCTTTCAACAACGTCTCTCTTTTTCCTTACATATTGATTCGGAACATTCAATCACGCAACCAAACGTCCAGCAATTTTTGGAGAAATCGAAAACGCATGAACACATATTGTCTATTGGCAAGACACGCGAGACATTTGCTTCTCCGCCAAAACCATTCAGTACATCACAATTATTGCAAACAGCGTCAAATAGATTGCGTATGTCGCCGAAAGAAACCATGGCAAATTGCCAGAAATTATATCAAGACGGGCTCATTACATATATGAGAACAGACAGTACGAAATATGCCGCCGAATTTTTGCAAGAAGCCGAACATTATATTAGCGAAAAGTATGGCGCATCAACAATCGGCGATTTCGCCAAAATAGAGCAAAAAGATGCAGCGAATCCCCATGAAGCAATACGTGTTACCCACATAGAAACCGCTTCAATCAATAATACAGAACAACGTTTGGCGAGTCTCTACGCTCTCATTTGGCGAAATACGGTGGAAAGTTGCATGGCTCCTGCCAAATACGAAGCGACTACATTGACAATCACTGCACCATCAATTGATTCTTTTGGTACTTATTACAAACATATATTGGAAATTCCGCTCTTTTTAGGATGGAAACTTGTTGTAGCATCATCAAAAAAAATGGATGAAAGAGAACCTGACGAAAATGAAGAGTCTGAATCTGTGATAAATTCAATGACACAGGAAGAAGGTCGCGGACTTCTCATGTATTTACAAGCCATCAAAGGTGCCATCAAGTATCAGCAAATCGCGGCAACCGTTGTTATGCGAAATACACATTCACATTATACGGAAGCCACTCTTATCAAACGTTTAGAGGATTATGGTATTGGCCGGCCATCCACATTTGCATTTTTGGTAGAAACTATTGTAGAACGCGGATATGTGAAATGCCAAGATGTAGCTGGAATCACGCAGAAAATAACGGAATTTGTACTAACAGATAAAAATATACGTGCCACAGTGAAAGAAAAGACTTTTGGCGAAGAAAAAAAGAAACTAGTGATTCAACCTGTAGGCATAATGACTGTCGAATTCTTGACTCAACATTTCAACGAACTGTTTTCATACGATTACACGAAAAATATGGAATTGGATTTGGATATTATATCAAAGGGAGAGAGAACCTGGTACGAATTGTGTGATAAATGCAATGGCGAATTGAAGGAATGGATGAAACCTGTCTTGTCGAAAAAACAAGTATTCAATGTGATTCAAGATTTCGACGGCGACGAGGATGACGGCGACGACCATGAATCCACAACGCCATATGTTGTATCCATTGGTCAATATGGCCCGGTTTTGAAGAGAACTGTGACAGATGAAAGTGGAAATAAAAAAACAGAATATAGACCTATAAAACGCGGGTTCTCTTTGAATATGGATACTTTGAAACAAGGGAAATATAAATTGGAGGATTTGATGGAAATCACGATGGATTTAGGAGAATATCAAGGTTTCCAGCTTTCAGTAAAAGAAGGCAAATATGGGACCTATGTGAAATGGGGCGAAAATACCGAAAGTATAAAAGGCGTCGAATTAAATAAAGAAAGTATTTTGAATTACCTAGAGAATAAACGCAATGGAACATTGACAACAAAAAGCACAACGTCGACGACACGTGTAATAAATGAGAACCTATCAATTCGTATAGGTAAATTCGGACCATATGTCTTTTATAAAACACCTACAATGAAAAAACCGGCATTTTATCCAATGAAAAAAGTTCCGTTCAAATATACGGAGTGTGATGCAGCAGTTATTTTACAATGGATAAACACTACGTATCAATTGAACGAAAAAATCCAAAGCTAATGTATATTTGATGAAAGATAAATTTGCAAATCGAGATAATTGGAATAAAATAATGCAAAAAATACAAAAAGGCGGTAAATTCAATAGTCCAAATGAATTTGTTTATATTTTTGTTATGAATATTTTCATATTCATTTCTTATAATGTCATTTTCATTTGTCTATTCAAATTCAATAATTCTTATAGTTTTATTTATTACTTATTAATTGGATTGATAATAATATCTTTTTTTTCATGTATTTTTACATTATATTTCAATCCTATTGGCAAATCATTGAAAGGAGAAGAAGGATATAATATTATAAATTTAATTGCATCATTTGTACTATCATCTACTCAATTCTTACAATTTGTAAGTGCTATACTCGTTTTTTTAGTATTTTATTCGAGTCCAATGCCTTCATCAAACACTGTAAATATGACTACTACCAATTCTGATAATTTATTTTACTATAAAATTATGTATATATATACTTATTTAGCAAGCATTATTTTTGTTATTATGATTACTGCAATTGATAATAATTTGGGAGATGGAAATATAACAATAAATGTTATGTTAGGAATTGTCGGACTTGTACTTTGTGTACTCGTTTCTTACATGTTTTACACTGGTTACAAAACATATGAAAATGTAGTTTTGAATGGTAATCAATTATTCCAAGGTTCTCCTCGATCAAATAAAGAAGCCGAGGATGCTGCTGCTATGAATACTGGAACAGCAAATCAGGCGATAATAGTTGCGCCTCAACCAACATTACCTCGTTGTACTCCTGCAACAAATTCAGGGTCTGCTGTAGCTCCTTCCAATCCAAATGACCAATGTTATACATAAAACTGGTATTACTAAATTATGATTGTATTATTTAACTCCAACCATCACCTGAATGACTGTATCAAAATTTATATATATGCATAGATATCATTTATTTTATACCAGTAATGGTACAAATTTATTATGTAATATGGTAGTTGGTTGCGTTATAAATATATATAAAAATTAAAAACATTTTATAATAGAGAACCTCAACTATTATGAAATATTATGAAACAAATTTTGAAGAATATATTTCATCTGTAAACAAATACAATTTGCATCCAGAAATTGGCAAATTTGTGAAAGATACATTTCCGACAAAGTTGCGTGATTTCGGTAATCTGATGATATACGGTCCATCAGGTATCGGCAAATATTCCCAGGTTCTCCATTTTCTAAAAAAATATAGTCCTACAGAATTGAAATACGAAAAACACATGACAATTCAAACCGAGAAACAGACATATACTTATTCCATGAGCGACATTCATTATGAAATAGACATGTCATTTCTCGGCTGCAATTCGAAAATGTTGTGGCACGAACTTTTCTTTCAAATCGTGGATATTGTTGCTGTAAAGCCCGAAAAAATTGGCATTATTGTGTGTAAAAATTTTCACATGATTCACAGTGAATTATTGGAGATTTTTTACAGTTATATGCAGCAATACAATAATTCGTACATGAATATATTGATAAAATTCGTAATTATTACGGAACATATTAGTTTTATACCAACAAATATATTGAATAGTTGCAAAACATTGTCGATTGCCAGACCGGAAAAACATCAATATATTGAGATGATTGGTGCAATGAAGTGCAATGGTAATGATTCAGTGGAAAAAACGCAAAATGTTATTCAACAAGTGGATACAGATACAATAATCAATTTGAAAGAGATTCGTTCATTTGCATTGATAAAAACTTCGGAAAATTTACCAACAGATATATTCAACACTGTTTGTAATCAAATTATAGAGGATATTGCAAATATAAATATAAATTTCGTAAAATTCCGCGATTCTTTATATGAAATTTTGATTTATAATCTGGATGTGTCGGAATGTTTTTTCTACATTTTGACACATTTCATAGGAGAAGGGCGTATAAAAAACGGTGATATATCACAGGTTCTCCAAAAAACATATTCATTTTTGAAATATTACAACAACAATTACCGACCTATTTACCATTTAGAGAGTATTTTCTTTTATCTAATAATCAAAATACACGGATATGATAACAATGACACAAACAAAGGCGCTTCAAATATTGGAATTAAAAAGCCGAGAATTATCGCAAATAAAAAACCAATATCGAAAGTTGGCTCTAAAATATCATCCAGATAAAAACAAAAGCGAAGAAGCATCTTGCAAATTTCAGGAAATTCATGAGGCGTATGTATATTTGCGTTCTCGTTCTCTTGAAGACAATAATAACGACAATGAAGACAATGAAGACAATGAAGACAATGAAGACAATGAAGACAATGACAACAATCATTTATCAAGTCAAAAATATATCTCGGCATTCATCAAAGTGTTTTTCAAAAACGTGGATCAGCAAGATATTGCAGAAAAAATATGCGAAATTGTCTATAAAAAAATCGGCGAAAAAGCGATGGAAAAATCGCTCGAATATTTGAAAAAAGTGGATCGCCGTTTACTGAAAATTGTGCATACAATATTGACAAAGTACCAACATATATTGCATTTGGATGCCGAGTTTCTTTCGAAAATTGGCGACATTTCGAATGTGGACGAGCGAATTATATTGAATCCTTCATTGAAAGACTTGTTCGAAGCGAATTTGTATAAATTGACGATTTGCGATTCGGTGTATTTAGTGCCATTGTGGCACCATGAATTAGTATATGATATTTCAGATACATCGGTTGTGAAAGAATTGATTGTGGAATGTGTGCCGGAATTGGCCGAAAATATGGCGATAGATGATGATAATAATTTGCATATAACATTGGAGTATGAATTGACGGAATTGTGGAAAATGAAATGGATTGATGTGTTGGTAGATGGTGAAAGTTATTACAAATATCCAGTAGAGAACTTGAATATTGTTTCAAATCAAACTCGTGTTATTGGAGGGCTAGGTATTGTGCGAATCAATAAAAATGATATATATGATGTGGAAAAACGCGGCGATATTTATTTGCATATTTGCATATTTTGATATTTATTTTGATATTTATTTTGATATTTATTTTTGTAATAAAAAATAAATATTATTTATATAATGAAATTAGAAAAAGGTAGAACTTATAGGATAATATTCAAAACTTCTGAAATACTTACATTGACTTATATCAAAAGTGAAAAAGGACACTCTAATAATTATAAACATATATTCAAAACTGTAAAAGGAAATGAATATATTGGTTATTCCGAAAAAGAAGACATGTCTGACAAGTACGACAGTATAGAAGAAATATCACCACAAATACCAGAAATACCACAAATAACAGAAAAACCGAATGAACCTCTTTCGTCGTCGTCAAATATATCGGAATTATCATATGGTTCATTGAAATCAAAATCAAAATCAAAATCAAAACCAAAATTGTCACATAAATCTCCAATTAAATCGATTGAACATGATAATTTATCAAATATAAAAAAGTTGAAAACTGAAATTGATAATTTTCAAAAAAAATGGGAATTATTGCCATTATATCGTTTGAAAATAATAGAATTAGAAATAAAAATATTAAATGAATTAATCAATAAAAAATCATTCGAATTACCAATAGAAGAATATTCAGATTTGATTTTTGAAGTTGAAAAATATGAAAAAATGAAATTACCTGAATTAATGAAATTATCTTATTCGGAATTATATAAAATACGCACACTATTAACAAGAGAATACATAGAAATGAATGATAGATATAAACGTCTTGTAAAAGGCGGTGGTTTATACAATAGAAAAAATATTTCTAGAAAATCAATTAGTAAAAAAAATAAAGGAAAAAAATTGATTCTTTTTTCAAAAAAGAATAGAAATATATATCAGAATACAAAATGAATATTATTATTGAAAACGTTGCACCAAAAAATAAAACAAATAAGAAAACAAAGAAAACAGTGGAAACGTGCAATATTTGCTGCGAAAATTTCAATAAATCCGTGCATTTACCAATTGAGTGTATGCATTGTCAGTTCAAATCCTGCCGCAAGTGTTGCGAAACTTATATTTTGGGTGAATCGGTAGTGAAATGTATAAACAGTGAGTGTGGTCGTGAATGGACACGCAAATTTATTCGCGAATCATTTCCACATGCATTCATTGTCGGACCTCTCAAAAAATGGCGCGAAGATTTGCTATATGACAAAGAACGCGCATTGCTTCCTGCAACACAGCCATATGTTGAAGCAATAAACCGTCGCAAAGATATACAAACAGAAGTCGAAAAATTGGAAAATAAAATCACGACATTGAGACGACAAATTCATCGACTACAACGCGAATCCGCTGCACTTGAACGCAATCCTCTATTAATAACGCAAGGACCTGAAGCAATGGCTCAAGTACATCTTGGTACTACTACTAACATACAAATTGAACGCAGACAGTTCATCAAGCCTTGTCCTGCGGATGATTGCCGCGGATTCTTGAGTAGTCAGTGGAAATGCGGTACTTGCAATATATGGACATGTCCCGATTGTCATGTCATTATTGGCACTTCAAAAGACGACCCGCATACATGTGATCCGAACAATGTCGAAACTGCCAAAATGTTGAAGGCAGAGACGAAACCGTGCCCGAAATGCGCAGCGGCTATATTCAAAATCGATGGTTGCGATCAAATGTGGTGCACACAGTGTCACACTGCATTCAGTTGGCGTTCGGGTCAAATAGAGACGACCATACACAACCCGCATTATTATGAGTGGATGCGTAGAACGCAAGGTACTGTGCCTCGTAATCCGCTTGATATGCCATGTGGTGAAAATAGATTGAATGGACAATTTTGGCGAAATATTGATCAAATAATGGGTTACAAAAAATTGAACATAGTAAATCCACTGTTATATAAATATTGCCGAGATAAAATGAGCAATATTGAGCGACACTCTTTGCATTACAGATTAGTGAGTATTCCGAGATTACAGACTTTTGATTATGAAACTAATAATAGAGAACTACGCATTCATTATTTACTGAATAAAATTCAGCCAGATGTTATGAAAGTTATGTTTCAACGCGCGGAAAAAAAGACATTGAAAGAATCCGAGACGCGCGAAATATATCAGATGGTATGTAATACAAGTGAAGACATTATCATGCGTTTTGCAGGATACATAGATGAACTTGCGCCAAATTCCGCATTTGATTCAAAAATATTGGATGAAATGGACAAAATGTTGGAATATGCAAATGAATGTATACTCGATATTTGTAGAACATATCAATGCAAATTGTACAAGTTTATTTTGGAAGAGAAAAATTACATGGGACACGATTATAGGGGACATTGATTCATTGATTATTTGGTGAAAATGAAATAAAAAATTGATCTATTTTTTATATACTATATTTTTTTATAATACCAACAAAACGCGATTATGTCATTATTTGAACTTTTTGAAAAAGACGAACTGACAATAGAAATACTCTTTGAATGTATTGGAGAAAGAGATGAAGATTTCGCGGAAGTACTTCAGCAAAAATACGAAGATGAATCTTATTTGAAAGGAAAAATTTTTAGCGAGAACCAGTACGATATATTGTGGACACTCGACTATAGAAAATGCGAAAATGCAGGATGTGACGATTATTATATGGACAATTATATGAATAATTATAAAGATATAAAACCATGCCCGAGTTGTAAATACGGAATTCCGGCAACGAATCTCAAAGATGTTATCAATACAGTATTATATTGTGATAATTCGAATGCGAATGCGAATGCGAATGCGGGTTGTACGGATTGTCCTATTTGTTTCAATGAATTTGATAGTAAAAAATTTACGGGAAAGTTGATATGCAGTCACGAATTTCATGTTCATTGTATACAACAATGGTTAGATACCAAAACGACATGTCCTTGTTGTAGGACAGTTGTGTTAGAAAAAGAAGATGCAAGCTATTCAAGTGATACAAGCGAACAAGAAGGAAGCGAACAAGAAGAATCAATCGAATATGAAAACGAAGTTGCAAGTGAACAAGAACAAGATGCAATCGATGCAAGCGATGTAAACGAACAAGATGCAAACGAACAAGATGTAAACGAAGGAAGAGATTACGAGATGATAAGGAGAGAACATAGACGTAATTATTTGAACAATATTCTTTCTAGGATAAGATGTAGAGAAAGAGCACAAGAGTTCTATTGTATTTTACAAGAATATATCCGAGCGGAATCTGCGGAAGAACTTTGCGATGAATTATATAGTCAATTGATTCAATATGATGATCCTAATCGATTGTAAATAGTAAATAGATATTATAAGAGAGTACCAACAGATTATTCGTTTATTGTTGTGATTTCATATAAAAAAATAAAAAACTATTTTTTTATAAATATTATATATAGTGAGTCGTCTTATTCATCATGAATAAACCATCTCTCGATAATCCATTTTCAAAAAAAGCATTTTTATATGATATTTTAAAATTTATTTCAAATGATATATTTTTCAAGAATAAATAAATGCCTGTAATATTTATGAAAATAAAACAGAATATACACTTTATGAATTAGATAAAAATGAAGCAGTCCAAAAAAAAATAATGGAACTGTTCCCAGAAATAAGAAAATATTTTAGTTTTAATGGAATTAAGGCAGTTGGAGAACCTAATAAAATAAAAAGACCTTGGTTGTCAATAATAAAACATTTAATTAAACAAAAATATAATATGGTTAGTTTAGATTATCATTTCACGGAAGAAGGCAATCATATTAGAACACAGAAATATTGTTTTGAATTAATAATGGATAAACCACCATTGTAAAGTAGATTTATCATTAACAACTTCATAACAAGGATAAAATCTATAATTATTTTCTGTTAATCCTTGTCTTCTTTCACATTTTACCTCATCGCAGGTATATATTTTTTTATTTGAACGAATAGTTGCTTCGTAATATCCATGATCATTTGGTTTTATTTTATTTGGACCTCTGCCATTCATTTTCTCTTTTAATTCTTTATTATAATATTCTTTTGCTTCTTCTTGTGTTTTGAATTTTTTAATAACAGGTTCTTTTAATTCATCAATATCATCACTTGCTACTGAAAATCCATCATAATCTTTTGGATCATTAAATGTATTTTTACCAGAAAGAATACCATTTGTATATTTTGTTGTTTTTGAATTCCACTTAATAGTTTTGTCTTCAAAATTGCTCTTCCATAATTCTTCGTATCTGTTAATACTATCTATATTAGTATAACAGATACTTATACCATTATTATCATATCCAGTATCACGCCCTACTAATCCCTGAATAATTGTTGTATCATCTGGATTTTTACTATATCTGTCATATAATATTCCAATATATTTTTTTTTCAAAGTTTTAGCACATCTTAACATTTCTTTAATAAATATAAATGTGTGTCTTTCTGGTTTCATTATTAAAGTTTTATTTATGTCTTCAATTTCACTTTCTCTATCATATTTAATAAAATCATAATTATCAGCATTAAATATTTGTTTGAAATTTTGAATGGTTAAATCCTGTTCTGGACCATTTTTAGTTCTAATAATATGATATAAAGAATTAACATAGTTATCAATATCATTTTTTATTTCTTCAATGTTTTCAAATACTTCTTCATCTACTTCTCCAGTTTCTTTATCGTAACCACATAATTCTTTATATTGTTTTACTCTACCCATTTGTAATAAATTATATGAACTTATATATCCATCTCCAACATCTGCTAATATTTTAGTTGAGGCATCATTCCATTTCATTAAATCATATATTGTTCCATCAGGCGTTGCGGTATATTCCAATATTTTAATATCATTTTCATATAATTTAGATTTATTTAGCAATCCAGCATTCTTAAATGTTTTGTAAATAGTTTGACCTTTTTTGGCAGCAACCTGAATTTCATCCATAATGATAAGAATATTTTGTTTATCTTTAATTTCATCAACAAATGTATTAGGTAATTCGCATCTATGAAATACTCTTGTTTGTATGCTTTCAGGCATTCTTTCTTTTGTTTGTTCTTTCCATTCACAACTTGACAACCCAGTAATAATATATATATTTTCAATTGGTATTAAATTACTTGTGTCTTCCAAATATTGTTTAATTGTAGCACACATGCTTCCAGTTTTACCTGATTGTGTTTTAGATACAACCATAATATTTATAATTTTTCTATTCTTAAAAGAAGTTACTACTCTTGATGCTATTATTTCTTGGTTTTCAAAAATAACTGATTTACCTGTTAATTTTAAAATTTCTAATTCATTAAGAACATTTTGTTTTCTCAATTTCATTATATCTTGTTGTAATAAATGATAATCACAACGCACTCTTTTCGTAATAATTTGTTCCGTAATTTCGTGTAAAATATAGTCACTCATTTTAATTAATATGTAAAATAGATTTTATATTAGTTTATTTCAATTTTATTTGAAATAAAATATATTTAACGAAATTATTATAAAATTGAAATAAATATTAATTATTTTATAAATTGTAAAAGAATGACGACATATATTTTAGATTTTGTTACTGGTGAATACAGAGATGCTCCATCACATCAAGGATGTTTTGCTTTCACTATGTATAAATATTATTTTAATATTGACACACGAGGTAATATTAAAATTAAAGAACAAAATATATTTGTTTGTTCAGGTAATCCTAACGAGCACGGTCTGGTTAAAGATATATTAATTATAAATGATAATATACCTATTCCTAATTATTTAATTGAAACTTTAAAAACTTTAATTACTTTTAAGCATGATGGAACATCTGTATACAGATCTCATTGGATATGTATAATAGAAACAATTAAACAATTGAAACAAAGTTTGAAAGAATTGACAGAAAATCCACAAAAAGAAACTAATATCGAAAGTAATATTAAAATTCAATTGGATAACTCAACCATTAAGAATGAAATACTTGAAAAACAAGTAAAAGATATGGAGCAAAAATTAGAGAATTTACAAACGGTATATTTTGATACATTACAAGATGATAAAAAAATAAAAGAAGAAAATAAATTATTAAAGGACAAAATTTTGAAATTAGAAAGTGAAATTATAAATAGAAAAGATTTCGTTTATATAAATGGACGACCACAACCACAAACATTATTTAGTTATTGCGGAGGAGGTAGTAATTCAGGTACAAGGTCAAATGCTCAAAATAGAATGGTATATAATGATATTAAAGGAATTTATGAACCAGAAGAAGACGAATAAATTATACACCTTTTTAGATTCTAAACGCCGACTGCAAGGGTCGGCGTATTTGAATGTAATTAGGTAACTGTTACTTTGTAACCGATAAAATACCTTTTATATATCAATAATTCTGCCTTCGGCAGAATTATCATATATAATCGGCATTTGAAAGGTTAAAAGGTGTAAAAAAATTCGTTCCACCCAAGATAACAAAATATCCCCAAAAAATATGTGCGGTATCGTAGCTTATTTGGGAAATGAACCTTTCGTAAAATTCATAATAAATGGCCTCCATTTTTTATTGAACCGTGGATATGATTCTGTAGGCATTTCCACCATAATCGACGACAAAATCGTCACTGTCAAAGAAGCGTCTTCCACGACATGCAATTCCCTCGAACTCGTGGAAAAAGAAGTGCTTACACGACATTTCACAAGCACAATTGGCATTGGCCACACTCGATGGGCCACTCATGGCGGTAAAACCTCTGCAAATGCGCATCCACATAGCGACAACTTGTCGCGAATTTCACTTGTTCATAATGGAATCATAGAGAACTACGCCGAATTGAAAACAATGTTGCAAAAACGCGGCTATAAATTCCACAGTCAAACTGATACGGAAGTAGTGGCGGTTCTCATCGGAAGTGGATTGGACGCCGGTCTCAAAATGCCCGACGCTTTCAGAGAAGCAGTATCGCAACTCGCCGGTACATGGGCTCTTGTAGCCATTCATACAGATTTCCCCAATCATATGTGGATTACACGGAATGGATCACCGCTTCTTCTAGGTATGGAAGATACATGTGTTATGGTTGCGAGTGAAAGCATTGCATTTGGAAATAATATCGAAAAATATGTAGTTTTAGAGAACCATGATATTGTAGAGATTCATTGTTCAAACACTGGGGCAATTACCTACAGTAATAATATTCATACTTATGCCGTTCAAACCAAACCGTTGGCAGAAATAGAGACGAAACCCGCGGAATATGCGCATTGGATGGAGAAAGAAATTGCGGAACAATCGGCGGCTGCAATTCGCGCAATGAATAACAAAGGACGTATTACAACAACGGGTAAAATCAAATTGGGCGGATTAGAGAACATGCGCGAACAATTGGCCGAAATTAAGCATGTGATTCTCTTGGGATGCGGAACATCGTACCACGCCGGGCTTTGGGCCTCGGATTTATTCAAAAAAACGGGGGTATTCGATACGGTTTCAGTATATGATGGCGCGGAATTTGGCGAAAAAGATGTGCCAAAAAAGGGCGCAGTTGCAGCGATTTTTTTGTCTCAATCTGGCGAAACAAAAGACCTGCACAGATGCATTGAAATTGCGAAATCACGCGGTATTTTGAAAATAGGCGTTGTCAATGTGGTGGATTCGATGATTGCGCGAGAAACGGATTGCGGGGTTTATTTGAATGCAGGACGCGAAGTGGCAGTGGCATCGACCAAATCATTCACAAATCAATGTGTCGTATTGGCAATGGTTAGTGCTTGGTTCTCCCAATTGCATTCTTCTTGTGGAGCACCCGCCAACAGATTACAAGATTTGTATAATTTGCCATTTCAAATACAAAACGCATTGAATCGTTTGTCTGAAGTCGCCGCATTCATCGAAGGATGGCACGAAAAATCGACCATCTTTTTATTGGGAAAAGGACAGCAAGAAGCGATTGCCAAAGAAGGTTCTCTTAAAATCAAAGAAATAGCGTATATACACGCCGAAGGATATTCTTCGTCTGCATTGAAACACGGTGCATTTGCATTGATTTACGACGGATTGCCGATTGTCCTATTGGATATAGGCGACGAATGGCGCGATAAAAACCAGAATGCGTATGCGGAAATTACGGCGCGAGGAGCGGACGTTCTCATAATCAGTGATTCTGTTTATAAAGATTGTAAAAAAGTACTAACAGTTGATCATAATCCTACATTTGGCGGAGTGATTGCAAATGTTTACTTGCAATGGATAAGTTATCTGTTGGCACTTAAAAAAGGAAATCATCCGGATTATCCGCGGAATTTGGCGAAAGTTGTGACGGTTGAATAATTTGTTTAGCTACAGCATATGTATATATGTATATATGTATATATACATACATACATGAATAGTTTGCAAGAACTGAGTCGGGATATTTTTTCTCGATGGACTAGAAAGGCAAAGTCAAAATCAATTGAAAAAAAAACGTTATATAGAACGACTCCACTGACTATTGAAGAGGTAGAATCTGTATTTGACAAATCGAAATTTATTGTAGATTTGAAAGGTATGGATATAATAATAAATCCGATGATAACAAAAGAAATGGAAACATCATTCGCTTATAGCGATAGTTGTCTTGTGTTGAAAAATTTTGGTATTATTCATGTTGTTAAAATAAATAAATGTACAGAAGGAGGAACTAATTTATTGAATAAACTCATACATTTGGCAAATAAATACAATAAAGGATTAATAATTGATGTAGATAATAGTCATATCATATTTGATTTCGGTGAAAAAGTGTTTGATGGTGAAAGTGAAAGTGTAAAATTGCAATTTAATTATATGTTATCATCAATGTATTTGAAGTCATATGGAATGACATGGTACAATAGTTTAGGATTTGTGAATTTGACATTTGATGATGATCATGCTTTTTTTGTAGAAAAATACAAACAAGATTTTGAAAAAAATCGGATGAATTTAAGACGAATGAGAACAATTTTGAATAAAGGTAAAGATATGTCATATGAAGAATATGTATTCTTGAAAGAACTTGAAGATGATTTTAAATTTGAAATGAATGAACATTATTTAAACATAACAACTCATTTGATATATGACTCAAATAGAGTGATGAATAAAAGTGGAGGAAGACGCATGACAAAAAATAAAAGAAGATGTAAAACTAATAAAAAAATGAAAAAAATAAACAAAAATTGAAGTACTTTTTTTACACGTATTGAAATTACATACCAAAATTCATAGCAAAATTCAAAATGACTTATCCAAACTTGTTTGTCCGTAATATCAGAAATAGTTACCGTGAGATTTACCGAGTTATTGATGAACTTGGTTTCGGTAGAATCAAAAGGATTGAATACAAAGGTAATAATGCGGTTGTCTTTATGGATTGGGATATCGCATACACAACCGCAACTAGAATGATTTTGGAGGAAGGCCGGTCACTTTTACTTTATTATTCTGACAATAGGTTTTGGAAAGTATTTGCGTACAAAACGCGCGAAGAGAGATTAAATGAGCGAATTATGCAAGACTGGCTGGAAGAAGAGACAAGACTGAAGCTGGAACAAGAGATTATCGAAAGAGAGAGACTGGAAGAACAAGAATACAATGATAATTACTCATATTATCATTGTACAGGTACAGAACAATCGACAGAATCGATTACATTGAATTATGGTAATGTCATTGATTACTATCCAATTGTTCGTCATAATATTAGAGCGAGAATTGGATTAGTGTAATATGTGATTTTGATAGTAGATAATTTTGATATTTTGATAATAGATATATAAAAAATGAAAATTTCATGAAAAAGAAAATTCAAAAAATGAAAATTCAAAAAATGAAAAATTCAAAAAAAAATAGTTAGAAAAAATATACTTCGGTATATTTTTTTTCAATTTTCATTATGTAAAAAAAATAAATATGATTTATTTTTTTATAAATTTCATTATAAATTAATTCCATTATAATTTTTATTATATACACACATTGACATTTGACCTAATTATTTACTTCTTTGCAACAACCTTCTTGATAACCTTCTTTGGCACTGCTGCTGCTGCTGGCTCAACATCCTCATCCTTGACAGCAGTCGCCACCTTCTTTATCACCTTCTTCTTAATGACCGGTTCAATTGAATCTTGAACGACTTCTTCCTCTAATACAGATTCAATAGATTCAGGCACAGCACTCGGTGTCTCTTGCTCTTGCTCTTGCTCTGGCTCTTGCTCTTGCTCTTGCTCTGGTTCTGGCTCCTCATTATCACTATCCTCGACTACCTCAACAACCGGCTTCTTTACAACAGGAGTTTTCGGAGGCAACACCACTTCTTCAACCGGCTCAACCTCCGAATAACTCGCAGAATCCACCTTGATTCTGCAACCGCTACTTGCCTTTACCTGATCGCGAGGCTTGACAACGCACTCAACCAACTTCCAAGTAATACCCCAACCCTTTCCACCAATCCAAATACCACCGCACTCCAAAATGCAAGTCACCTTGCTCAACTTTTGAACCAAATCAATCGGTGTTACGTCTGGATTATCACTGGGGAAGAGACGATTATACTGTGTATCGTATATATCGACGTTCCACTTATCTCCATAATTTACTACTTTTGCACTCAAATTCGGCGACTTTGAATAGTCGACCTTCTTCGTCTTCGGATCCTTCGAATACTTCAAACCCGGAAACAACATATGCTTCAACACATCCTTCGGCATTTGCTCACCCCACCAAAGCTCACTATTCTTCGCAGCATCTTCCAAAATCTTCGCCTCAAAATCCTTGAACTTCTGTAGCGCCAAATCCGTTTCAGGAGTAGCATAATCGCCAACCGGAAAGATGAGCGAAATCTTGAACTTACCGTCACTCTCTCCAGTATCCTTATTCATGAAATCATTGATTCCCCAAGTATCCATCGTTGGAAGTACAACTTGTACAAATCTGTTGGTATTTGGGTTCAAAACATTGATCGACTTTCCTCCGACCTTGTTGATCTTTGGAGTTCCATACTTGATAGAACTAGTATCCCAGGCATTGTAATTAACTTCGACGGCAGTAGACATTTTTTGTGGTGTATGGTAAATAAATTGAGAAATCTTTAAATCAATTTTTTATTTTTTTTACTTTTTTTTGTTGTTGCTCTTGTTGTTATGTCGTCGTTATTACGTTATTACAATATGTTGTTATTGTTGTTTGTTTGTATTTGGTAAATAGATATAAAATATTGACTTATAGTATAGAATTGAAAAAAATGATTTTACATACTAGTATTACTTATGGCGATTTTTACAAAAAAAATATTTGCTTGAACAAAATAAAATTACCTACAATCAAAAAAATAGCAAAACACAACAAATTAAAATGCCAAGGAAATAAACCGGTTCTCATTGAACGAATCAAAACTTTTTTCAATAATCATAAAATGGCAAATACAATTCAGAAAATATTTCGCGGATATTTAGTCCGTTTACTTTATAAAAAAAGAGAACCTTGCAATCTATGTATTAATGAAACCGATTTCTACACAATGGAATCTTTATCTGAAATAAGAACCCCGTTTTTTTATACTTATAAACAGGATGACAAAATATGTTACGGATTTCATTTATCATCTTTGTATGCATTAATTTACAGTTCTCTAAAAAACGAAATGAAAAATGAAATCAACGAAATCCACAAAATAAAGGAAAACGATTCGATAAAAAATCCATACAATCGTTCAAATATACCAACAGAAATAATAAAAGAAGTATGCAAATTGTATCGTATTTCATCCATCATTTATTCGTCGACCATCAATAAAAAAAGAGAACAAGTACTTACAAATACTGTTGTGAGTGATGTTGTAAATATAAGGAGAAATAGAGAACGTTCTCTGACAAATGATTTTTATCCTACACCAATGATGGAAATTTACCAGGAGCGTACGAGAAAATTGGCCGAAGTACGAGAAAAAACTATGCAGAATCGCATATCTTTATTATTCGTAGAAATGGATTATTTGGGTAATTATACATGCGAAGAATGGTTCTATGAAATAAGAAGTGCCGAGAATTATTTGAGACTTTATAGGACGCTTTTCAATATATGGTATCATCAATCGCAAATGCCTATGGATATCCGGCAAAAAATATGTATGTCTGGCGATCCTTTCGAAAATATTGTGGCTTTTTCCCGCTCTATTACGCGCGATAATATCCAGGAAAATTGTTTGCGTGTATTTGAAAATATGATTTATATGGGTGTGGACGATGAACATAGGAAATTAGGCGCGATGCATGCACTTTCGGCATTGACTGTGGTTTCTATAGGCGCGAGAGATACCATGCCGTGGTTGTACGAATCATTGATGGTTCTCATATAAAGTATGTTTTGTTCTACGTCTAGGTCATATCCAATATTCACATCATAATTATGTATATCATATGTTTGAAATACATGTTCTAGATATTCATTTTGGTTATCATGATAATAATAAATATTATTATGATTATCAAGAAATAATTTGAAATATATTTTGTTGTAAATTGCCAACAGAATAATGTATATATATTGAATCAAATTCAAGATTAATGACATTGTTTGTTTGTATATGTTTTGATGATTGATTGTGTTTGTTGTTGGTTGTTGTTGTCGTATATTAATTCCAGGTTCTCTTTTTCAATTTTTTATTTTCTCAACTTTTCAGTTCGTTCAATAATGAAATTGAAAAAAGATGCAAAATATATATATGACTGTTATTAACGGTATTGAAATTGATTATATAGAATACGAACCCAATGTTGCAAAACAGGCGATACAAAACAATGAACCGATTGAAGACAAACTTCATGTTATTGCCGTAATTTCGAATCCATGTTTGTTTGCAAGACGTTATATTCTGATGAAAGAATTCATAAACAGAATGGAACAGGAAGAAGCAAATGTGGAATTATATATAGTGGAGCTCGCATATGGCAATCAAGATTTCATAATTACAGAAAAACACAATAAAAAACATTTGCAATTGAGAACTGAATGTGCAATTTGGCACAAAGAGAACATGATTAATTTAGGAGTAAAGAATCTATTGCCAAAATCGTGGCGCGCATTTGCGTGGATTGATGCAGACATTGAATTCGAAAATTCGACGTGGGCTCTAGATACATTGAAAATATTGAATGGTTCTCAAGATATCGTACAATTGTTTTCGCATGCAGTGGATATGTCGCGTAATAAAAAGACAATGTCGGTATTTAATAGTGCAGGATATCAGAGAACCAAAGGATTTCCAGTATGTTACAATATGCCGAATCTATGGCATCCGGGATTTGCATGGGCAATGACACGTAATGCATACACGAAATTGGGCGGGTTATACCAAGACGCAATATTAGGTTCCGGTGATAATATTATGATGTTGGCATTGATGGGAATAAGCATGTATGGTGTGAATGACAAGTCGACAGAAGGTTATAAACAGACGATTTTGAATTATGAGAAAAAGGCGAAAACATTGAGATTTGGATATGTGCCTGGTGTCATATTACATCATTATCATGGAAATAAGAAGAACAGGAAATATCACGAGAGGTGGGCTATATTAGTGAAATATGGCTATGATCCAACTATTCACATAAAAAAGAATAAACTTGGGTTGATAGTACCAACAGATGCATTTCCTTGTGAGATGAAATCGGATATAATGTCGTATTTTAGAGAACGTAATGAAGACGAAGGATGACGGGACTGTGGACTATATTT
>Ga0114968_10000944_pt1 | contig 22088 bp, 15 predicted proteins | sample M_130807_EF_Meta_FD_87020 | JGI IMG/M metagenome (GOLD analysis project Ga0114968, IMG submission 87020) | Freshwater microbial communities from Lake Montjoie, Canada to study carbon cycling - M_130807_EF_MetaG | ecosystem: Environmental > Aquatic > Freshwater > Lake | place: Lake Montjoie... | reverse complement strand
CCTGAGAATGGAAATCTAGGGTCGAATCAAGAAAATGGAAACCCAGAGCTTGTCAATTCAAATGTTACGGTAACGGAGAATGGTAATGTTTCTACCACCACTCCTGAGAGTGGTAATCTAGGATCGAATCAAGAAAATGGAAACCCAGAGCTTGTTAATTCAAATCGTACAATAACAGAGAATGGGAATGTTTCTAACATCACTCCTGAGAATGGAAATCTAGGATCGAATCAAGAAAATGGAAACCCAGAGCTTGTTAATTCAAATGTTACGGTAACGGAGAATGGGAATACAATTTCTACCACCACTCCTGAGAATGGAAATATAGCATCGAATCAGGAACTCATACAAGAGCAAATTTCAAGATTTGAACAAGAACTTCTGACTATTTCAATGATGAATGGCGATGAAATTCCAAAGACAATTCCGAAGATTGAACGTCTGGGGCTTTCTAATGAGGCGCTAGAAAGTTTAGAGCAGCAATTGGTACTTCCAGTGATAGATGCTACTGAGCAAGGTGTTGATGTGGAGGCATATGTGAGTTATGTGGAGCAGCGTCGGGTTTTTGAGCAAATGAAAGATGAGCTGTTGCGCAATCAGCAGGAGCTGAGGGTGATTGAAGAAGATTTTCGAGCAGAAGATAAGGAACAGCTTGCGGCTTTGATATGGGCTCAGGTGCAATTACAAGAACGTTTGAACGCCCAACACCAGGCTTTGGTGGCCTTGCCGAATCAGGCGATATACGAGGCACTTTTGCAGCAAAATTACAGACCTCAGGTGAGTGCGCAGGCTGAATTGGCCCAGGGAGTGCGTTCCGCTGCTGTGACGACAAGTGTTTTTGCCGTGCAAGAGAACCCGTCGCAAACGCAAACCACACCGCTACCGGTTGGTTTGCCATGTCCGCAAGGATTGGTGTTCAGGGTACAGGTAGGCGCATTTAGAAAACCGGTTCCTGCCGAGCGTTTTAGGGAATTTACGCCGGTTGATGGTCAGGTGTTGGCTAATGGGCTCACGGTGTATATGGCGGGGTATTTTAGCTCGTCTGCCGAGGCACTGCAACAACGGAAATTAATTCGCACGTTGGGTTATCCTGATGCGTTTGTAGTGGCGTATCAAAATTGCAGCCGCTTGAGTTTGGCGCAGGGTAGGGCACTGGAATCAACAACCACTTTGGCACCAACTCAAAATTCCGCTAGCAATTCTATTTTTGCCTCGCCCGGACAAGGTTTGTATTATACTGTTCAGGTAGGGGTTTACAATAGGCCCTTGACTTCTGAGGCGCAACTTGGCCTGAGTGAACTCATTGAGGCCAAAACAGCTAAAGGCCAATACAGGTATGCGAGCGGAAAGTTTGGGAACTTAAAAGACGCCAAGGCTAGACAGCAATTAGCTGTTGCAAAAGGCATTACAGACGCTTTTATTGTGGCTTATTATCAGGGCAAGCGCATCGATTTAGCACAGGTCAGGTTATTGGCGCAATCGGGTATTGTCTTTGAGCAAAACTTTGAGCAAAATCAAGTGCCAGCGCTATCTGCTGAACTGCAGCAAAAATTATTGGCTCTTGAGCTTCCACAAACGCAAGCGCTGAAAATTCCAGATCCGGTGCTGCGCTATGAAACCAAATGTACAGATTGCCTAACGGAGCTCAGCAGATACAATAGAATAGGGGTATTTGTCTACGATCCTGAAAAAGAAGTCATTATGTCGGGGATGCAAAAAGCGTCTGAATGGGATGTGGTGCAGCTAATGTACATGAAAGAGCTGCGCAAGAAAACGCCAACTTTAAAAGGGGAGACACAAACACTTGAATTGAACCGCGATGGCCTTGATGGCGCCTTTGTGGATTGGTTGCTGCGTCAGTCGAATGGTTACGAGCTGAGCAAAGACCAACAAGGAAACCTGCAAATCAGGTTTGTGCTGCCGTCAGTAGATTAATTACTGAACAATTGACTAAAGATGAGGTCGATGGTTTGGGTGCGCGCATTGGGTAAGGGCCCGAGCGCATCTAGGTAAAGTACTTTGAGTTGTGGATCGAGTAAGATATAAGCTGGAGAGCTTTTCCAGCCCAATTGTTGCCACAAAGTTGCTGTTTTGGGTAGGTCTAAGCGCTGCCACTTGGCGCCTTCAAAGGCTTTGTTGTCGGCGTTGGTCCAAACAGCATCAGATTGCACAAACGTGATGATTTGCACCTTGTTTTTGTAGCGCTCTGCCAAACGTTTAAGGGCGGCCATTTCGGCAATGCATTTTTGATTGCCGGGAATATAATGATGCAAATAAATATATTGATTGGGCTCTAGGCGCAGGCCTAGTTGCTTTTCGACAAAACTTCGGCTCCAAGTTTGGCCATTACCCAATTTGCTTTTCTCTAACCAAAAATAGGCGGCTGCATCACGTAGACCTTTCTGCTGACCTTCTTTGGATAATTTCATCAGGAGTTCCAACGCCAATTCTTTGGGGATGCGCTTGGTTTGTTCGTCTTCGAGGATGATTGCTAAGGCAACAAATTCTGCCCAAGCAACATTGTAGATGAAGGGGTCTTGTTGTAGGGCCTTGATCACGCCGTCTAGGCTATTGGCTTGTATTGAGATGTCAATGGCATTGCGTACTTTGAGCTCGACTTGTGAGTCGTAGTTTTCATAAAAAAGCCGCGCGTATTCGATGAGTTTGGGCTGAGCGTAGTCTACGCTATCGGTTTGGAGGTAGAAGTTGTATTTGTCATCTTTGGAAGGGCCGCCAATCACCGAAAAGTTATCGATGGTGAGGCCCACGCTGTATTTGATATAATCTCTTAAAAACGAATTGCTCTCTTCGCCGTAGACCATTGCGGTTTCTGCCTTGAAGGCCAGTACTTTCAAAATAAATTCATTGCTGCGGATATCTTTTAGTTGGTAGATATCTGCGATGTAGTTGTCCATCCAGGCTTCAAAACCTAAAATGCGGTAATTGATGTCGTTGGTGTCGAGTTGGTAAAACAGCAATTCAACATCTTGTTGGTCTTGGTTGTAAAAGGTTTGTTGCTCCACTTCAGGCAATTCGATGAGGTAACGACCCCTGGGTTGGGTGTAGAAAAGTGCACATTTGTTGCTACCGCAAATTTGCAAAGTAGTAATTGCTTGGAGGTCGAGTTTTGCATTGAAAATGCCCATGGAGTCGGGACTAACGCGCTGTAGCCAAGTTTTTTCTTGGCTAAGGTGGTTATCGATTTGATAAATATCGAGCGTGGCTTCATTCCAAAAGGAAAGACCGCGGAGTTGTACTTGGGCCTCAAAAAAGGAGCACAGTACGAGCATGCTCATGAAAAGAAGGTGCTTCACGTGCATCAAACGAGCAGTTCGTGGTTGGTTACGAAAGGCGTGATGTCAGCGCCATTTTGATACATTTCTCGGATGATACTCGAGTTGAGTGCGCTGTGGGCTTGTGCGGTCAGGAAAAAGACGGTGTCAATGCCCGAAATAGCATGGTTCATATGGCCAATGCTGCGCTCATATTCAAAATCTTTGGCGTCTCGCAAGCCGCGCACAATATGCGTCGCTGCGATATCCTTGCAAAACTCGACTGTGAGCTTTTGAAAGGACGCAACACGCACCTGAGGCTGATCGAGAAAGAGCGATTGGATATGCGCTATTTTTTTGTCTGTGCTAAAAAGCCCTTGCTTTTTGGAGTTGATGCCCACGCCAATGACCACTTCGTCAAACAAACTGAGTGCCTGATGTACTATGGCTTCATGGCCTTTGGTAAAAGGGTCAAAACTTCCGGGGAAAAGACAGCGTTTCATGTTGTGTGCTTGAAAAAACTAAAATACACATTTCCAAAATTGCGACAAGCATCGAATTGCGCTACGGCAGAAAAATCGTGTTGTTTACCGTGTTCAATGATGACCAAGCCATCTAGAGTGAGGAGTTGTTTCTCAAAAATGGTTTGGATGAGCTCTTCGTGAAAGCCCAGATGATAGGGCGGATCTGCAAAAATGAGGTCGTACTGGACGTTTTTGGCATTGCGGCAATAAATCACGCAATCTGATTTATAAACTTGCATTTTTTCGGCAATTTGCAGTTGCTGAACGTTGAGTTTGAGGTATTGAACACAGCGCGGATGGCTGTCTATCGCTAACAAATGCGCTGCCCCTCTGCTGACAAATTCAAATGAAATGTTGCCTGTTCCGGCGCATAAATCCAGTACCCTGAGGTCATCGAGGTCTACCGAGTTTTCTAACATATTGAAAAGTCCTTCTTTGGCGTAGTCGGTGGTGGGTCTTGAAGGAAAGCCCGGCGGTGTGGCAAAACGCTTGCCTTTTAGTGATCCTCGGATGATGCGCACAAAATTTGGTTTTGGAAGGTGGGGGTGTCGTAAAAAGTGCAATTGTTATGCTCAAAATCTTTGAATTGACAAATGAGCGCAGCAAATGCTGGGTAATCAAACCGCTCACTGGCGTCGTAGAGGTCTAGTGCGAGGTGCTGGGGCAACTGCAGTTTTTGTTGATGCGCCAGTAAGAAATAAATGATATCTGTAATTTGTTGGTATTCGTTGGCCGTGCAGCACAAAAGTTTGCTGTCTTTGAAGGCAATCAGAACAAAATGTGAGGCTTCTATCAAGAGCACCACTTTGTCTTTCGGATGCTGCGCACTCAGGTGTGTAAGTTGTAGCGCTACACTGTGCTGTACTTGTGGTGTGTGCAAATCGTATTTGGCAAAGTCATAGAGCCAAACCGGGATGCTGTAGATCAGAACGAGGTCGAGTGCGGCGAGCACTTGATGTGTGAGGTGCTGGTTTGCAGGTAGTTCTCCTTGATTGAGTTGGTAATAGGCCGCCAATTGATTGGGGTCAAAAAGCGCTCTAGGAAACAAAGTGTAATCCGGACTGAACCACAACACGCGCTGGAGGGTGTGGCTTTCAAGTGCTTTTTTGATTGGGCCGGACATGCGCTCCCGGGCAAAAGGTTTGTCGGTTTCGAGTGGGAGGGATTGCGCCACCACTTTTTCTTGTGCTTGTTCGAGCAGCAAGAGCGTAGAATCTGTATAGTGAAGTACCAAACGCGACATGGCTTGTTTATAAGTCTTTGGGCTTAACGCCTTAGTACAAAGCTACAATATTTAATTTTGTTAATGCGCAGAACGCACAAATCATGAACCAAGCACTCACTTTTACTTTAGATCAAGAACAAGCGCTTGCGCAGTTTTTGGAATTTATCCGTGCGCGCGAAACGCGTAGGTTGTGGGTGCTTACAGGCTATGCCGGTACCGGAAAGTCAACACTCATTGCGCACCTCGTACGGCAAATGCACGCAGAAAACCTACCTTTTAAATTGCTTGCCCCAACGGGTAGGGCAGCCAAAGTGCTGTCTAACTATGCGGGTTTCCCAGCGAGTACCATTCACCGCCATATTTATTTTTCGGGCGGAGAACTCAGTACGCAAGGGCTCTCGCTGGCAAAGAACCTACATAAAAACACTTTGTTTTTTGTCGATGAAGCCTCTATGCTCGCGGCGTCATCTGCTTATGAAGCCAACAACGTGCTCGAAGACTTACTAAATTATGTTTACAACGGCGAAAATTGCCACCTGATTTTCATTGGTGACCCCGGTCAGTTGCCGCCAGTGGGGCAAGAGCAGAGTTTGGCCCTAGAGCCTGAGCTTTTGGTCACGGCCTTCCCTACACTGCACATCTGGCACAGCCACCTTACTCAGGTGGTGCGTGTACATGAAAGCTCAGGTATTCTCACAGCCGCCACTTACCTGCGTCAGAAACAAGATTTTGAACTCCCCTTGTTTCCCAAACTGAGTCAGTTGACCGATGCGAGTGTCCAAGAAATCAGTGGCGCAGACTTCCAAGAAAGCCTCGAGAGTTCTATTGCACAAGTGGGTACAGACGAAACCATCCTCTTGACGCTCGCCAACAAACGCGCCAACCAATGGAATCACGAAATCCGCAATCGCTTGTTTTACCGAGAAGAAGTATTGGAGAAGGGCGATTTACTGATGGTGGTCAAGAACAATTACTTTTGGCTAGATCCGAGTTCAAAGATGGGATTTATTGCCAATGGTGAGCTGGCCCGCGTAGACCGCGTCCGAAAGCTAGAAGCGTATTACGGTTTTGAATTTGCCCAGCTCGACCTCTGTTTTGTCGACTACCCCGACCAAGGGCCCATAACCTGCATAGTGCACATCCAAAGTTTGTCTGACGAGGGGCCGAGCCTCAGTCGGGATGTCTTGCGCAAGTTATTTTATGCCATAGAAGCCGAACACACCGACATTAAAAACAAACAAAAACGCTACCGTGAGGTACTCAAAAATCCGTATTTCAATGCGCTTCAAATTAAATACGCCCATGCCGTTACGGTGCACAAAGCGCAGGGTGGCCAATGGGCACATGTCTATGTTGATTACGGCTATTTACCTGAAGAACGCAAAAATGCGGCTTATTTGCGCTGGCTCTATACCGCCATTACGCGGGCGAGTGAAAAACTCTTTTTACTAAACTTTCCGACTGACTTTTTTACACTCAATTCGCCCAATTAGAGTGGGCTTTTTCTTGAGCTGCAATGGTGTCATTGGCGGCCACAACCATATGGCTCACATAAAAATGACGATCAACCTCCGGAATAAAACGCTCCAGTAATTGGCCATTTCTGTCCAGGAGTAAAGTTTTGTTTTGGTTTTCGTGAAAAGCCAACCAGTTGTCTAGGCTAGGCAGAGCGCGCAGACCATTGACGCCAATGATGAGGTCACCGATGGCCAAACCGCCGGTGTCTGCAGGTGCACCCGGATAAATACTCAAGATTTGCCATTCTTTGCCAACCAAACTGACTTTCATGCCCAAGCGCGCTTCTGCATAGCTCTTACTTGGAGTCTGTTGGAGTTCGAGCCCAAAGAAGTCAAAAGCTTCTTGTAGCAGTGCTTCATAGGCTGAGGTGCCGCAAACGTAGTCCTTGAAGAATGCGGCAAAAGACTCGCCGGAAAGGTTTTCTAGGGTCGTTTGATAGTCTTGTAAGGTATAGCCGTTATTACTTGCGCCAAAGTTGTAGTAGAGGTTTTTAATGACCTGCTCGATGCCAATTTTGTGGTTGGTTGCTTTGCGCAGTCGGTAATCGACATAAAAGGCCAATAGGCAACCTTCGGTATAGATAGACACTTTTCTGCCCGGAGCGCCCGGCACATAGCCATCTAGCCAGGTGTCAAAAGAAGCAGCAGCTACGCTCATGGAAAAACGTCCTGGGTTATCGAGGTGTTTTTGTACTTGTTTGCTGAGTTCTTTGAGGTATTGATCGAGGCTGAAAACGCCACTTTTGAGCAAATAGAGGTCGCCCATGTACGTGGTGATGCCTTCGTAGATGAAACCGGTGAGCGCGTAGTTTTCGCGCTTGAAATCGTAGGGTTGCATTTCGGCAGGCCTCAGTGCTTTGATGTTCCAGGCGTGGTAGAGTTCATGAGAACAAACGCCGAGCAATTCCGTATAAAGGCTACTGAAAATGTCGCAAGAAGGCCCAAGAGCAATGACCGTTGAGTCTAAGTGCTCAACGCCATGATACGCTGCGTAAGGCAAAGACTGGATTAAAAAAGTGTATTCCGGACTCGGGAACTCGCCAAAATCTTGGATCTGACGCTCCGTAAACCGAGAGAAGTCGTGTAGGACACGCTCCCAAGGAATCATTGCCTGCTGATTGAAGCAAATATGAAAAGTATAGCCATTGACTTCATAACTGCGTCTATCGATGGTGGCGCTGCAGATCAATGGGCTATCTGCCAAACGGTCAAAGTTGGCGATTGCTACGGTCTGATTTTCGTCAAAATGCAAGGCTGAGGCAATTTGCCATTGGGCGGGTATATGCAACTGCAGTTGATACGGCTGCTCGGTGTTTTGGGCGTCGTAAAAAAAGCAATTGACCGGATTGATATAGAGCTGTTTGGGGTCTAGAAAAGTAGATCCCGCATTGAGCTCGGCTGCATAATAATTGTAAGTGATGGTAATTTGCGCATGGCCCTGTGTTGCAATTTGCCAGGTGTCTTTGGCTGTTTTTTCAAAGGGCAAGGCTTGCTTGTCTGCACCAAAAGCTTTGAAGCCTTTGATGTTTTTGGCAAAATTTCCGATTTCGTAACGGCCAGGTCTCCAGCTAGGTAACTCTAGTTGCAATAGATCGAGTTCGGCAGCTTGTTCAAATACCGCGCTAAACTGAATGTAACGCTGTTGGGCTTGTTCGCAACGGACTTGATAGTGCACCATGGCTTAGGCGTATAATTCGGCTTGAAGTTGGGCAATTTTGTCGTCGGCGAGGTAGTCGTCGTAAGGCATCATTTTGTCGATGATACCATTCGGCGTGAGCTCGATGATGCGATTGGCAACCGTACTGACCAATTCGTGGTCATGAGAGGTGAACAAGAGCGTGCCTTGGAATTCTTGCATGGCGTTGTTGAGCGCAGTAATGGATTCGAGGTCAAGGTGATTGGTAGGCTCGTCCATGAGCAGCAAGTTGGCTTTAGCGAGCATCATTTTGGAGAGCATGCAACGCACTTTTTCACCACCGGAAAGTACATTTGCCGTTTTCATGGCTTCTTCGCCGGTAAAGAGCATGCGTCCAAGAAAGGTACGCAAATAGACTTCTTCGCGCTCTTCGTCGGTAAGCGCATACTGACGCAACCAATCGATGAGGCTTAGTTTGGCCTCAAAATAATGGTGGTTGTCATTGGGTAGATATGCCGTGGTAATCGTGGTACCATAAGTAAAATCGCCAGTGTCAGGCTTGAGGTTGCCTGAAAGCGTTTCAAAGAAATGGGTTAGGGCTACGGAGTCTCTGGAAATAAAAGCAATTTTATCACCTTTGTTGACCGTCAAATAGAGGTCCTTGAAAAGCGTTTTGCCATCTGTTGTTTTGCTGAGGTTGTCGAGGCTTAAAATTTGGTTCCCCGCATCTCGCTCTTGGTGAAAAGTAATACCTGGGTAACGACGAGATGAAGGCTTGATTTCTTCTAAATCGAGGTTGTCGAGCATTTTGCGACGACTCGTGGCCTGTTTGGATTTGGCAGCATTGGCCGAAAAGCGCGAAATAAACTCCATGAGTTCCTTTTTCTTTTCTTCCGCCTTCTTGTTTTTGTCAGCGCGCTGACGCAAAGCAAGTTGTGACGATTGGTACCAAAAGGTGTAGTTTCCAGTAAACATATTGAGCTTACTGAAGTCGATGTCACAGATGTGGGTACAGACGGTGTCGAGGAAGTGACGGTCGTGAGAGACCACAATAACGGTATTTCGGAAATCGAGTAAGAAGTCTTCGAGCCAAGAAATGGTTTTGAGGTCGAGGTCGTTTGTTGGCTCATCCAAAATCAGAACATCTGGGTTGCCAAAAAGCGCTTGCGCCAAGAGCACGCGAACCTTGAGATCGTTGGACAGCTCTTCCATGAGCATGTAGTGCCTAGATTCATCAATACCGAGGTTGCTCAGAAGCGTTGCTGCATCTGTTTCGGCATTCCAACCTTCGAGGTCTGCAAATTCACCTTCGAGCTCAGCTGTTTTCATGCCATCGGCATCGCTGAAATCTTCTTTGGCATAGAGCGCGTCTTTCTCTACCATGATTTCATAAAGGCGTTTGTGGCCCATGATCACGGTTTGCAAGACCTGAATTTGATCAAATTCAAAGTGGTTTTGCTTGAGTACAGCCATGCGCTTGCCCGGCTCGAGGTCTACACGACCTGTTGTGGGGTCTTGGTCACCGGTTAAAATTTTGAGGAAGGTAGATTTGCCCGCACCGTTGGCGCCAATAACGCCGTAGCAGTTGCCGTTGACAAATTTGACGTTTACTTCATCAAAAAGTACACGTTTACCGAATTGTAAAGAGAGATTGGTTACCGAAAGCATGCTGTCAATTTTTGCGCAAAGATAGGCAAAAGATATCAGCTATTGGTGCAAGTATAGATGAAGGCCGGAGGGAAGTTCAAAACGGTGTAGTCTATGGAAACCTGATCAAAATGGGCACCATAAAGCTTCTTGAGCCCACGTGAGTATTGAAACTGGATGAGTTTGCCTTCTGGCTGCATGTTCTGCTTGACTTCTTCTAAAATGGCACTGCGCAGCGCAACTGGAAAGTTCGAGAGCGGTAAAGACGATAGAATATAATCGGCTTTGGGCAATTGCAGGCTTTGCAAGACCGCTGAGATTTCAGCAGCTGAACCATGGATGAGGTGCACGTTCGGTGCTTGAAATTTCTTCTGGAGGTCGTGGAAAAAAGCATCGTTGAGCTCAATGACAACCAATTGGCAATGCGGAGGCATTTGGCGCAGCAGTTCTTTGGTAAAAACACCTGTGCCTGGGCCGAGTTCTATGAGTACTTTTGCTTTTTCAAAGGCAATGGGCAGCAACATTTTTTTACTCAAAAAACGGGAGCTCGGAAGTACAGAACCCACCATGCGGTTGGCCTTGAAGAATTCTCTAAGAAAAGATCTTTTTGACATCAGGCTTGGGCTATAGATGCGTGTGCGCCGCGGATAACACCAAGGATTTGCCCTTGGAGCGAAAGATCCTTGAAGGGGCTAAAGCGCCATTGTTCGGGGCGCATGTTGGGGCGGTAAGGCAAACTCGGGTCAAATAAGGTGAGTTCGGCAGAAGCACCCACTTCGATGGCATTGGTTGCTAAATCAAGCACATTTCTCGGGCCAATATTGAGCGCATTTAAAAAGTGCTGAAGGGCGTCGGGCTGCTGCGTCAAAAGCGCGGAGAAGACGGTTTCTAGTTGGGGTGCACCAAAATGCGCGAGATCGAATTCAAGTTCTTTTTCTTCGGGGTCGCCGGGGCGGTGGTCACTCACAATGGCATCTAGCGTACCGTCGAGTACGCCAGCCCATAGCGCTTCTTGATCTGCTTGCGTTCGGAGCACTGGTAATACCTTAAAACGGGTGTCAAAACTGAGCATTTTGTCTTCGGTAAAACATAAATTCATGAGGTGTACATCGGCGGTAAGGTCGAGGCCTTCTTTTTTAGCACTGCGAATGAGTTCAACGCCGGTTGCTGTACTGATACCTGAAAGGTGCATTTTGCCGCCTGTGTAGGCCAATAGACGCAAATTGCGCTCAATTTCAATAATTTCTGAAACATGTGGGTCTGCTTTGAGACCGGTTCGGGTAGAAGCGCTGCCTTCATTCACCTGTGCCTTGGCACTCAAAGAAGCATTTCGAGCCAGTAGCGCCACACGTCCGCCGAAATCTTTGGTGTAAAGCAATGCACGGTGTAGCAAGCCTGCGCTCACGCTGTGGCTGTCGTCGGTAAAAAGTCTGACGCCTTGTTGGTAAAGCTCGTACATTTCGGCGAGTTCTTCACCTGTATTTCCTTTTGAAAGTGCACCATTCACACCTAGCAAGGTAGTGCTGTTCGCGCTCTGTTGTTGCACATAGCTCACGAGCGCTTTGCTGTCGATGACAGGCTGTGTGCCCGGTTGAATGTAAATCCGGGAATAACCGCCTGCACTTGCAGCATCTAAACCAGAAACGATTGTTTCTTTGTGCTCATGACCTGGGTCGCAGAAGTCTGCTTTGAGGTCTATGAAGCCTGTAGTAAGGAAAAGTTGGGGTGACTGCACTTGCAGCGCATCTGGATGATCTAGATTGGGGGCTATTTCAACAATTTGGCCATCTGAGATGAGAACATCACATGTTTGGTTGTTCCAGCTGGATTGCGGGTCTAGGATTGTTGCGTTATTCAGTTGAATTTTCATTTCCACCATTTTAACAATGAGAGTTCGGCCAAAAGACAAAGCAGTCCAAAAACGAGAAAGTAGCGCCAATAACTTTGGGTGTCTTCGAGCTGAATGGCGGTCAGGCTTTGTCCTTCTTTGATTTGGTTAAAAGTACAATTTTTTATACCGTTAGATTCTAAAAGTTCGAGTAAAGCCGTTTGGTCGAGTAGCTCGAGCTTAGATTCCGTGCGATTATTATTGAGCGCGAGCTGTGCCAGCACATCCGTGCCCTTGAGCGCATAAATGCCTGCTTTCAGTCTTTCTAGGGCTGCACTACCGCCAATTTGAATGCGCAATTGATTGGGCGAGGCGATGTATTGGGCAATGAATTCTGTTTGCTCGGAAACAAAACGGAGCGGAGCTTCTTCTTGGTGCTTGGCGCGCACCTTGATTTGGGCATCTTTACCTAAAATGGCATAAGCCGGGAAGCGCTCGCTAGCGTATTCACCACAACGCAATAGAATTGTTGGGAACAACGACTGATTGACAAGGCTGCCAAACGAATTTTGTAGCGCGGTTGTAAACAAAAACGCAGTATTGTTGGCCCTCATGAAAAGCGCTTGTCCGGAACGCAAAATGAGTAGGGGAGTCGCGCTGCTTTGTGCTTGGTTTTGAATGCTATAAGCCTTTTTGACCAGCGGCACGTTCAGGCGCTCTTGTTTTTTTTCAAATACACCTCTAAAAAAAGGGTCTTCGTCGTTGATGCGTTGCAGATTGAGGGCGTTGGTCTGAATAGGGCCAAGAGTGGGCAAGGAAAGAGCGGCAAGCAAGGGCTGGTAGTCGTTGCGGTTGATATTTTCTCCTGGGATGATTAATATGCGCTGTCCGTTTTGGTGAGCAGTACTGAGTTCGTCGCGTAGCCCACTCGATATTTCATCGAGTCCATTGAGTACAATAAGATCTGCCTCGGCGAGTGTATTGGAGGACACTTCGCCCGGCGAGGTGGTTTGAACGTTGTAGCGCGCTTCTACGGCATAGGCTTTGGCAACATTTGGGCTCGAGTTTGCTTCTTCTATGAGATAGATGTTGGTGCGCTCCGGTACTTCGTAAGAAAAATACCAAGTGTCGTCGAAATGAATTTGTTGGTCGTTGATCTGAACCTGTCCCTGGACAAAGCCTTTGTTGGTTTCGTTGTAGGGAAAGCTCGTAGTTTGGCTGTTGTTGGCTCCAATTTGCATGAACATGGTGCGCTTGAGCTTGCCAATTTTTACCTGTAGCTCTAAGCGTTTTTTGGCTTCTTCTCCAAAGTTTTGTACGCGCACCATGAGTGTTTGTTCGGTTTGGCGCTGATGGGTGGGTTTGGCAAACCAAATGCTATCGATATAAGCATTTTGAATTTGCTGTGCCTTGAGCTGATACGCATAGAAAGACTGGTTAGCTTGTGGCTTTTGGGTGTTCAGTTTGGCTTGGCTTTGTTGGAAATCGGAGATGAAAATTTGTTGAATTTGACCAAGTTTTTCTTTTTGAATTTGGTGTCTGTCGATCTGACGCTGCTGCCATGTGAATACGTCGTTAAGCGAACGACTAATAGCATAGATATCGAGTTTGTCTAGGTAGCGCAAAGCTTCTGCTTTGCTTTGGAAACGCTGTTCGGAATGATTTAGCTGGTTGCTGCAAATCAAAACGCGCGTATCGGGCTTGACTTGTCCGAGCATTCTTTTAGCCAGCTCTCTGCCTTCAGAGAAAAGCGAGCCTTCTGTACCAATGGCGCTCATCGAAAAAGAGTTGTCTAGGTAAATGAGTAGGGCGGGCTTGCCTGCATTTGCTGAAGCGGATTTCGGAGCCTGCGGCTGCGCAAAAGCAAAAATAATGGCCATGAGCGCGAGAAGTCGTGTCAGTAAGACCAATAAGTGTTTGAGTTTTCTAGTGCTTTGCTGCTCCTTTTCAAGGAATTGGATAAAGCGCAAGGAAGAAAAGTAGAGCGTCTTGCGTTTTCTGAAATGAAAAAGGTGAATAACAATGGGAATCAGTAGCAAGAAAAGGAACCATAAGCGTTCTGGGTGTACAAATTCCATATTTCAAAGGTAGTAAAAATGTGCAAAGAGTTCAAAAAAAAACTGCCCGACTTGCGGGCAGTTTCAAAGGTGGAAAACAGTATTAGTTTTTCAGCGCATCTAGGCGCTTCTTGTAATCTTGCGCTTTGTCGATGTTCCCTAGTTTCATATTGGTTTTGTACAAGATGTCTAGAATGGATTTATCATCAGGGTTTTGGCCAACGTATTTTTCTAAAGGTACCAATGCTTGCTTGAAGAGGTCCATTGCTTCGGCTTCTAATTTGACAGCCTTAGGATCTTTATAGTCAAGTTCTATGGTGGCATTGCGTTTTTCTACGGCGAGGTTGTAGAGGTGCGCGCCCAATTGATAAAGTGCTTCATTGTAAGACGGGTCAATTTCTATGGCTTTTTGTAGCGCCGCAGTAGCCTTTTCATTCTCCTTTTTATCCATGTAGCTAGTGCCGAGGACATAGTAAAGTTGCTTGTTTTGCGGATCGAGTTCAAGTGCTTTGCCGATGTATTTTTCGGTAGCTGCTACATCGCCTTTTTGTAGGTTGATATTGACCAAGCTGATCAAGATATCGATGTTTTTTGGCATGGCCTCAGATATTCTGCTCGCAAAAACCAACGCTTCGTCATATTTTTTAGCGGAGAGGAAGTCTTCCACAGCGTAGTTGGCAGCCAATGAAGTATTGACCTCTGCATCTTTGAAATCTTCACCTAAAAAGCTCTTGATTTCGTGTGCAGCCATAAATGCATCGGCGGCTGCTTCATATTTTTTAGCGTTGTAGGCAATAATTGCTGAATTGAAAACGAAATCTGCGCGGCTGTTGATGAAATTTTGTGCGTCGGCAGTGAAGGTTTTCTTAGGGTCTTCGAGCACTTTCTTGAAACTGGCTACAGATGTTTCTTTCCATTTTTGGGTTGTAGCCGCATCGGAAACGCCACCTTTATTTTCCATCGCATTCACTTCAATGAGTGAATAATAAACCTGGGCGCGGCAAAGGTGCATTTTGAAGTCTTCGGCGGTTTCTGGATTGACTGCAGCGAGATCGATGAAGCTCATGGCCTCGGTAACTATTTTTTTATTGGCAGCGATATCGCCTGTTGGGTTGTATTTGCGCATTAAGAGGATGGCGTCGGTGACGTTTTTCTTCTGGGCAAATGTAGCTGTGCTCAAGACAAGACTCAGACCAGCTAGGAGGAGTTGTTTTTTCATAAGTTAAATTTTATTCGCTTTGCGCTTCGTTGTTTTCAATTTCCGTGCCACTTTCTGTGTTTTCGCTGGTTGTTTCTTCTTCTTCGTCCTCGGCGCGTGGTACGCGGGCAATAGCTGCAATTTCAGCGTTGCCTTTGAGGTTGATGAGCTTAACGCCTTGAGCAGCGCGGCCCATAGTGCGAAGCGTATCGATATGCATGCGGATGGTGACGCCTGATTTGGTGATGATCATGAGGTCGTCTTCGTCGAATACGTTTTGGATGGAAAGAAGCTTACCTGTTTTCTCGGTGATGTTGAGTGTCTTGACACCTTTACCACCGCGGTTGGTGATGCGGTAAACGGGCTCTTTGTCTTCTGGATCGTTAAGGAAGGTACGCTTGCCATATCCTTTTTCGGAGACAACTAGAATGGTAGAGAAGATGTCTTCGACGCAGATCATGCCAATGACACATTCTTGATCGGAGCTAAGGTTGACGCCGCGGACACCAGAGGCATTTCGACCCATTGGGCGCACGGTAGATTCATTGAAGCGAATGGCGCGGCCGTCGCTAGTGGCTAATACAATTTCATTGCTGCCGTTGGTGAGTTTCGCTTCGAGTAGTTCGTCGTTGTCGCGGATGCCGATGGCGTTGATACCGTTACTGCGCGGACGCGAGTACGCTTCGAGTGAAGTCTTTTTAATGACGCCTTGCTTGGTGCACATTACGATAAAGTTGTTCTCAACGTATTCTTTATCGGTAAGGTCGAGTACCTTGACGTAAGCCTTGACTTTGTCGTCGCCAGGAATATTGATGAGGTTTTGGATGGCGCGACCTTTCGAGGTCTTGCTGCCTTCCGGAATTTCGTAAACACGCATCCAGAAACAACGTCCTTTTTCTGTAAAGATGAGGAGGTAGTTGTGGTTGGTGGCAACAAATAGGTGCTCGAGGAAGTCTTGGTCGCGGGTAGCGGAGCCCTTGGAGCCCATGCCGCCACGGTTTTGCACTTTGTATTCGGCCAAATTGGTGCGTTTGATGTAGCCAGCGTGTGAGATCGTGACCACCACTTCTTCGTCCGCAATGAGGTCTTCCATGCGCATTTCGCTGGAGTTGTACTCGATGCTAGAACGGCGTTCGTCGCCGTATTTGGAGCGCACTTCTATGAGTTCATCTTTGATGATTTGCATGCGGCGCTCTTCCTTGTCTAGGATGTCTTTGAGGTCGGCGATGAGCTTCATGAGCTCGTCGTATTCTGCGCGCAGTTTGTCTTGCTCGAGGCCAGTGAGTTGGCGCAGGCGCATGTCTACAATAGCGCGCGTTTGGATGTCTGACAAACCAAAACGTGTAGCCAAGCGATCGCGGGCGTCGTCTGGGCTAGCTGATGTTTTGATGATCTCAATGACTTCGTCTATGTTGTCTGAAGCGATGATCAGCCCTTCTAAGATGTGCGCGCGCTCTTCTGCTTTGCGCAAGTCGAATCTAGTGCGTCGGATCACGACTTCGTGACGGAATTCAACGAACTCTTGAATGAGGTCGCGGACGTTGAGCAATCTTGGACGACCGTCTACTAGGCAAATGTTGTTGACAGAAAAAGACGTCTGAAGCTGAGTGAACTTATATAATTTGTTGAGGACGACATTGGCAATGGCGTCGCGCTTGATTTCAAACACGATGCGCATCCCGTTGCGGTCAGATTCGTCGCGGAGGTCGGAAATCCCTTCAATTTTTTTGTCGTTGACCAAGTCGGCGATCTTTTTGATCATTTCGGCCTTGTTGACTTGATAAGGGATTTCGGTCACGATAATTTGCTCGCGGCCGTTCTCTTCTTCGATTTCAGCCTTTCCTCGGATCACGACACGACCACGTCCGGTGAGGAGTGCATCGCGAACGCCTTCGTAACCGTAGATGATACCTCCGGTCGGGAAGTCCGGTGCTTTAATGTAATTGAGGAGTTCTTCTGGGGTGATGTCTCGGTTTTCAATGTAAGCGATGGTGCCATCTACTACTTCTGTGAGGTTGTGTGGCGCCATGTTAGTGGCCATACCGACGGCAATACCGGCTGCTCCGTTCACCAAAAGATTTGGAATTTTGGTTGGGAGTACACTAGGCTCTTGTAAAGAGTCGTCAAAGTTAGGGCGGAAGTCGACGGTTTCTTTTTCGAGGTCGTCGAGCATTTCTTCGGCAATTTTGCGCAAACGGGCCTCTGTGTAACGCATGGCTGCTGGACTGTCGCCATCTACAGAACCAAAGTTACCTTGACCGTCTACTAATGGATAGCGCAAAGACCACGGCTGGGCCATGCGCACCATAGTGTCGTATACAGAGCTGTCGCCGTGCGGGTGGTACTTACCCAAAACCTCACCAACGATTCTCGCTGATTTCTTGTATGGGCGGTTGGAGAATACGCCGAGATCTTGCATTCCGTAAAGCACCCTGCGGTGCACTGGTTTGAATCCGTCGCGTACATCTGGAAGTGCGCGTGAGACAATAACAGACATCGAATAATCGATGTATGCTGATTTCATTTCATCTTCGATGTTGATCTGAATGATTTTTTCGCCTTCAGCCATATTTTTGAGTTAGTCTATGTATTCGTTAAATAGATTCTCAAAATTAATAAAACGAAGACCCTTACGGCTTCTATCTGCCATTTTTTACTAACAAAATGAGTCTATAAATTGTGAATAAAACCGGATGCAGTGCGGAGATAAAAGTTATATTTGTATCAAGCAAACGTAAACCATGGAAGCCAAATTTTCTCCACGTGTCAAAGACATGATCAGCTACAGCCGAGACGAAGCCGTCCGCTTGTCCAACGAGTTTGTGGGTGCAGAGCATTTATTATTGGGGCTCATTCGCCTCAATGAAGGCACCGCAATCCGCATTGTACAAGAATTTAAACTCGATTTAGCTGAACTTAAAACTGAGCTTGAAAAAATGTTGGCTAAAAGCGCCGTCCGTGAATTAGTTAACCTGAACTTACCGCTCCTGAAACAAGCGGAAAACATCATCAAGCAGTCATATTTAGAAGCCAAAGAATTCAAACAAAACATCATCGGTACAGAGCACTTATTGCTGACCATCCTCCGCTATGAAGACAGCGTAGCATGTCAGGTTCTCAATAAATACGGCATCATGTACGAAAACGCACGAGACGAATACGAACTTATGTTACAAGACAAACAACAACCTAGCGCCGAATTCCCAGGATCGGGCCAAGAAGAAGACGAAAACTTCGGTCAAGCACAACGCAAAAGCGCAGACCCCAAATCCAAAACGCCCGTTCTCGACAACTTCGGTCGCGACCTCACCAAAATGGCAGAGCTCGGAAGACTCGACCCTATTGTGGGCCGCGAAAAAGAAATCGAGCGCGTCAGCCAAATTTTGTCGCGTCGCAAGAAAAACAATCCTATCCTTATCGGGGAACCCGGTGTGGGTAAGTCTGCTATTGCAGAAGGCTTGGCCTTGCGCATCGTGCAAAGAAAGGTCTCGCGCATTCTCTTCAACAAACGCATTGTATCGCTAGACCTCGCCTCATTGGTGGCGGGCACCAAATACAGAGGCCAGTTCGAAGAGCGCATGAAAGCCGTGATGCAAGAAATCGAAAAGAACCCAGATATCATCTTGTTTATCGATGAAATCCACACCATTATTGGCGCTGGAGGTGCAAGTGGTTCGCTAGATGCTTCTAACATGGTGAAGCCAGCGCTTGCGCGCGGCGAAATGCAAGCCATTGGCGCTACCACCCTAGACGAATACCGTCAGTACATCGAAAAAGATGGCGCACTAGAACGCCGTTTTCAGAAAGTGATCATCGAGCCAACGTCTATCGACGAAACCATCCAGATCCTCAACAACATCAAAGAGCGCTACGAAGACCACCACAGCGTGCGCTACACCGATGAAGCACTTGCGGCTTGTGTCAAGCTCACCGAACGCTACATCACCGATCGCCACTTACCCGATAAAGCAATTGACGCGCTAGATGAAGTCGGTTCAAGAGTGCACATCACCAATTTGCATGTGCCAAAAGAAATCACTGATATCGAAGGTCAAATTGAAGGTTTAAAAGGTCAAAAAGCAGAGGTTATTCGCTCCCAGCAATACGAAAAAGCTGCTGAACTCCGCGACGCCGAACGCAAGCTTCAAGAAGACCTCGAAGCGGCCAAAAACAAATGGGAAGAAGAAGCCAAGAACAACCGCGTAGTCGTTACAGAAGAAAACGTCGCCGAGGTTGTTTCCATGATGAGCGGCGTTCCCGTGACCAAAATCTCTGAGTCTGAACTCGGTAAGTTGGTCAAAATGGCCGAAACCATCCGTGGAAAAGTCATTGGTCAAGACGACGCCGTTGCCAAAGTGGTGCGTGCCATTCAGCGCAACCGCGCAGGGCTCAAAGACCCCAACAAGCCAATCGGTTCTTTCTTTTTCTTAGGCCCAACAGGTGTTGGTAAAACCCAGCTAGCCAAAATACTCGCTAAAAATCTCTTTGACTCAGACGACGCCCTAATCCGTGTCGACATGTCTGAATACATGGAGAAATTCTCGATTTCTCGCCTCGTAGGCGCTCCTCCGGGATACGTGGGCTACGAAGAAGGTGGTCAGCTCACCGAAAAAGTGCGCCGCAAGCCTTACGCTATTGTATTGCTCGACGAAATCGAAAAAGCGCATCCCGATGTATTCAATTTGTTGTTGCAAGTTCTAGACGACGGCCACATGACCGACGGTTTGGGTCGCAAAATCGACTTCAAAAATACCATCCTCATCATGACCTCCAATATCGGTGCGCGCCAGCTTGCCGATTTCGGAACAGGCATGGGCTTTGGCACCAAAGCGCAACAAGAGGCCCAGGAGCAAAATGCATTGTCGGTGGTTCAAAACGCACTGCGCAAGGCCTTCTCGCCAGAATTCCTCAATCGTGTAGACGACATGATTATGTTCAAGTCGCTTAAACGCGAAGACATCCACCTCATTATCGATATCGAACTTGAAAAACTCCTCGAGCGCATCGGCAACTTAGGTTACCACGTGAGCTGTACAGAAGCGGCCAAAGATTTTATTGCAGAAAGAGGCTACGACGAAAAATTCGGTGCGCGCCCGCTCAAAAGAGCGATCCAAAAATACATCGAAGATCCACTCGCCGAAGAAATCATCAACTCCAATTTACAGGACGGTGACACCATCGTGCTCGATTTTGAAACAGGTGCCGATGTCTTGAAGCTCAGCATTGAAAAGGCGAAGCCAAGTAAGAAAAAGGCTGATCCTAAGGCAGAATAGTGTTCGATGAACGATCCATTGAGGATTTGATTTTAGCGCGGGCTAAAAGCCCAAACTTTACTGCCTTTCATCAATTTTTCTTGGAAAACACGAAAGCCATTCCATTATTGGTTGACCTTTCTTTGTCTCAAAAAGCACATCCTGTACCAGCATACAGTGCTTGGCTAATTGTGCATATTTCCAAAGCAAAACCTTCCTTGATTGCATCCTACCAAGATCAATTGACAGAAGGATTGTTACATTTAACGCATCAGCGTATCCAAAGAAGCTTACTTGTCGTTTTATTGGAGTTACCCATCAAAAGGAAATTCAAAGGCGAGCTACTTAACTATTGTTTTGAAGTTTTTGCAAACACTGATACAGCCGTGGCCAATCGGGTTTATGCGTTGTATCACCTCAAGAGATTTGTAAAATCTTATCCGGAAATTGACCAGGAAGTGCGCGCAATTATCGCCATTTTTGAGAGCCAAGAAATGAAACCAGCGCTACGGGTGGGTATTCGCAACTATCTGAAAGACTAGTACTTGGGTTTTATTAGTGTTTTTTCACCACTTCCTCATAAGGGACGCGCACGCGCTCTCCCCAAATGCCGGGTTCAGTACCGAGCCCAACGGCGATGACCATATTGATTTGCGCGCGGCGCGGTAACTTCAGGTAACGCTTGAGTCGTTTTTCGTCAAAGCCCTCGAGTGGGCAACTATGAAATCCTTCTGCGGCAATAGAAAGCATGAAAGTTTGTGCGGCGAGCCCGCAAGATTTATGCGTCACCACGCTAACAGCTGAAGCGCCGCCCGTGCGGTAAAAAGGCTTGAATAAGCCTCCAAAAAAGCTGACGGTGAGGCGTAAGCCTGCCAACAAACGGAGTGGGTCTGCGGCATAAAGCAATGGCATGACCTTGCCATAGTACTGCAACATCATTTTTTGCGCTTTGGTGGGTTCGCCCTTGATTTCGTTCTGAACCTGCGCTAGGTGCCAGTCTTTGCGTTGCTTCCAGAGGTCTGGGCGCGTGACAAAAACAACTAATTCTTGCGCTGTTTTAGCTGCAGATTGGCCGAGGCAAAGCTCAGCAACAATTGCTTTTTCTTTAGGGGAGTTGATCCAGTGAAAACCCCAAAGTTGCATATTGCTAGAATTGGGGGAGAGGATACTTCTTTTGAGGCTGCGTTCAATGACCTCAGCAGGTACCGGAACATTAGGGTCAAATTTGCGGTTACTGCGTCGAAATTGAATAATTTGTTCGAAGTTTTCTTGCTGCGTCATGTTAATTTTGTTTGATAGCTGTAACGGTATAACCTATTGATTGCAAGAGTGCGATGACGCCTTCAGGTCCACTCAAATGCCCTGCACCTACCGCAAAAAAGGTGCTTTCTTTTTGCATTTGATCACTCATGGGTACAATCCAGCTTTGATTGCGTCGCAGCAAAAATAGTTGATTGAATTCTGGGTAGGCGGCAGTTTCTGCTGACATGAGAACGCCGAGGTTTTCGAGGTCTTCTTTGAGGTAGTATGTCAAAAGCGTGTCATAGTTTTTCATGTCGCTGTTGTAGTCTTGCTTGAGCATGTCAATCTGGGTTTCCATGGGTAGTTGATCAAAAAGGTTTAATTGAAAATCCATGGTCTCGAGGCCTTTAGTTTCCTTGTGTTTTTTCTTGGCCATTTTATTGAATTCCATCTCGTAAGAGGCCATCTCCGACATGCTTTCTTGAATCAGTATACTCGAGAAAAACATGGGTTTGAGTTTGCTGCTGCGCTCAAATTTACTTTCGCTCCATTTGAGGCTGTCTAAGCAATACATCTTGAGTTGGGTGTAGTCTTGCTCCTCCATAAAGTCTTTGAGTGTTTTGCCATCGGGGAGCAGCACTTTTTGAGCAAGGGCAATTTTTTCAGCTCCTTTCATGTCGAGGTCCACCT
>Ga0114968_10000936_pt1 | contig 22181 bp, 20 predicted proteins | sample M_130807_EF_Meta_FD_87020 | JGI IMG/M metagenome (GOLD analysis project Ga0114968, IMG submission 87020) | Freshwater microbial communities from Lake Montjoie, Canada to study carbon cycling - M_130807_EF_MetaG | ecosystem: Environmental > Aquatic > Freshwater > Lake | place: Lake Montjoie... | reverse complement strand
TTTTGTTTTTGTTTTTGTTTTTGTTTTTGTTTTTGTTTTTGTTTTTGTTTTTGTTTTTGTTTTTGTTTTTTTGTTTTTGTTTTTGTTTTTTCTTTTCTGTTTTTTATTTAATTTTTTTCCGGCTTCATATTGAGTTCTGTACTGCGGATTTGAGACATAATCTTCGTATTGCATTGGATTAAATGATTTCAAACTCTTCTCCATGTAGTTCCATTCCGGTTCAGTAAATTGAATCCAATCATAATCTATACCAAATGTTAGTTCACCCCTTATTAAATCTGTGTATAAATCATTTTCAACAGGTACAATTTGTGTTCTATACAGTTCTCTTATTTCACTATTGTATTTTTGTTGTTCGATTATTGTATTATCGCCAAATGTGCGATCAATTATTGAATTGTCATTCATAACAAATGGCGTAGAATGTTGTTGTGTAGTATTTTCTATACAGAGCACTGTTCCTAGACATGCCCAAAATCTTATATAATCTCCCGGTGGTGCCGTTGGTAAATTATTTTTTACTGCGGTTGAAACACAATCATTTCTATATTCAATAATAGTGTAATCGCTATACTTCGTTTCAAATCGAGGATCGCCTGTTTTTAGATTAATCTCATCTGTTTTTTTATTTGTTAATTGCATATGCATTAAAAGTTCTCTAGTTTTTTCATTTAATACTGTAATTACTGGCACATCTTGATGAAAGTAATCAGAATTTGTTTGGCCTGGATTTTTATTTGGAGTGTCTAAGAAAACAGCATATCCAAAAACGCCAGGTAAAATGTGAAATTTTTTTATTTTCTCTATAGCTTTGAAAATTTTGTATTTTTTAATTTTTTCAGTCTCATTTTGTTCAAAACTATTTTTAAACATTATTGCTCCATGATATTCTGGTATATAAATGAAAACACAGTTTCTATGAGTGGTTACTGTAGGTGCCAATTTATATTTTTTTATTGTATCTTTATCTATTTCATAATAATTGGATTCGGGTTCAAATTGCCCTATTCCTAAATATGTTTTATTTTTATAAACAAAATTATAACCTTCTCCTATTTGGAAGTGAGGTATCTTAGGTTTTTGATTCATTTTTTGAATTATTTATATTATATGTAATTATTTTATTTGTTATATATATCATGACTAAAAAAAAAGTTCTTATATTGTGTCAAAGAAAAAAAAGTAATTATGATTATAATTCAGTAAATGAAATTAACGAAGGATTAGAGGAATTCATTGAAAATTATTTTAGTGAAAAATATCCTGCTGTTGAAAAAATTAATCCACAAATAGAATATTTAACGTCGGGTTTCGATTCACCTCTTGAAACTGATGATTTTGCTGATTATAAATTTAATTTATTGAATATTGAGGATCCAGATATTAGTGATAATGATGAATTAAGTATAAGCACGGATAGCACAGGGGCAGTAACGGACATTAGTCGTACAGGGGCAGTAACGTACGATAGTGATATTGATAGTGTAGACGATATAAATGCAAGCATTGACAGTAAAGAGATTCTAGACATGGTGAATGATAAACAATCAACTGATGAAGAAAAAAGCAGAATTTTCATAGAAAAAAATAAAGGTACATATTCTCTAATTATTCTTGTTACTTGTCCATTCGTTACTATGCCGTATAAAGCTTTATATGAATTACTAGAAAATGATGGGGTAATTACATTCAAAAGAATTGATGTTTACAAATCAACTATTGAAAATTCATCAGATGTAATGGAAAAGTATGTAATAAATGACTTAACTATTGAAAATTCATTTGAATTGATGAAACTGTTTGTAATAAATGAATTACCATTATTCAAATTCTTCTATATTAATTCACAAGTTCTAAATATTGATTCAGAAGTTCGAGTTGAATTATTTTTTGAAAAAAAAGAAATGTCGGGTGGAAATATATTCTATAATTTTAATAAAACAATGGGTAGAAAATATAAACAAAAAACAAAAAACAAAAAAACAAAAAAACAAAAAAACAAAAAAACAAAAAAAAAAAAAACAAAAAAAAAAAAAAAAAAAAAAAAAAAAAAAAAAAAAAAAAAAAAAAAACAAAAAACAAAAAAACAAAAAAACAAAAAACAAAAAAACAAAAAACTATAAACAAAAACAAAAAACAAAAAACAAGAAAATATAAACGTAATTTTATGTAATAACTTTGTAAATTGCCGTCCCAAATTTTTCTCATTCGACTTGATATCTTTCTTTTCTAATTCTATTTTATACCAGTGAAGATTTGGAGGTCAACTTCGCGCATTTTCAATGCGAAAAGGTATAAATAATATAGTACATTTTACTATATTATTTCTATGGTATATAAATTATGTAAATCGAGATTTTCTTCTAGAATTACGCACTGTGCCAACACCGCCACTTGCCAAACTATGTGGTTTGTAATATACAGCAGTTTGTGCTGTAAAAAGCGGTTTCATACCTATTTTTTGTTTTGTATTTTGTAGAGATTTCGAATAACCAGAAAAGACTTGATTACCAAAATGAATATATGGCATCTATACATATAACATAGATAATTTACTAAGATTTTGGATATATTTTATAGAATGTTCTTTGTTTGTCTCATCCATCTCTTTAATCGGCTGGCGTAATTTATCGATAATCTTCATTATTTCACCAGAATTGGCCAAAATGGACAAGTCACTACTATAGTCTTTCTCCAAAAAAAATGTAATATCGCCTGTGTCAATTACATCTTTATATGGCAAGTATACGTATGATTTCCATGCTTTCAAAATAATAGTAGGATTTGCTTTTTTGATAGTTTCGAAACTGGTTTTTGCCACAGCTAAATCTTGATTGTCTGGAAAAACACGAATAATATCTGCTAAAAAATCGAAAAGATGATTATTAAAAGCTTTTAATATAGTTGTTTTGTCAGTCATAATGAATAAGTTATATATTTAAATAGGGAATTTTTTATATAGTTTTTTACTAATGAAAATATAAAAAATTATGGAAACTGGAATTTACAAAAACGGTTGTTTTTGAGATACATTACCAATTTCATCTAAACGTTGCTGTTGTAATTTATCAATGGTTACATTATTGGATAATTTATCTGGTCGATAATTGTCAGGTGGCGTATTAATCAGGTTTATATCATCATTCGCAGAAACATAATTATACAATTGTCGCATTCCTCCTTTACCTTTTGCGCTTAATTCATCCGGTGACATATTATAAAAAGTGAATTGTTCTGACATAATATTACTACCAGAATTAGAACCTCCTAAATGAAATCCAATCGGTTCTCCATTGAAATTTGTAGCCATATCATTAATTTGTTTCATTTGTGGATGGAAATGTTTTATGATTTCATCGCCTAACAATATACGATAATTCTCTTTAACCAACAACAACGCCGGAACACTGTGGATATTTGGAGGCATGACCACTTTACCACCATTTTCTAAAGATATGAAAACTTGATTTGTTTTTGGGTCTCGTATTCTTTTATCAATACAAATGAAACTTATTTTGTCAGACAAGTTACCTTTTACTAAAGTTTGTAATGTTTTTTGACAATGTTTACAATAATTACTATAATACAAAATATCCATTTATAATTGAAACGTTTTATATTATATTGTAAAAATGGTTTTTCATAATAATAACGTAAAATAATATTCACAAATCATTCAACTATAAATAGCCTGAATGGTTCTACTTTTATTTGGTCTAGCATATTCACTTTTATCATAGTCAAAAGTACCAAAACATCTTACCAGAAATCGGTCATAACCATCATATTTTGGGAAAAATGGTGACCTACCATGTACAGCACGATTATTATCCACTAGTATTATTTCACCTGGTTTTAAATTATGCCTTAACCGATGTTTATAGTAAATATCCGTTATTTTTTTCACCATTTTGTCGGAGTCCTCTGTAACACCGGTCATCAAATCTTGGTCAAACACCAATAACGGGTCTTCAAGAGAACCACTTATAATAGGCATCGGACCACGTACATCTCCATCTATGAATTCATGTCCATCTAATTTAAATGATAAATCAACTCCGGTTTTCCAAAGCGGTTCTCGTAGTGAATTTATTTCATCGTCATTCAAATTATTCAAAATATATTGTACTGGTAAAATATGAGTATATGCGTCTAAATCTCCACGTAAACATGCTAAGCTAAGAATATCAGGACGTAATTTCGAAAACGCTTGTTCTGTATGAATCTCTAATTCTACACTACTACCTATGCTTGTTTGGTTTGTAGACATTGTTTCCACTGGAACTACATCTTGAAATAATCTACCATATCCCTCTGCCTCATATGCTATCATATCCGAAATCGCATTTACAAATAAACTTTGTATTCGAGCTAAGATGGTTTGTTCTCCTACTTTGTAATCATTCGATGATGGTGTTTTTGGTATAATTTCATCGATTTCTAGATTTTTTACTAATAAAAATCCTGTTTCTGAACCAGTTTTTGAGAACAATGACAAAATATCAATAATGCGTTTTGGTAATTGTTTTGACAATTCTTTCGATAGAGTACAAAATAATTCTGGTTCTTCTGATGGATGAATGGTCAATTTACTTGCTAAACTTATTATTTGTATTTTTTCGTCTTGACTAATTTCAATGGATTCCATTTATTTAAATATTTTGTATAAATAATTTTACGTGTTTTTACATAAAATTATTTGGATTTTCAAGGGGTTTACATAGTACCTACACACATAGAGTGTAATAAACGGTTTTGGAAATAGAAGATGGCATATCCTAAAGCAATTCCAACGACTTGCATATAGTATTCAATACCTTTGCGTTTACTTAAACCGATGAAAATAGATGAAACAAGGAAAACAGCAAGTAAAATAAATCCAAAGATTGATAAGAAATAGAAATAAACACAATATTGTTTACTTAAAGGACCAAATAGAGTATCGACGTAGTTCATTTTTAATATAAATTATAAAAAGATATTTTTTCTTTTTGTAGTTACTAAAGATTATTGTTTCTAAATCTTGAAGTTTTCTAAATATATAAAATCACAATTGTGAATTTTTGATTACTTTTATGAATTTTCCGAATCAGTTTCAATTGTTATACTATCTAAACTTGTACTGTTCTCGAATTTGTTGGATTCCACAATATTGAATTGTATTTTTCTCTTCAAATATGCCGAATAATATGTATCTTTTTCACTATCAAATGTGGTTTGTATATCTACCAGTTTGACAGTCATAAAAAAAACATTCGTTATAAAACTAGTTGTTGTTCTACTGTCTAAATAATGATTATAAACTATTATTCCACTTATAACAGAATTCATCGTAAAACTAATAATTGTAATATATCCAGATATTTGATAGCATCTATTCCAAAAATAGATAGAATCTCGTTTCTTGTTCTCGATATTTTCCAACATGATAGAAACAGAATCATCGTTTAAATATTTACTTTTATCAATTCCTAAATAACCTATTAGTTCATTTTCACGTGTTGTTTCTACAAAATATAAAATAACAAACAACATCATTGTAAAAAAATTCATAACCAAGCCAGTAATATACAATTCATCAATCAATCGCAAGTTCTCGTTTGTGTTACATGAATGATACCCACATTTCTGTGGAACAAAAAGTATCAAAAAAGATGATATAATAGAACGATACAATTCAAAACAAACAAATATGTAGACATTTACTCTCTGCATTAAATCGGGTTCTTTCAATTTGTTGCTGAACCATGTTTTGACATCAATCATTACTCTATACAATAATCTTTACAAAAAACCACATAAAATATATTGTATAATTTATATACAAAGTTCTCAATGGAAAATTCTACTATATGGAAAATTATCGATAAATATTTTGAAGATAATCCACAATGTTTAGTAAGACACCATATAGAATCATATAATGATTTCTTTAAGAATGGTATTTTTCAAATATTTAAAGAAAAGAACCCTATTCGTATTTCAACCCGGTTTGATGATAATTTAAATGACTATCGTTCTCAATGTATAATGTATTTTGGTGGAAAAGAGGGGAATAAAATATATTTTGGTAAACCCATTATTTATGATGATGATGATAATTCACACTATATGTATCCAAATGAAGCACGCCTTCGAAATATGACCTATGGTATGACTATTCATTATGATGTAGATATTGAATTTATAGATATTTTAGATAAAAATGAATTACCAAATATTGTTGGTATAGAGAACATCGGCGGAAATAGTGGAAATCTAGATACCGAGTTTGTGAATTTCAAAACAAATCCAGAAAACAAAGAAACTCTGGATTATAGTAAAATAAACATCGCAGTAGAAACAGAGATAGTGGGTGGAGCGGCAAAGCGCAAGAACAAACCAAAACGCAGAATAGATTTAGAATTAAGTCCTATGGAAATGGGTTTAATAAGAGAAGCCACTGAAAAATCAATGTCTGGTTCAAACCGTCAAATTAGAACACATACATTGAAAAAGATTTTTTTGGGAAAATTTCCGATTATGGTACAATCGAGTTATTGTGTTTTGTCTGGATTACCTCGTGAAATTCGTCATACAATGGGTGAATGTCGTAATGATGTTGGTGGTTATTTTATAATCGATGGAAAAGAAAAAACAGTAGTTTCTCAAGAGAAATTCGGTGATAATATGCTTTATATTCGTAAATCAAATGATGATATCAGTCTGTATTCAGCTGAGATCCGTTCGGTTTCTGAAAATGTAGCTAAACCAATTCGAACACTATCTGTGAAAATAATGGCACCTACAGCATCGTATTCTAATCAAAATATTGTAGTGAATATTCCTAATGTTCGTAAGCCAGTTCCGTTATTTATTGTGTTTCGTGCTTTGGGAATAATAAGTGATAAAGAAATTATTACGATGTGTTTATTAGACTTGAATAAATATGAATCTATGGTTGATTTATTCGCACCGTCAGTTCATGATGCCGGAGGAATTATGACACAACGTACTGCTTTGAAATATATTGCGACATTGACAAAACGCAAAACTGTTCCATATGCGTTAGAAATATTATCCGATTATTTTTTACCTCATATAGGTGAAATAAATTATATTCAAAAAGCGTATTATTTAGGTCATATTGTATTCAAACTTTTATCTGTTTATACTGGTTTAGAATTACCAACTGACCGTGATAATTTCAAATTCAAAAGAATAGAATTAGTAGGTTCATTAATGTACGATTTATTCAGAGAATATTATACAATTCAACAACGTCAAATCCACTTAGCATTTGAATCTAAAATCACGTATAATAGAAATATATACGAGAACAATCTCTATGGATTGATTATGGAAAATTATGAAGCATTTTTCAAAGAACGTTCATTAGAAGCAGGTTTCAAAAAAGCATTCAAAGGTAATTGGGGTGCGTTTACACATACAAAACGTGTCGGGATTGTCCAAGATTTGAATCGTCTTTCGCATAATTCTGCTTTGAGTCATCTACGAAAAACGAATTTACCATTGGATGCTAGTGTAAAATTAGTAGGTCCGCGTGTTTTACACAATACACAATGGGGTTTGTTTGACCCTATCGATACACCTGATGGTGGAAATATCGGTATTCATAAACACATGTCTATTTCTGCGTATGTTACACAAGGGGTATCTAGAGAACCTATGATTAAATGGTTACGTGAAAACATTGATATGAAATTAGTGGAAGATTGTACTCCAATGGTTCTATCGACAATGACAAAAGTAATGATCAATGGTTTATGGGCTGGTTCGATTACTACTCCATTTGAATCTGTTGAAAAAATAAGATTATTTCGTCGTAATGCGCTGCTACCTATTTATACTAGTGTGACTTTTGATATAAAACAAAATACTGTTTTCATTTATACCGATGCCGGTCGTTTATGTCGCCCTATTTTTTACCGTGATACCGAAACTGGTAAAATGTCATTTGATAATAAATTTATAAAAGACCGTCTGGATGAGAACGATTTTACATGGAATGATTTAATTTCTGGGTTTAATGAAAAGAAAATCGAGAACTTTAACCCAAATGATTATAAAATGTATCAATTATCTGAATTATATAAAAACATAACATTGGAATCGAATCCAGCAAAATTTAATAAGTTTTTAGAAGGCAAAGCCATTTTGGATTATTTGGATACTAATGAAGCTGAAAATGCCCTCATTGCTATGAATAAAGAGGATTTGGTAAAAGACTCAAAGAGAAAACATACTCATATGGAAATCCATGAATCACTTATATTTGGTATGATGTGTAATATTGGTATTTTCCCTGAGAACAATCCAGCAACACGTAATTCTTTTTCATGTGGTCAAAGTAAACAAGCATGTTCAATGTATCATACAAATCATCAAGTTCGTATGGACAAAACAGCAGTTGTTTTAGTAAATGGACAAGTGCCTTTGGTAAAATCTAGATATTTGGAACATATCAATCACGAAGAAAATACATATGGTGAGAACGCTATTGTTGCTATTATGTGTTATACAGGTTATAATGTTGAGGATGCCATTTTGATAAATGAGGGTGCTTTGAAACGCGGTTTGTTTAGAACTACATATTATACTACTTATGAAACACACGAAGAAAAAAGCAAATCAGGTGATGGAACTACAGAAAAACTTTTTACAAATATTGATTCAGAATCCACTGTGATTGGTACAAAACCCGGTTATGATTACAGTAAATTAGACAAATATGGTTTGATTCGTGAAAATACACCAGTCGATGACAAAACCGTTTTAATTGGTTTAACAGCAACAAATTCGAATATGAAAGATACTAAAATGGACATGTCAAAAACACCAAAGAAAGGTCAATTGGGTATTGTAGATAAATCATTTATTACAGATGGCGAGGAAGGAAATCGTATAGCCAAGATTCGTATTCGAGAAGAACGTATTCCAAATATTGGTGATAAAATGGCTGCGAGAAGTGGACAAAAAGGAACTGTAGGTTTGGTTGTACCTGAGCGTGATATGCCCTTTACAAAAGATGGTATTCGTCCAGATATTATTATTAATCCTCATGCCATTCCTAGTCGTATGACTATTGGTCAATTAGTAGAAACAATCGTAGGTAAAGCATCTGCTATGTATGGTGGTTATGCTGATTGTACCGCTTTCAATAATCGCGGTTCTAAAATCGGTGTTTTTGGTGAAATGCTCACCAAAGTGGGTTATCATTCTAGTGGAAATGAAATATTATATAATGGTATGACTGGAGAACAAATTGAAACTGAAATATTCATCGGTCCTAATTATTATATGCGTTTGAAACATATGGTAAAAGACAAAATCAATTATCGCGCATTAGGACCTCGTGCCGCTCTTACACGACAAACAGTTGGCGGGCGTGCTAATGATGGTGGGTTGCGTATTGGTGAAATGGAGCGTGATTCTGTTATATCACATGGTGCTGCTGAATTTTTACGTGAATCAATGATGGAACGTGGTGATAAGTATAAATTAGCAATATGTAATACAACTGGTTTAGTGGCAATTTATAATCCATCTAAAAACGTATTTATGAGTCCCATGGCAGATGGTCCAATAAAATTCATAACTTCTATGGATGGTAATGAAACACATATTGAGAACATTACAAAATATGGTCGTAGTTTCAGTATTATTAATGTTCCATATTCATTGAAACTATTAATACAAGAATTACAAACTATCAATGTTCAAATGAGAATTATTACAGAAGATAATATTCAACAATTAGAGAACATGAGTTTTTCGAAAAACATCAATTTATTGACTGCCAATGAAAAAATAGAACCCAAAGATATTATCAATCAAATTAGAACAGCAATCAGGAGTAGTGGTAGTGACGCACTCAATACACCCGTAAGTATAGCGGAAAATATTCCTACGACTCCAGATTTCTCTCCACCGAATGAATCATCACCAGATTATCCTGATACATCTCCTGCTTATGAAGGACCCGAATCTCCGCAATATCCACAAACATCTCCTGCTTATAATCCTACCTCACCATCATCTCCACCTTTTAATCCTACATCACCATCATCTCCACCTTTTAATCCTATATCACCATCATCTCCACCTTTTAATCCTACATCACCATCATCTCCACCTTATAATCCACTCGAAAATGAAAACAAAATGACAGGAGGATTTTATAATGATACTAATTTCAATATTGGAGAACTTGTATATTATAGAGGCGATAATAGTCCAAAAAGATTATGGAGAATAACTGAAATCGGCAATCAATTTATAACTATTCAGGCAAATACAAATGAATATTTAGATATAAATGACACAATCCAAGTAGTTTTACCTAGTGATATTTATCGACCAAATGAAATTGTTGACGCGTCTATTTATAATGAGCCATTACAATCTACTGCTGGATTATATAATTCGTACGACCAAGTAAATTATCCGCCACAACCAATGATGCCATATCCACCTATCAATATAAAAGTAGTAAGTGGAAATGATTTTTCAACAAATGATAATAAAAATGATAATATGAATACAGAACCAAGTAGTACTATGAATGAATCTTTTGGAATCAAATCAGTTAATCCGGTTTCGAGCATCAAATTGAATCCTAATTTGAATACAGAATCGACTAAAGAAGAGAACAAACCGCCTGCTGAAACCGATTTTTCAAAAGGAGGAATGATAATAGTGAAGAAGGGATAAAAATTGACGGAAAAATCTATTAAAAATATATACGTAAATTTATAATGGATAATTGTGAAAATAATTTGATAATATGTATAGATAAACAAATCAAAAAAAATACTCCTGAAAAAACAGTCAATAAAATATATGAAAAAATGTTTGAAAATGTTATACAAAATATAAAAACAAACAAAGATATAACAATTGAGCAAATAGATTTTATAGAATCATTATCAAATGAAAATAAAATGAAAATAATAAAGGAATATCACAAAAAATCAAAAGAAAACAAAGAAATGATAGAAATAATGAAAAATTCACAATTAAGATGATGATGAAGATGATGACAATGATGATTGAAAAATTATTAATAACTATACAATACAAATAATTATCAGATATTTGTATTGTTATTGTTCTGATACTGAATCGTCTATATAGACCGGAGCAAATACATAATATTTCAGGGTTATAAAAAGTAAAGCAGCATCAAAACAGTATATTATTTTTATGATTGTTATAATATCTAACATTCTATAATTTTGATAAACAAAAAATTGAAATAAATTGAACGAAAAATAGAATTAAAAAGTATCACCGTAAAATATATAATGTCATCAAATAGTAACCGTATTTTAAGTATTTATAAATCTAGAAAAACAATCCTAGATTTATTATCATCCGAATGCGAAGTATCTGAATATGAAAATTTTGGAATCAATGAAATCGACGCAATGTATAATAATTCGCAATTGGATATGTTATTGACACATACATATGATAAAAATAGAAAAACATACGTAAAATATTATTTGACAGCAAAACAAATTCGCCCACAGAATTTAGACGAAATTATTGAAGATTTGTATATAATAGAAAATGTATTGACAAAAGAAGATACATTGATTATCATTACAGAAGATGAACCAAACGATACTATTATTACAAAAATGAAGTATTTATTTGACCATGATGGAATATTCGTAGTCATTCATAATATTCGTAGATTACAATTCAATATTTTGAAACATGTATTAGTTCCCGAGTGTACGATTTTGAATTCTGTGGAACTCGAAGAATTGAAAAAACAATACAATATAAAAGAATTAAAACAATTACCAGAAATTTCTAGATTTGATCCACAAGCATTGGCTATTTGTCTAAGACCAGGCCAAGTATGTAAATTCAATCGTAATAGCGCCACTGCTATGTTTTATGATTATTATAGGGTATGTGTTTAGAAAAATATAATGTAATAATTATATAATAATATATGACAACAAAAATAGATATTTCTTATTATGGAAACGATTTTTTTTATTCAGACGCAGAAAAAAATAACAAAATGCCTGACGAAAAAAAATGTACTGATTTGAATCCAAATGACGCTAGTTGGGATAGTAAATGTAACTCGAATAATTTTTCTGATAATTTACAAGACTGTATAAACAAAGAATTATGTATAAATAAAACTAATTTTCAATCTAATAACAAAATCATCTCTATACAAAATACTTCATATGAGAAATATTTGAATACAAAAGAATATTATAACAAAGAAGTATTGAAAACAATTAATTTAGGAGTAGGTATTGTTTTTTTGGTTGGATTGACCTATTATTTTAGGTTACCGAAAATATAATGAGAAACATATTTTTATTTATGTAAATAATTTATATATAAGAGATACATATATATAAATGAACAATATAGAAGGTTTAACAACATTAGAAGCAGAATCTACTCTTTTAGACCAAATTATCGATTTCAACAAAAAATACGCAAGATATGTAACATGTAATGATTCTACTATGAATCCACTGAACAAATTGAATTGTAGTGATATTGATATGAATTACAACACTGTACACGACGCATATAGTAAAATATTACTTCAAACAAGTAATGGAGATAATGTCTTTGGAAGTATTTTAGATGTATCAAATACTAGACTATCCAATAATATTAATTACGCTGTTTATGATGCTTCAAGAGTTTATATCAAAAATACATACAATAATGAAATATTGGATTTGAGGAACGAACTAGATAACAAAATGAAAGAATTGAATACAAATAATAATTCAATTAGTGCCGAATATAAAAACCGATTCGATTCGACTATTTACTCTGGATTGATGTTGACTGTTTTAGTTACATCCATGTTATATTACATTTTTCAAAGAGTATAGATTTTATCAATATAAAATATATTAATATATATAAATATATTCTATATGCCGAATCCAAATATTATACAAATAACTCCTTTACCTAATAATAAGGTTTTATTAGCAGAGACTACGCTAATTTCGGGAATTGATAACAAAGGTATCATCAAATATACTCCAAATGGTAATTATATAGTGACGGCATCATCATACGCAAGTAGTAGTACATTACCTTACATGGCATTCAATGGAAGTGATACAAATTATTGGCAATGTGATTATAATGGAACGACTTATGATATAAACAAAAAATATCCAATATATACAACTGACTCATTCAATGGAAAAAATCCATCGACTTATCAAGGTGGTGGAGCACAAACAAATACATGGACTACATCTATCGGTAATGTATCATTCCTAGGTGAATGGTTACAAATACAGCTACCATATAGTATTTTTTTGTATAATTATACGATCAAAACACCAAATTTCACTATTAATTCTACATTCCCTACCAGATTTGCGGTAGTTGGTTCAAACGATGGCACTACATGGGAATACATCGATCAACAAAATGTAAAAACACCAGTATCCAATTCTAAACCATCGCGTGTATATAATATCAATTCAACAAAAGCATATTCTTATTTTAGATTGATAATAAGTGAAATGCCAAATGCTGCTAAAAATATAGCTATCAAACAATGGAATTTGAACGGTGTTACCGAATTAACACCAAATCCTGACTATAAAACAAATGAAAGTTTCGTTACATTGTCTAGATGGATGGATATTTTAAACTCAAATCTTACTAATTCAAAAGAGGGTTTTGAAGATTATGGTTACACACCATCGAATATGATACCACAGTATACATCATCACAATTCAAATCAGATGTAATCAATAGTCAAGTAAATCCAATGATACAAATATCATCAGATTATTCAACAAGTTTATTGAATGTTGATACAAAGTATACCTTGATAGGTAATGGAATCACAACAATAACAAATACTGACCAAACCGGCATAAGAGATATTATGGTGAATAATCCTATGTATGATTTTAGTGGAAATTCATTGAATAATGATGATAGAAAGAAAACTGTTGTAGATGCTCAAATTGAAGATATAGATAGTATGGTAAAGAACACAAATACTGTTTATATTATAGGATCTATTACATTAGTTACATTATTGGTTTTTTCAGTTGTTATTGGAAGAGAATGAAAAATAATATTACAATTATATATAAAATGCCACAACAACTTGATTTATCTGGAATATTTCATATTCAAAAAGATTACATATCAGGTATTGATACCAGTGATCCACTTTTGAAAAGTAAAATAACAAATATACAAAGTCAATTAGATAAATTAAGTTCTGATTTTAAAGATTCAACCGCTTCAACAAATGCGACATTGGACCATCAACAAGATATGTTGAATATTGTAGATACTGAAAAACAACGTTTGTTATTGAAAAAAGAACAAATCGATACATCAATCGATGGTAAGAAAAGAGGTGTATTATTGAATGATAGTTATCGACAACGTTTTGAACAGTATACAAAAATAATTATTATCATTATTTTCACTTTAGCAATATTTGTATTGATTTTAATGATTGGTAGAAATTTTCCTTTCATTCCGAGTTTTGTTTTAGATTTATTATCTATTATTTTGTTTATTGTATGTTTCTTTAGTGTATATTTTACTTTAGTTGATATATATAGCAGAGATAGATTGAATTACAACGAGTTGAATTTAACAGGACCTAGCATTTTAACACCAGCTGAAATAGAGAAAAAAAACAAAGAAGAAGGAAAAGCAGGTAACTTATTGGGTAGTATCAATATTGGTACTTGTGTAGGACAAGGTTGTTGTTCTGATGGTGCTATATGGGATGGTAGCAATAATGTTTGTTTATCAGAAACCGCTTATTTGAAAAAATATGGTTCTATCAATTCTTTGGCTACACCAGCTCAACGTGACAGCGAACAATTTTCTACGATGTCTTTTGGTATAAATACCAATTTTGTACAACCCAATTCACCGAATGAATATATAGGTTACTCAAAAATATAATCTATTTATACTTTAAATAAATAAATTATAATGGGAAATGGTGGTTCTATAGATTGTCCAAGAACATCAGCTTATATAAATAATACATTAAAACCAGAACAAACTAATTTGACTAATACAATAAATAATTTGAATATTTCTATAAAAAATATTGATGCTGATATCAAGAAATATACAAAAAGCAACCAAGATTTACAAACACAAATTTCTAAGATGTTTACAAAGGCTCAACTAGATACAGCAGTAGCTAATGCTATTAAACCATTACAAGACCAAATCGAGACAAATAATAACACAATAGCAGCACTTACTGCTGAAAAAAATAAATTGATTGGTACTCGAGACGATTTATTGAAACAATTAGGTAAAGAACGTCAAATACTCGACCAATCGGTAACAATGGCAAACAACGGAATTCGCAATTCAGCTTACGGAAGCGCAAACATCGTTTATGATAGTAATCAAAAAACATATGATTATTATAATGCTATCCGACAACAAAATCAAAAATTATTAGACAAGTCTTCTGATAGCAAATCTGATAATCTGAAATATGATCAAAGAGCTTTCTATCAAATCGAACGTTATGATTTTACAGTGAAAATCAATTTCATTCTGTATATTATTTACTATATATTTTTGATTATTCTCATTGGTATATTTGTGTTTGTACAAAAAAACATGTCTATTTTTGTAAGAATTGTAATGATAGTGTTATTGATAATATATCCATTTGTTATATTTTTTGCGGAGAAATTATTATATGATGCTGGTTCGTATACATACTCAACCATCAATAGAAATGTCTATTTCAATGATTATTGAAACTATATTTTAGACCTGTAAAAAATTTAATCTATTTATATTTTAGAACCAATCAATATACAAAATGGGAAATAAATCATCCTCTCCTCCACCAGACCCATGTCCTGGTACAAAAGACTATGCTCAGAATTTAAGTAATTCAAATGACGAAAAAAGAAGCAGTATTCCTGGTTTGACTGCGAAAGTAAAAGAAAAACAAACTCAATTAGATACATTGACCGCTACAAACAAAGCTTTTATTAAACAAAGAGATGCTATGTATACATCTATACAAGTAGATGATAAAAAACGTGCGGCTATGAAACCTTTAGAAAATACAATTACTAAAAACAACGTTGATATAGAAATTTTAAGAAATGATATAACAAAATTGAATGCTGAAATAAATGATTTGAATCAGAAACTGGTAGATGAACGCAAAATAACAGACCCGATATTGAGTGTTAGTAACAATGCTGTTCGTGATTTCAAGATGTCTGAGATAAATGCTAATATGGATGGAAATGATAAATATTATACCTATTATAGAGGAATCGTAAAACAAAATGAGAAATTATCAGACAAATTAAAAAATTCTGATACGAGTGATTTTACATATGATCAAAAAGCTAACTTTCAACACGACCAAGTATATGCTTTTATAGAAATAAATTATGTTTTGTTTATAACGTATTTCGTTTTTATAATTGTATTGATTGGTTTTTTATTTTTTGTACAAAGAAATATGTCTATTTATTTGAAAATTGTAATAATAATATCATTGGGTATCTATCCTTTCGTTATTTATACAATTGAAGAATTTATATACACATGGAGTTCTTACATAACAGCAATAATAAGTGGAAATGTTTATGTAAAAACATCTTGATTATTCTAATATTACATTTTCGCTTCCTAGAATTTGAACCATAGATTCGTATAATAATTTTTCCTCATTTTCATTGAAACCCATGTATATTTTTTCAACTAAACGTTTTTTATCCCAACGTAATTGTTTTATTTTTTTGTTTTCATCACAATCAATGTTTTTCAAATGGGCTATTTTGATTTTGAATCCACCTTCCGCACGGTCAAGCTGTTCTAATGGTTCTTCATCCGGTTGCTTATGATTATTATAATAATCAATAATTTGTTTTTGTTCATCATACGAAAACGAATCGATAATTACTTCAATTGTCATTTTTCTAGATAATCAAATATTCATATATCTAATTATCTATCAATTTTTTCATAAAAAAATTGTTTTTTATACTTTCTACTATTTTCATTATAGTCTATCTGTATTGATATCATCATCTACCTCATCATCTGTATTACCCGAAAAAGTATCTACTTCATCTCTAACATACTTAATTTTTACACCAGACCACATTTGATTTTGATTACGACCAAATTCTTTGTCCATATATTCGTGTAAATCTTTTGGAGAAGGACCACGACCACCATAATTACTAGCATACCAATTCGAGAATTCATTATTTAATTCCATCTTCTTGATACGTCCATCACTAGCACGGATAACAGAATCACGAATGAATTCCGAAATATAGTCTTGACTTTGACGATACTCGTTACTTCTTGCCAATACAATATCACAATCCTTGACTACTCCATTTGTTTCAAATACACGCTGTACGAAAAGTGCCGCGACTACTTCTTTCCATTCTTCAAACTTTTCTCCAATATTTTCATCTTCTTTGAATTGATATGGTTTTTCTTTATCTCCTTGTACTGGATTTGGTGAAAATAATGATTTGAATGGAACAGCTCGAATACGTCTCCAAGTACCATAATCATTACTTTTTATTTCTAATAAATTATTACAACATACAACTAATTTGAATTGTGGTGTAAATGATATGGTTTGTGGCATATAAGGTGCTCTGCCTTGAAGTTGGTCTTTTCCACTTGTCAATTGTTTCATAATACCTTCATTCATTTTTTCACCTTTTTGTGGTTCTTGCATAACTGCGTAACGTTTACCTTTCAATTCAACTATTTCTGGAGTCAATCCACCGACTTTACCACGTTTTTCTGTTACTAATGTAAGTGGAACAATACCTGAATATTCACCCAAAACTATCTCCATCAAATTTACCAAAACGGATTTACCATTTCGACCAGCACCAATATACATATTAAATGTTTGATTTGCTGATGTACCAATTAATGCCGATGCTAAATGGTCATACATATATCTACATAATTCTGGTTCGGGAAATATTTTACTCATGAAATCGTTGAAATCGTCTATAATTGATTGATGAATTGACGGATTGATTGGAATATAATCAATATTAGTAGACATCGAAATGTTATCTTCTGGTTGTCCTTTACGAAATATTTTTTCTTTGAAATCTACGACACCATTTTTGAAACACAATAAATAAGGATTAGTATCTAATTTTGATAAAAATGAACCATCGTAAAATAATTCTTTCGATTCTGTCATTATATTTTTCTTGTCATTTGTATTCGACAAACGCTGACAAATATTCAAAATGCGAACATTTCTTGGTTTTGCTGTCTCTTCGCGTTGTATTGTTTGTTGTTCATCACGCAAAGCACCTTCATCTGTCATATTTTCCATCAAACTTATCGATTTTTTGTTGTATAAATCACGTAATTCGATTGATATGGCTTTTCGCAAAGTAGTACCAGAATCATTTTCGACCCAACGATGGTTTTTGTACTGATACCATATATTTGATTTGACACTTACACATACGTATTCATGTTTGTATAATTGATATAATACATTGGCTAAATCCCAATCACCACAACCATTTCTTTCATTACCCCCTTTTTTTGATACAGGAGAATTGATTGTTTGTTCTACGTAAAAGTCGATTGTATTATTACGGACTTGTTCAAACGCATCTTTGTTTTCTATTTTTGCCCATCGCATCAATGATAATTTCGATAAACCGTCGTGTTTACGTAAATCGAATTTTCTCCATCGTTCGCATAAATCAGGAATCGTCCTATAATCGAAATTACTTGCTTTTGCGCTGAATGCTATCCATACAATTAACAATTTGTTACTAGTATTACGTAAGACCCAACCTACACGTATCCATTTCAAATAAGATCCTGAATCGTAATAAGATGGTGGAAGAATGTTTACATATTCAAAAGCATCTCTCAATTCATATTCTTTTATATTGTTGACACTATCTAAGAAATGATTCAATACCATCTGTAATTCGTCAGCATTTGAAATTTTTGAAATAGAACTTGAGTCATCCATTAAAATATCGAATTGTTGTACTCTTGCGTTTGTATTGTTCATACGTGTTCCATCGAGATTACCGCGAATTTGATTGATGCGTTTGAATTCATCATATTCTTTAATGAAATCATTTCTCATAAACAATGATTGATGACCTCGGTAACGAACTGATAATTTCTCGATATTTTTTCCAATATCGAAAGTAGATACGGATAATTCTTTACGCATGAATTCTCCGTCTGATTCATCGTATGTGACTTCAAATACACGAGTCAATTGATATCTATCGTGATTTGGTTTTCTTGAACCATACAATTGCCAATTTACGTGACCTTTGGTAATGCCATCATCAAATACATCATCCCATGTATTGGTGATAGGTAGGTCACTCCACATTTCACTCGTATTTTTCATCATTTTTGTTCGAAGTATTTGCTGTGTAATACGGTCGGTTTTCAATCCTATCAAAATATGAATACCATCCTTTGTTTTTTTTTCTTTTTCTGTGTTTATACGATTTACAGTCGGTTTCTCGAATACAAAAATTGGTATATTTGTATTTTCATCGGGTTGATATATCTTATTCAATTCACCTAAATAAGAATCCAAAAGGTCGTCTATGTGTTCTATGCTATATTGACGTTCATCCACATCATAATCGTGACGTAAATCAAGGTCAACTACAATAGGACCGTCATTTTCTAATTGTTTTTCTGTGAGATATTCTTTTTTCTTTGGAACAAGAACATCTCTGTTATAGAGATACAAAAACGTAGAATATTCAGAATCCGGAACATGATAGCTACCTCCATATATATTCGCTTTTGGGTCTCCTATTCTGGTATTTGTAATCGGTTTTGTGGCAGTTGTGCTGTTTCTATCTTTTTGAATCGAATGTTTTGTAATGAAATCATTGAAATCACGGTATGTCACGTTGACAGAATTTGATGTTATCGATGATGCAGTGGTTGTCGATACTTCCATTGCTTTTTAGATATAATATAAATATATTTTTATCTCATTTTTTAAATTCAATTTTTCGATTGAACATTTTTCGTAAAATACTTATTATTCTATTTGTTATTGATATAACAAAATAGAACAATAAAAAATTGATAAAATATTAAGAATAATATTATTTTTCATAATAACAAGTATAAATAATATTTCTATAATATATATTAATTGGACTCAACGATGAAATTCTGTATCAAATGTGACAATATGTATTATATAGGCATTGACTCTGAAAATACAAATAAATTGATTTATTATTGTCGTAATTGTCAGTATAGAGATGAAACAATTACAGATGAAGGAGTATGTGTATTGAATTCTCAATTAAAAAAAGGCGAACAAAAATTCAATCATATTATCAATCAATACACCAAATTCGACCCAACATTACCACGTATATACAATGTCAAATGTCCAAATGTTCAATGTAAAACGAATCATGAAGAATACAAAAATCCTGCGGAAGTCATTTACCTTCGTTATGATGACGATAACATGAAATATTTGTATATTTGTTTTGAATGTGATACTACATGGAAGACAAGTGAACAATCATAATAATCGTATAATTTGCAATATATTCATCATATTTTTTATTGTAAAAAATTGAAATTAAAAATTAATACATAACAAATTTAGAAATATAGAATCTATTATATATATTGAACAAATGGACAACGATTATGAAGATGATGTTGAATCTATAAATGAAGACCAAGAAGACCAAGAAGATGAAAGTTATCAAGAATCAAATAATAATACTCGAATCCAGGGTAAAATATCAAAAGTAATCAAAAACAATGCTGATGATGATGAAGAAGATGATGATGCGGTTGACGATGATGACGATGAAGATGATGAAATTGAATTAGCAGATGAAGAAGACATCGAAGCAGAAGACGAAGACGATATTTTCGACGAAAATGAACAAGGATCGGATGAAAACAAAACAAAACAAAACGCAAATATTCGTCCATCTTTCAATGGTTTAGATGATATTAGTGATGACGAAGACGATGAAGACGATGATTATGATGAGAATTATCTACAAAAATTCGATGAAAAAACACAACAGAATATTATTTCAGAATATCATCCTGAATTACAAACACATAATTATAGTGAAGTTGAAACATTATCTCGGGTTGTTCGAGATGGGGATGGTAATATTATAGACCCATTACATCAAACATTACCTTTTATTACTAGATATGAAAAAGCAAAAATATTAGGGGAACGCGCAAAACAAATCAATGCTGGGGCACCTATTTTTGTAGAAGTTGATCCTAGTGTAATTGATGGTTATTTGATTGCTTTGAAAGAATTTGAAGAAAAAAAAATACCATTTATTATTAAAAGACCATTACCAAATGGCGGTTGTGAATATTGGAAATTTAAAGATTTGGAATTGTTATAATCCCCACACTCGATTTATAAAGATGAAAAAATTTATTTATTTACAAATAAATTTTTTATTGGGTTTTGATTTTTGGTTGGATTGATTTATACATTATTGAATGGAATTCGAGGGTATCTAGTATCGATTTCGTTTTTAACCTTATTTATGTCAGTTCCAGGTCTTATTATTAAAACAAAACGTAATGTTTCATTATTTGTAATATCTAAATAACAAGGAAAATAAGTTCTCCAAGTTATAACATCACCATGATTAGCATAAGCAAATGGAACTTTAGAAATTGCTTCTGATAGTGAAACAACTTCTTTTTTTCGGTTTAATGATGTTTCCTTGAACCCGTCTGAATTATTTTTAGTTTTTCTATACTCATATCCAAGTTCTTTACATACATTTTTTACTACTATTTCATTATCATAAATACGATATTTATCTTCATCTACTATTGTTACATTTGACCTTCTTTCATGTTCAGGTACAATAATTTTAGCACGTTCAACTGCTTGTACTATCGTATTACAGCCTGGTTGATTATTCACAGCATCAACTATTTCATAATGACGTTTAACTATTGACGCTGTTTCATCATCTGTCCACCATGTCAAATTCAATGGATATTGTGGACACTGGGCAATAATTCCAGCTAAACGTCCTGCTTTTTGAACTGCGGTTTCTTTATTTTCGACGTGTCCTAAAAATTCGTCTGTCCATATAAGACCTTCGGAACCATCTAA
>Ga0114968_10000934_pt1 | contig 22210 bp, 20 predicted proteins | sample M_130807_EF_Meta_FD_87020 | JGI IMG/M metagenome (GOLD analysis project Ga0114968, IMG submission 87020) | Freshwater microbial communities from Lake Montjoie, Canada to study carbon cycling - M_130807_EF_MetaG | ecosystem: Environmental > Aquatic > Freshwater > Lake | place: Lake Montjoie... | reverse complement strand
TGGACCCATGAGAAGTATGAACCTTCACGCTCTGAGAATCTATCTTGACCGTTAAGTTGTAACTTGGCAGTTACGACTGGGTTTAGACCCCAACAGTGCATGTATAAAGAGGTTTCAGTAAGAACGAATGTTCCAGCGTCAGAGACAGATGATTCAGCTGCTCTATTGTGAGGGGTAGTATCAATTAATCCACCAAGAGTAGCAAGGACATTTGGATCATTTGCTACTGATGCTGGGTATTGAGGAGCATGTCCACCAAGATTAGGCTCATTGTATGGATCATTTGGTCCGTTCCAGTATCCTGTAAAGGTGCTTGGAAGATAAGCATCTTCTGCACCAGCATCACTGAATAGACCACGAACATCAATGTATGCGCGTGAGTCAGCAGCAATTGCAGCTGGTCCACCAAAAGCGTGAATAGCATTTGGTAGAGCATCAATTGCATCAGTATAGTTGAATGGTTGAGCACCTAGGACCTTGAAAAGAAGAGCATCACATACAAGGGATGAGCAGTAATCAACGTTTTGATCAGGTTGGACAACCCAGATTAATTCCTTAACAGGGTGGTTGAAGTTAAGTTTGATTTTGTTTGATGATGAACCAACTGATTCATCACCAGTGAATTGTAGTTGGGTGATCAAATATTCATGAGGATTTTGTGCCATTCTTCTACGTTCATCAGTGTCAAGGAAGACGTAATCAACGTAAAGGGAAGCAGCAACTAATGATTGATTGTAGGCAATAGTGGCTGGTACTGGTCTGCCAGGGGTATATTGAGTGGCAGCACCTTGCATTGGATCACTGTTGCAACTTAGGGTAGTAACAGCCCATAAACATTCATCAATAGGACGGATATCAAGGTTGATTTTGACTTCGTGGTATTGAAGAGCAATTAAAGGAAGAGCAAGACCTGGGTTGGTGCAAAACCAGAATTGAAGTGGTACGTAAAGGGTTGTTTCTGGAAGAGCATTTCTTGGAGCACAAACTTGACGAGGAGCTAATGAGTCACAAGGTCCGTCAACTTCAGCGAAGGATGGATCAGTGATGAAGGTTAGTTGAGTGGTGTTACCAATCATTTTGTAGTATCCACGTTCTTGTTCCGAGGTCATTGTAAGTTGGTTCCAGATGTGCATCCAGTCACCATATTGACGGTCAATTCTTTGACCTCCAATTTCAACTTCAACTTGAGCAATAAGTTGTTCACCAGGGAAATCTAACCAACGGGCATAGACTCCTTGTCCTTGTCCAAGGACGAAGGCGCCAAGTCCCATAAGTTGGTTGATTTCAGGTAAAGTGACTTGAAGATAAGTTCTGTAAGCCAAATCACCATTTCTACTGATGATACATTGGACACGACGACCGAAATCGGCTTGACCATTGAAAGTTTGTTCAATTGATTCAATAGCAAAATTGGTGTATCTACGGTATGTTACTTTCCAAAAAGTAATTTGAGGGTTTCCAGTTAGGTAAACGTCTTGTGCGCCATAGGCGACTAGTTGCATTAATCCACCTCCCATTTTTATACAATTGCTAAAGAAAAAAAAATTTGGAAATTAAATTTAATTATAATTATATTGAATTTAATTTAAAACTAACAGTTTAATATTAATTTATTTATCTATTATTTTATTCCAATCTAGATTGCTCTTCATAAATTTCAATAAATAAGAATCTTCAATAATTTCTTTTTTATTTTCATGTTTTTTGGTGAAAATATAAGATGTATCCTTCTTTTTTATACACCATCCTTCCTCTAATGCATTATAAATTAAATTCATTTTTTTAAAAATAAGTGGATTTATTTTGATTTTGTTATTTTCTAAATAATCTTCTATATTTATTGTTAAATCCATTATTAATTTTCAAGAAAAATTTTAATTTGTTTAAACTTGTCTATATAAGAACATTTTAATAAAAATATTCTATTTTAGATTTATCAATTTTATCATAATTCGTATTTAATCCACAACAAACAAAATGACCCCATGAAGGTATATATGTTTTTTTTTTATTTTTATCAAAAAACATACACGACAATGAAAATGTACTTCTTGATAAAATAACAACATTACATTTTGTTAGTAAATATAAATCTAAATTTTCATCAGTACTCTTGATGACTTCATAATTATAAACAGTTGTATCTGAATCAGGAGACGTTATTAATATTACTTTGTAATTAGGAAACTCTTGTTTTGCTTTATTTATAATATTTTGTATTTTTGTTTTAGATAAAGGGGCCTGTCTATTTATTTTATCATTTAAAAATATTCCACAATCACAATATTCTTTTTTCTCCACCTTATTTCTATAATAGTCAGAACATTTTGAACCATCGTAATCACTGCGATTAACAACGTCTTCTAATCGTAAATGAACTAATATTGTTTTTTTAACATCAAAAGGAACATTATATTTATATGACAATGCAAAATTTTCAAAATCTATTTTAATATGTTTGTAAATATGATTAATAAAATAAGTTATTAAATCCGTTTCTAAAATTGTTAAACAAGAACTAGTTGTAACTACTAAATCGTAACAACTACCGAAATTTATATTGATATCGTTATTAATGTGATTGTTTTTATACAATTTTTCATTATATATTTCTATATAATTAAATAATGCTTTTGTAAAAATAGAATTATAATATTTGTATTCGTTTTTATTTTTGGTAAACCTAATGAAATATTTATTTTTGTATGAATACAATATTTGTGATATATAACTTATAATATTTGAACCTAATCTATCACCTCTGTCAAATAAGTTTATATACATTATATAATATATGTTAATTTTAAATTAAATAAATAGTATCTTTTAATTTAAAGCACGTTTATTTTTTGAATGCCATCTTTCAAACCAAAAACAATAAAAAAATTAAAGTTTAATAAAAAAAATGCTATCACGTTGGATAACAAACACAAAGAATTTATTAATGAGTTTGCAAAGGATGAAAACAATAGAATACCTGAATTACAAAACGAAAAAAATAAAATAAAACAACAACTCAAAAATGAGGAAATTAATATTGAGTTAAAACTTGAACTAATTGATAGGTTAAAAGAATTGAATATAAACATTAGAGAATTAAAAACCAAGAAAAAAGAGTATTTTTTGGATAATTCAAAGTATATTTTTGAGTATTTTGAAAATAAAAAGAACATTTCTAATGAAGAATCAACAAATATTAATACCAAACCAAATAATAACAAAAGTAAAATACTAAATAGTTTTTTTAAAATAAATGAATCTAATAATGAAGAAAAAAAATTAACTCATAATAATAACAACATTGTTCAAAAATATCTCTCAAATATTGATGATATGTTTTTGGATGTAAATTCTTATGTTTATCCAACTGATATATGCAAATTTTGTTTTAAAGGTGAATTAGTACCATTGGAGGATGAAGGTATTCTTATGTGTAATATTTGTTATAGGTACGTACCATACTTAATAGAGAATGAAAAACCTTCTTACAAAGAACCGCCAAAAGAAGTTTGTTTTTATGCTTATAAAAGAATAAATCACTTCAAAGAAATATTGTCACAGTTTCAAGGTAAAGAAACCACACAAATACCTTATGATGTTATTGAAAATATTAAATTACAAATTAAAAAAGAACGAATTGAATTAAGTGAAATTACCAATATTAAAACAAAAGAAATATTAAAAAAATTGGGTTATAATAAATATTACGAGCATATTCCATTTATTAAAGATAAATTAGGTATAAAACCACCAATTATGGCTAGTGAATTAGAAGAAACACTGTGTAATTTATTTATTGAATTACAGTCACCATATTCAAAATTCTGTCCAGATGATAGAGTCAATTTTTTAAATTACTATTATACTGCTTATAAACTTTGTGAGTTATTAGGTGAAGAACAATATTTACAGCACTTTCCAATGTTGAAAGATAAAGAAAAACGTATTGAACAAGACAATATTTGGAAAAAAATATGCGAAGAATTAAATTGGGAATTCATTCCCACAATCTAGTCAACCTTTGGGAAAGGTTGAGCCAAACATTTGGTACAACCTTTCCCAAAGGTTGTTTTGCTCTACTTTTTGAAAAGTAGATGGGTGGAGCCAAACATCATTATTTTAAAAATTTACAAGGTCTAGTTTTACATTTCCAGGTGTACCTGGAGGTCCTGCAATACCAGCAGTACCAGCAGTACCAGGAGGACCAGTAGCACCACGAGGCCCAACTGCGCCAGCAGCACCAGCAACTCCAGCAGGACCGACTGCACCCCCAGGACCAGGAGGACCGACTGCACCCCCAGGACCAACAGGGCCAGCAACACCAGCAGGACCAACAGCACCAGCAGGACCAATAGGGCCAGCAGCACCAGCAGGACCAATAGGGCCAGCGGGACCAATAGCACCAGCGGGACCAACAGCACCAGCAGGGCCTTGATCTAATTTATCATAAATATCATTAACATCTTTTTGCGTCAATACACCATCATATAAAGTAAAATTTTTTATAAAAAAATTTTGATTTGCATTCCAATCAGCTATCCATAAAGTTGCATTATTATTTCTCGGATGAATATTATTAAAATTTTGACTTGTTACAGCAATATTATTATAATAACTTGTTATGTTATTATTATTTATAACAAAAGTTATTAAAATTGGAATTCCCATAGGAATATAAACCTCTGTGTTTAATCCATCGTTTGGTGTACTATCTGTAGAAACTCTGAAATGTAAATTGCTTGTGTTAGGCCAAATCCATAATCCAGGATTTCTTCCGTCGCCGACGCCATCAGTGATATCAATACCATTTGGTTTACTACTGACTCTGAAAATTGGTCTCCAATTAGGATCACTTTTCATTATACAAAGTAGAAATGACGCTGAAATAACTTTGTTTGGCATAGTAAAACCTAAATCGGAAAAATTGTAAGATTTACTTTTTGGTGTAAACCAATCCTTTGTATCGGGACAAATCCATTTTTTTAAGGAAGGAATGTCAAATGCAGCTGAACTATTTGATCCACCAAATGATTCAACAACATTTTTATAAGTGAAAAATATGGCAAATATTATAATTATTAAAAATAATATAAAAACTAAATACTTTGGGCGAATAAGTTCTTTTATTTTTCTTTTTAAATAAGTTAAATTTAAAAAGTTATTGAATTTCATTATTATATAACATATATAATATAATTATGTATGTTATATAATAATTTGGCTCAACCTTTCCCAAAAGTTGAATAAGGAAACAATTTCAACAAATTCGTATTATAGATTGAAAAATTAGGATCGCTACAATGTCCTCCAAAATTTCCACCTCGCAAACTACGTTTTCTTGATGTTCTTCTTCTTCTTCTTTTGCTAGTATTATTTTTTCTTTTGTACATTGTATTTCTTCTTATGGTTTTACGCATAATTATAATATTAGTTGATATATTATAATTATTTAAATTTACCTTTTAGAAAAAGGTAAAACCAAAATTCTATTTTTCAAAAAGTAGAACAAAACTTGTTTGGCTCCACCTTTTCTAAAGGTGGATTAGAATCCGCCTGGGAATCTAACCAGGTTGGCGCCGATACCGAAACCAGCACCTGAACGAGCAGTTACTCCCATACTAGGAATATATGTATCAAGAATACTAAATGTAGCAGCAGCAGTTAAAGCAATTAAAATAATTTCTTCAATATTCAAAGAACGTTTTGGGATGGCAAAAGCTGCAATAGCAACCATTAAACCTTCTACTAAATATTTGATGATTCTTTTAACTAATTCACCTACGTTTATTAAACCAGTCATTATATATAAAATAAAAAGAAAAAAAATAAATATTATAATATTATTAAAACTTAAAGTTTGCTAAATGATAGTTAATATTAAATAATGGTTGGTAAAAACAATTCAAAGGGGAAATCCAAAGATTCTATGAATAATAGCAACAATACTAAATCTGGGTTTGAGAGAAAAATGGACAAACTAAACAATCCAAATAGTAAATATGTAGACCTTTTAGAAGAGGATAAACCTATTGCAGGACAAAAATTTGCATGTATTTCATTTGTTTCACCTGAAAAAATAATTAAACAAAAAGAGATATTTTTTTTTGAAGAGTTCCTAAAGAAATGGGATGTTAATAAATCTATGGAAAAATTTGTACAATTTTTAAACTTCATTTCGTATAAATATCATTTATCGTTTGATGATATATCCAATGATTTTAAAGAGTTTGTAAAAGAAGAAAAGGAAGAACTTGCTAAGTCATCTATGGAGGATGATTATAAGACATTTTTAGATAATAATGAAGAAGAACTGGATAAATTATTTGGGGTGAATCATAATTTTCAAACAAGCACTAGAGGAATTAAGATAAGAGGGGTATATCCAACAGTAGAAGAAGCTGAAATAAGATGCAAATTATTGAGAGAAGTTGACCCAAATCATGATGTATTTGTCGGTCCAGTTGGTTTATGGATGCCATGGGATCCAGAAGCATACAAAACAGGACGCGTTGAGTACATGGAAGAAGAGTTGAATCAATTAATGCATGAAAAACAAAAGAATGAATCAAATGCAAAACAAAATTTTGAACAAAGAGTTAAAGAAACTAAACAAAAGGCAATTGAAGAAAACATGAAAAAGGCCGAAAAAAGCGGCAACGCATTAACGCAAAGCATTGATGACGATGGAAATCTTGTTGGTATTAATAATATGAGTACAAAAGAAAATACTTTTGCAAATCAAGTAAATGACAATGAGCAAATAACTGCAGCTGATATTCGTGCAGAATTATTTGAAGGTGAAAATATAGTTGTTGGTAAAAGCGATTATGGACAAAGCGAATTGGTGAGTGGTCCGTTTGCATTGAAAAAAGATAAAGATGGTATGGAAAACGTTGATTAAATAAATAATATATTTTGTTATAAAATTATAATAAATATATTTAAGATATATATAATAAATTATGAAAATAGGTGTTGCTATTCCCGCTTATAATGGCCATATTGAATTACTATTCAGTTTATTGGATTCTATTCAAAATCAAACAATTCTTCCAGATAAAGTAGTAGTTAGTTGTTCGTCAAGTGACGATACCGATTTTGATAATTATAATGAAAAACTCAAAACTTATTCTTTTTTATTACAAATAATAACCAACAAAGAAAAAAAAGGTGCTGCGCAAAATCGTAATATAGCTGCTTCTAAGTTAGCAGAAATGGATTATATAACTTTCATAGATGCAGATGATATAATGCATCCACAAAGAATAGAAATATTATTGAAAGTTTTTGAATCAAATGATAGTGATATTATTTTACATAATTTTTCAGAATTTACAAATGATGATCAATTATTTATAAAAAAATTTGAAGATAATGAAATCGTCATAAGACCAAATTCGTTGAAACAATGTTATTCTGGTTGCATTACACACAAAGAATATTGTGATACAACTGGTAGTATACATCATGGACATGTTTCTATAAAACAAAATATTTTTAATATTGTTCAATTTCCAGAACAACCAGAATTTTATAGAAAAGAAGATTGTGTATTTTGTTATAGAGTCTTTAGTTTACCAAATATTAAAGATTCATATATATTTAATAAGCTGACATATTACAAACCATCTAATACGCAAATATTGTATTTTTAATATGTGTTTCAAATACATAATAAAGATATATCAATATAAAATTCAATATTAATGCAAAATCAATATATTCCAAAAGATTTATTACATATAATATTAGAATATGATGGAAAAATAAAATATAAAAATGGGAGATATGTAAATATAATACATAAAAATGATGAACGATATGATATTATTACTCCCATTGTAAGTAAGAAAATAGAAATAATAAAAAGAACTGAATTATGTGATTTGGGATTTTATTTTGAATTTGGTTTTGACGCATGTCGTAATGTAGGATTATGTTATGACTATAATTTTTCTTTTGCAGGTAAATATGAAATTTGTTATTATGATACTAGAAATAATGGTTGGTTGCAAATTAGAACATATTTATAAGTTTCGGCATTTTACATGTATAAAGGCCTAAAGACACGGTCTCTCGTCTAGTCTAATAGTAAGAGGATATTTAATAAAGCAATAATCCCTCCATGTAGTGTAAAAACTGTGATTTAATTCACACCATTCAAATAAATATTTTTCATTGGAAGCTTTCAATGGAAATTCTTTCCACAAATTATATTTAAAATGAAACATTAGATTCATTATACCCATTTCATTTGTTTTACACACAGTATATTTATTCATAGCATCTATCAATTGTTGTTTATTGCATATTTTTAAAATACTAGTATCATATACCCATATGCAATTTAACATATGCTGTGACTCAAAAATATGCTCTCCAAAATCAGCTTTAACAAGTTCTATTTTTTCTTCATTATCAAAACTTAACTGGTTTTTAAATATTTGATCGCTTTTAAAGTTGGGAGAAGCATCATTTGGTGCTAAAATAGAGTTTTTATAATCAAGCTCTAGTAAAAAATTAACATCGTCTAATACGCGTAGTCCTGCATCCAAAAATACAACTCTTTCCCATTGTAAAAAATAATCATCAAAAACATGCAGTTTTTCCCATTGATTCAGTTTTCGTATCTCTCTTTTATCGCTATTAGAAAATCCGTTGGGTCCTATTTCATTCAAAAGATGTATTTTATCTATCAATGGAAACTTTTTTTCAATTATATTTTGAGATGACTTATAAGATTCTTCTAATTCAAAATCAATCGTTATCAATACAATATCTCCATGCCAATTACCAATAGTTTTTAAATCTTTAATTGTTACACATGCTTTATTAAAATATAAAACATCTGTAACTAAGACAAAAACAGTGCTGGTGTTATTAATATTTTGTTCTTCTTCCATAGATTATAATAATATAATATAAACTGTTTAAATTTATATTATATTTTAAATTTATACCACTTTATTTACCATTTCGTTTTCTTAACACTAATTTTTTGGCCATTACCTCTTTTTTTATTTGCGTTTGGATCATATTTTTCTTCTTCATCATCCGAATTATAATTTTTAGATAATTCCCAAAACTCTTTGGATCCTAACCGAAAATCATTGTGATTTTCAGCCTTATACCAAAACACTTGATCTTGTAATTTATTTGATTTTACATTATTGTTTATTACTAGACATTCATAATTCTCTGTACATTGGTCCATTACTTGACAAAATGATTCAAATGTTGGAAACATTCCTGCATAATTATCATAAATGCGTCGCCTATTTGCAATATAATTCTCTCTTAAAATAAAAACATAATCTATATTTGTACGAAGAGTTGGTGGAATACCAAGTGGGTACTGCATAGTGATTACTAACATGATCTTCCAGTGACGACCGTTCATAAATAAAAGACGCATCATTTTATCACGAGACCAAGTATTATCATAAAGGCAATCATCTAATATAACAAAAGCGCGAGGGTCAATTGTTGTTCGTTTATAAGTTTCCATCTCTTTTTTAATTTGTTTTAAGACGGTTCGTTGCCTTTTTAAAATATTTTCTATTATAGCAGTGTTATATTCATTATGTATAAATAATCTAGGAACCATTTTACCATAAAAACCGTTACCTTCTTCAGTTCCTGAAATAACCGTTCCAATAGGAATATCTTGTTGGTAATATAATAAATCTCTTACTAAAAAACTTTTGCCTGTATCACGTTTTCCTATCAAAACAATAACAGGCCCTTTTGATTCATTTGATTTAAAACTTATATTTTTCATATCAAATTTTTTTAATTCTAAAGACATTATTTATTAAATTTAGAAAGATTAATTTAATTATTTTTACGAATTTATAATAAGTTTAAACTCTATATTATTAATATTTTAATTAGCTAATAACATGAATTTAGATATGTCTGACACTAGTATTGGAACCAATATAAATCTTAATTATCAAAAAAGAAAAAACAGTAGCCTTTTCAATAATTTAGAAAAACAAGAAACTCTTTTTCTCTCCAAAACACAAAATTATATACCCATTTATAATAGATTTTTTTCTTTGAATGAATCAAATTATAATAATTTTAATCTAAATCATAAATTTTATATTTATAATATTAAAAATAGTATTGATGCACAGAGCGAAACAAATAAAATATTTAACTGTATTATTAAAAATATAGAAAATGATGAAAGTAAAAATAAGAATACATTTATAAAACTAGCACCATTATTAGATCCTTATAAATATTTAGTGGGTAAATATAGTGATATAAATGATAATATATTATATAATTTACCTAATTTAGAGAGAAATGACATTGTTTGTCATAATAAATTATTGGATGTTAATAATTCAGCCTACGTAGACGGTTTTTTTGTTTATTTAACCTCTGTACTAAAAAATAATTACAAATTTAATCATGGATTAGAATATTATGGTTCATTTCTTTCTATTAAAAATAATTTTGTATTTAATGTTTTTGATGATTTGGAATATCTAACAAATTCAGAATTTTTTAATAAAAATAAAAATATACTTTTTAAAATAGATGATTATGAACATTTAGTCAAAAAATCAGAAAAGCAAAAATTAAAATCTATTAAAATAGATTATAACTCTAGTGCAAGATCTATTCTATCTTTAAAATCAATTAATAATGAAGTTTTTGAAAATTTATTTAATGATCAAAATAATAGAAGTGAAAATAATGAAATTGAAAATGAACTTACATTAATAGATACTAGTAATGATAATAATATTTTTGATTATGATTGTAACAAAACAACTACTCTTAAATCAAATTCAACATGTTCATCAAGATTATCTTATACAAATAGTGAATTAAGCGATTACTGTGAAACAAATGATAGTAAAAATGAAAGTAAAGGTGACAATGAATACAATTCCGAATTTAGTTCAGAAAATAAATCTGTTAGTGATTGGGACGATATTAATTCTGAAAATGAAGATCAATCAAATAATAATGATGCCGATGCTGATGAAGAGGAAATAAATGTTACAATCAGTAAATTTCCGGTTCAGTTAATTTGCATGGAAAATTGTGAAAATACATTAGATAATTTAATTTTAAATAATGATTTAACAACAAATGAATGGTCGTCGCTATTAATGCAAATAATAATGATTTTAATTACATATCAAAAAGTATTTTCATTTACTCATAATGATCTACACACAAATAACGTAATGTACAATGAAACATCTAAAGAATTTATCATTTATTATTATAACAAAAAAAAATATAAGGTTCCTACTTTTGGGAAAATTTTTAAAATTATTGATTTTGGAAGAAGTATTTACAAATTTCAAGGTAAGGTCTTTTGTAGCGATAGCTTTCAAAATGGTAACGACGCGGCTGGTCAATATAATATAGAACCTTATTTTGACGAAAAGAAGCCGCGTTTGGAACCAAATCCAAGTTTTGATTTGTCACGTTTAGCATGTTCTATTTTTGATTATTTAGTTGAAGATTTAGAAGAAATTAAATGTATTGATAACATTAAAGATCCAATTAAAAAAATTATTATTGAATGGTGTTTAGATGATAAAGGGATAAATTTGTTGTATAAAAATAATGGAGATGAAAGATACCCTGATTTTAAATTATACAAAATGATTGCTAGACATGTTCACAATCACACTCCTCAAGCTCAATTAGAAAGACCTGAATTTAATAAATTTTTACTGAGAGAAAATCAAAAAACATATTCAAATTCAGATAAAAACAATAAAAATTCTATCAAAATTGATATTGATAGAATGTCATCATTAGTATAAATTAAATCCAATAAAATACTCAACGCAATTTATTATATTTTTTTATAAGAATATAATAAATAAATATAATGGAAAGTTATGGATTTATAATGACAAGACACGTCAATTCAGATATGACAAATAATTATTGGAATCAAAGTATAAAATGTATTAGACATTTATATCCAAATGTTAAAATAATAGTTATTGATGACAATAGTAATTATGATTTTGTAAAATCCCATTTTGATTACAAAAATGTTGAAATAATCCAATCTGAATATAAAGGACGAGGTGAATTATTACCTTATTTTTATTTTTACAACAAAAAATTTTTTGATAATGCCGTTATCATTCATGATAGTATTTTTATTCATAAAAAAATTAATTTTGATAAAATAAAAGGCATTGATGTTTTACCATTGTGGCATTTTAATCCAGATAAAGAGAATGTTAATAATTCATTGCGTTTAGTATCCAGTCTTAGAAACCAATTTTCATTAAATAGAAAATTAACATTAACTGACGTAATGATTTTAGGAAAAAAACCCGAATGGTACGGTTGTTTTGGAGTTCAAAGTTACATAAATCATAATTTTTTAACTAAAATAGCAAACAAATACAATTTGTTTAGCTTATTGAATAAAGTCAGCAACAGACCAGATAGATGTTGTTTAGAACGAATATTTGGATTAATTTTCAATTTAGAATCAGGATTGACAAATAAATATAAATCTTTATTTGGTAATATTCATAACTATAATAGTTCTTTTGATTATACATATGATAAATACAAGTATGATTTAACAATTAGAAGAAAACTGCCAAAAAATATAATCAAGGTTTGGACTGGGCGCTAATAGCAACTTTTAGAAAAAGTTGCGCAAAACTTTTGGCTCCACCTTACCACTTTTCAAAAATACCACTTTTCAAAAAAGTTGCGCAAAACTTTTGGCTCCACCTTACCACTTTTCAAAAATACCACTTTTCAAAAAAGTGGCGCAAAACTTTTGGCTCCACCTTTTTCTAAAAGGTGGAAAAAGGTGGACTAGAATTCAGGATTATTGGTAAAAACTGGAGTTGCGCCACCACCACTATTTAAAACGTCACCATTTTGTATTACTGGTTTTAGTTGTTCCATAATAAAATAACCAGACACGACACTAAAATAAACTAATAAAGAATCTCTTATCAACAATTTTAATGGTTTACTATCTTTTTCAATATATCTCATTTCAATAAATTTTACAATCAAAAAAATAATAGATATAACTGCTGCTATAATAAAAATATTTTCCATTTTTACTACGAATATTCTTAAAATACTAAAGTACATTCTTATTTCTTATTTTACGCAAATTTTTGCAAAAATTATTTTATTTTATATTTGCAAAAATTCCATTATTTAATCCAAAAGTTCTATATCATCAATGATTAAATCTGGTAGTGTTTCTAATTCGGGTTCATTTATTATATGAACATCAAGAGAATCCAAATTGACCGATTCATCTGAAATTTGGATTCTTTGGTTAGTCATACCATCCCCATCATCGTCCGTTTCAAGTTTTCTTTGATTGTTTCTAAATTCACTAATCTCTTCCAACCGTTGAATATCTTTGGGTGCGTTTATTCTCTCTTCATTATTAAATTGATCTTTTACTAAATCAACATCGCTAAATGATAGTTTTGAAGCAGAATTGTTATTATTAATATCTTCGTTTTGTGGAATATCACTTTTAATATCATCGTTTTTGCCAACAAGTGGCTCTTGAATATATTCTTCTTTAATTTCTTCTACAACATCTTCTTCTGTAGTCTCATCCATATAAGCTTTCAAAATAGCTTCAACAGGAACACTTTCTCTCAATGAATTTAAAATACATTCTTGAACAATTATTTCCAATTCTCTATTATGTTTTTGTATTTGTAAAGGAGCTACATTCAATTCAAATAAATATACATTTTTATATAGTTTTCTTGCTGCGTGAATATATACTTTATGAATAAAATCATCTAATTTGGGTATATTGATATCTATTTTTTTTTGTTTTTGACCAACTCTCATTACAGTCAATATTTTCAATTGAATAATATGAACACATGTTATTAAATCTTCTAAATATGCGCATCCAGATTTTTCACAAATTCGTTTTCTCTCGTTTTCAATAATTGTTTGATTCCACTTGGGAACTCTTGTAATAAAATTTTGAAAAGTCATCAAGTACTTTTCCATTTCGTTATTTTCTTTGCATAATTTAACTGCTTCGTCCAAAATTGATTTATATCCGTCAATAATTAAAGGTGATAAAATAGAAATTAATCGTGCACTCCACTCATTTCTACTTTCATGTAGTGTTGAAATATTGAAATCATCCATTCTCACTTGTATTACATAAAAGATATATTTTCTAGAGACAAATCTGAACTCAAAAACATAAAATTTAAAATAAATAATATTGATAATTTTTCATTCCTAAATTCTTTTCTTATTTTATTGTAGGTAATTATAAGTTCACATTTTTTTTCATTCGTCATTTTATCTATTATCAATTTATTTGTTTCTAAAAGCTCAATAATATCAATTCCACTGTATCCTTTTTCATATAATTTTAAAGAAAAAGATAATAATTCGCTTAATGTTAAAGGTTTGATAGTTTTTTTCTCATTTATTCCAAAAGTTTTTTCTATTGTTTTTTTTAACTTGTCAAGATGATTGCTCTTAATTTCATTCATTTTGTACACTTGATCAATGTTGTATTTGTATAAATTAATAATTTTGTTATTATACAGTGGTTCTGGAACATAGATTTCGCAAAATCTAGATAAAATTGGTTTTAATAAATTGTATTTATCTTCAATGATAATAAAAAATCTTGTATTATGACTAAATAATTCAATGCATCTGCGCAATGCTGATTGAGCATCCATAGTCAACTTATCAGCATTCAACAATATTATACTTTTAAAAATATCACCCCCATTGCAGTTTATATGAGTCTTTGCAAAAAATTTCAATTCATCGCGGATAAATTTAATACCTTTACCGTGTGCACAATTAACGTACATTGTAAAGTTTTTAATTTTATCTTTATCATTATTATAAATTTTATGAATAAATTCATTTACAATAGTTCGCTTTCCGCCGCCTGATGGACCATGAAAAATAATATTTGGTATTTTATGTATTTTGTGAAAATATGATAATTTTTCTTTTATAGTTTGATGTATGTTCAATGTTGTCATTTTTAATTGTTTTGTTGTTGATACAGTATTATTAATATTGTATATTTTTTATATGATAATATAAACTTATAAATATTTTATCTATTGATTATATGGGATAAAATATTTATTAAATTAACTTAAAAAAACGTTATTAATATGATTATAAATAAAATGTTACGACGTGGACTATGTACTGTAAATTATATGATAAAAACATCGGCTTTGAATGTTTTTGAAAAATCTTGTTATCACAAGATTGATTTTAAAATTAGTGAAGATGCGCCAGTTAAAGATGCAGTTAATCGTTTTACTGCTTTTAATATTGGTTGTCTTGCGGTAACTGATAAAAATAATAAGGTTGTCGGAGTTTGTTCCGAACGTGATTTTATTTCAAAAGTAGCGTCATATGAAAAAGATATGAAAGAAATAAAGGTTAGTGAAATTTGCACATATACCCCTATTATTATTGCAAAAAAGAATGATTCGTTGGAAACTTGTATGAATAAAATGATGTTTAAAGATATTCGTCATTTGCTTGTTGTTGATGATAAAAATGAGGAATTCGTTGGTATGATTTCTATTAAAGATTTGATTAAAGAAATTATGAAGAAAAATGATGATATCGTAACAAGACTAAGCGATTTTAAAATGGGAAAGGGTGCTTATTTTGGAAGCGAGTAATTAACTGAAAAAAAAGAACCATAAAACTAGAGCGGACTAGAATAAAATAATATATTTGTTGTAAAAACATATTATTTTATATATTATATATTATATAACCATTGTGCTGTTAAGATTAAACAGCATTTGTCAAAGAAAATGTGTATGGATTAGAACGGAATGCATCCAATATTTCTGGTTGAATTCTATCACAACCAATGCATTCATTATAATATTGTGGAGCACGCACAGCACCGTACGTTTTAACAGAAGGGGGCATTTGAGATAGAGCGGAATAAGCTGGATTGACACGGCCGTCTAATCTATCACTATCTGCTTTAATAGTAGTCAAATTCATTTGTTGATTGAAAATTTGCATTCCACCCGAGTTGGGTCTATTGTCAATGGTAGCTGATTTAATATCATTGTTATGTTGTCTATATGCAGAATCGTAGCTCATATCACCATATTGTGTAGCTTGACCACCTGCAGTTCCGATATAATTGGCGCTAGTAGTATCTCTTTGAGTCAAATCCATTGGTGTATAATTATTAACATATAAACTCTCTTTTTGGTTATTAATATTGAAGTGTGGAGAATATAGGGTAGTTTCTTTAATGGTAGTAATGGTTGTATCATTTGGATTATTAACATAACTCTTAGGAACACTGGGCGCAACGTCACCATAAACTCTAACATTTCCCATAACTTCTTCTTTTCTAGATGGTCTTAAAACATCCATAAGTGGGGCAATGACAGCACCAATGGCGCTACTAAAACCACTTCGCAATGTCTCTGGTTGTTTTATAGTTGACCTATGATTCGGAGTCATTCCTTTTGTGAAACTAGCAATTCTTTTTTCACCGTCTGTGATCGGTCCGCGTCCAACGGCAGTTGAATGATTGACGTCTTTGCAAGGTAAATTAACCCTTCTAGTTGGTTCAAAGTTTGAAGGCGCTACAGTTGCTTGTCTATCCACTGCGCCAGCAGGACCTAAATAATCAGATGAAATATCGTTTCTTTTAATGACTCCCATCTCCTCAATTGGACGTAATCTTTCCCCTTTTTCTGCACCATTTGTTGTAAACCAACGGTCTTGTGTATTAATAAAAAACGTATCCGGTCTTTGTTTTTCAACACGTCCTAAAATACCTACATTCTTAATATTTGATTCAGCGGGACCTTCATGATTAGTTAATTCATATTCTAATTTAGGATTTGTTGCAACACGAAGTTGGTCAACAGTATAAGGTAACCATTTATCGCGTGCTTCCATACCAGAATTAAAACCATTACTACCATTTACACCATAACCTTGATCTAAACCAGGACCAACATATAAAGAATCAAATGGTTTAACATTGTTATTTTTCATTGCAGGATATACGCGTGATTGATAAAAATCACTATTATTGGGTGCTCCGTATGCCCAGTTCATGTTAGCTTCTGGTTTAAACAAAGGACCTTGTTCAATTTTTTTTATTGTTTGGGAACTATTACCCACCATATTGTCTAAAATCACTTCTGCGAATTTGTTAGTAAAGGTATCACTTTTTACTTTGCCTCCATTAAAAGGTACCATATTATTGTGTTTGAATTGTTCTGAATCTAAATAATTACCAGTTAATGAATATATTTGTTGAGGATCACGCCCTACACTAACACCATTTTTCACATTTTCTTGATAGAGATTTTGATCAAAATATTTATCAGTGGCTGTATTTGGATTAGAATATTTATTTACAGTGTCAGAAAGTTGATTGATATTTTCTACAGGAAAATTTTGTGGAGGAATAACATTGTTAGGCAAATAATTTACATTTCTGCCCATATTAACAAAATTTTCTTGTTTTGGATTATTATTTGTGATTTGTCTTTTATTATTTTGATTATTTTGATTTGATACTACATACATTCCACCTAATGCTAATAAAGGAATGGCTATTTCCATAATTATATTATTATATATAATAATTATTATATTTTAAAATTATTATATTCTTTATATTCTTTATATTTTATTGTATTGTTTCACCGCTTGTAATATTTAATTATTTGGGCTAGCCACATAAGTACCCTTAACTAGTACGTGACTATTTGGCAAGTAATTATTTGTTTCATTTATTACACAATCTCTCTTAGGAGTAAAATAATCTTTTTCTAAAATTCTTGTGCTTAAATTTGATTCAAATGGAAAACATGTGTTTTCCTGTGGGTTTAATGGAGGATAATACCAATCAACTTGTTCTAAATCACGATACCACCATGCAGGATTGGTTGCGCGTGATTGTTCTGTATATAAATTATTACAAGTAGGATATTGTATTTCTTGATTAGGTACATTGTAGTTATGATAATTATCTTTTCCTAAACAATCTCTGCTTAAAGGTTTATTTACACCCATCAACTCGCTTTCCAAGTTAATAGTATTTGTTCTAAGATTTGCGCCCCATTTTTGAACAATAATTTGCGGATCTTCTATGTAACATGGTTGTGAACCATTTCCTGGGACATTCAAAATATATCGTCCTGGTCCAGTAGACTGCTGCAACTGTTTTTTTGTTCTACATGGATCATAATAAAATCTTGTACACGCCATAATTATATTACTATAAATATAAAAATATTAAATATATTTAAAATAATATTTTATTAAAATACAGTTTAAAAATATCAAAATATTACTTGTTATAAATAATATGCCTGCTCCTACATTATGTTTAAATATGATTGTTAAAAATGAAAGTAAAATAATAACAAGATTATTGACCTCTGTGTTACCCATAATAGATTGTTATTGTGTTTGTGATACAGGTTCAACTGATAATACAGTAGAATTAATTGAATCATTTTTTAAAGCACGTAATATACCTGGTAGGGTGGTTTATGAACCTTTCAAAAATTTTGCTCATAACAGAAATTTTGCATTGAAATCTGCTTAAGGACTGTCTGATTTTGTACTATTATTAGATGCTGACATGGTTTTAGATGTAAGAGATTTTAAAAAGGAAAAGTTGGGTGAATATGACTCTTTTTATATATTACAGGGCAATGAACAATTTTACTATCAAAATGTTAGAGTTGTCCGCAATAACGGGTTATATAGCTATGCAGGTGTAACACATGAATACATTAATACACCCCCTAATAATAGAAATCATTTATTTGAAAAAAATGAACTATTTATTATTGATATTGGTGACGGTGGCGCTAAGAGCGACAAATTTGAACGAGATATCAGATTATTAACTCAAGGATTAATAGATGAACCGAATAATGAAAGATATTATTTTTATTTGGCAAATAGTTATAATGATAACCGTCAATTTGAAAAAGCAATTGAAAACTATCAGAAAAGAATTGATTGTAAAGGATGGAGTCAAGAAGTATGGTACAGTTATTATAAAATGGGTCATTGTTATAGAGAACTTGGTAAAATAAATGATGCTATTTGTTGTTGGTTATCAAGTATTGAAGTTATACCTGAGAGACTAGAAACTATTTACGAATTGATGCATCATTATAGAAACACAGGTAAAAATAAATTAGTTGGACATTTTTATAAAGTAGCAAAAGATATTCTAGATAGAAAAATCTTTCGTGACGACTATTTATTTCTACATAATGATATTTATACACATAAACTATATTATGAATATTCAATTGCAGCATATTACTTGGAAATTAAAAATATAAATGACGAAATAGTAGAAATATTTAATCATTCAAATGAAGGCGGTATAAACAATAATTTATTTCAAAATATGAAATTTTACAAAGATGTTTTAACGCCTAATCATATTTATGTTTTTGATAATAAAATGACTGCACTAATTAATGGTGAAAATATTGATTTTTTGTCTTCTTCAAGTTGTTTAATTCATAAAAAAAATGGTGAATGCGATAAAGAGACAGGAGGCAAATACTTGATGAATATTCGTTATGTTAACTATTATATTACTGAAACAGGTCGTTATATTAATTGTGAAAAGAATATTATAACTGCTAATAAATTAGTTGAAATGGATGATGAATTCAAAGTTGTTAATGTTAAATGTTTTGATATTGATTTTGATGGAAGAATGTATATTGGTACAGAAGATGTTAAAATTTTTAATGATGTAAAAAGTAATGAGACTTTGTTTATTGGAACTGGATTACATCAAAGTAATTTCTTAGGCGTTGTATCAGGAAAATATGATATTTCTGTTTCCAATAATAATCCTACTAATAATAAATTAATTCCTACTGAAACGCATCAAAACTTTACCCAATCACAATGTGAGAAAAATTGGGTTTACGTTGATTACAATAATTCTACTCATATTGTTTATAAATGGCATCCATTGCAAATATGCAAGTTGAATGAAGAGAATAAACATCTTGAAATTATAAAAAATGTAGAGATGCCCAAAATTTTTTCACATGCACGCGGTTCAAGTTGTGGGTTTAAATACAAAAAACAAATGACGAATGATAATGGTAACATTGTTATTACATATGAAGAAAGTGAAATATGGTTTGTTGTTCACCTTGTTTCATATGAAAATCCGCGACATTATTACCATATGATTGCTGTTTTTGATGAAAATATGCAATTATTGCGTTACTCTGCCCCTTTTAAATTTGAAGGTGAACCAATTGAGTATTGTTTGAGTGTTGTTGTTGAAGATGATCGTGTTTTAATAAACTATAGTACTTGGGATAGAACAACTAAAATTGGTTCTTACAATAAAAATTACATTGAAGGTTTACTCAAGTATACACCTTTGAAGAAGTAGGTTAGACATATTGCCTTATTTTTTATTATAATTGTTTTGATTATAATAAAATTACTAATTATTTTATTTTGATGTTATCAGTATGTTTTGTTTATTTTATATTAGATTTTAACCTAATTGAATAGCAGACATTCTAATAGTTGAAAAAATTGGCTGATTAGCATCTGTAGCTACTCTTATAGAATAAAATACACCAGTTGGTCCACCTGGTATTGTTGTAACTCTATCTAGCGCTTGCATATTCACTGTAAATGCATTAACTGGATGTTGATTAGTTCCACGTGGTACAGTACTTATTGTCCATAAAGAAGTGCTTAAATTCGTAATTGCAGATCCTGAATCTGGTGGATAACGCACATCACCAGCACCACTTGGACCATTTACTGATAGGCCGTTTGCTAAATTAATTGGATAAGGACTTGTGTTTGGAATATTAGAACCTGACGCAGGTACAAAATTTCTCATGATTGTAGCTGATAAATTATTTACATTATTACTTTGAGGTACATATGTTTGAAAAGACACGTTTATTAGATTTACTTGATTATTTCTTGTAAGCACTTGTAAATTATCAGAATCCAAATAATAAGCAGTTCCTCCTGTGTCAGAAGATGAACCACTAAAGATAGGGCCAGTATATCCTGTAAAACCTGTAGCAGTTATAAGAATATTGGTTCCTGTTGGTCCTTGTTGACCTGTGAAACCTTGAGGGCCTGTTAGACCTATATGACCAGTGAATCCAGTTGGACCATATTGATTAGAAATCAAAGAATAAACAGGACCCGTTGGACCACTTTGACCATTTATTTGTGCATATAAATCGGTTGGAATAAAACCATTAGCACCACTATATCCAGTTCCAATTATTTGCCAGCCTCCGACTGCTTGGTCACTATAAATCTCTGGTCCCACGTTGATAAATGGACTTGCAAAACCATATTGTGTGTAAACTATACCTTGTAAATCAGAACCAATGGTAGCTATATTTTTTGCACCTACTGGACCTTGAATATTGATTGTTCCTGGACCGACATATAAATCCCTCCATGATGCACCACTAGCTCCTAATGTAAAAGTATTTGTAGCAGTTGGTATTATACTTGAATTCGTTGTTAAATATGGACCGGTAGAACCAATGAATGGTGTTAATGTAGAAGATAAATTTACATTGCCAATATTAACAGAGCCTGTTCCAATATATAAGTCGGACCATCTATATCCCGTAGTTCCTAATGAATATGTGTTGTTACTCAATGGAACGACACTTCCACTTACGCCAACATTTACACCTGTTGCGCCGTAACTAGTTGTATCCATGACGTTTAATACATTGTTGTAATATACATTGTTTAGATTATTTGGATCGGCAACAAGAACTGATCCAGTGTTGCTTCCTAGTATATTTAATGTTGGTCCAGTTGGACCATTTGATCCGGTTGATCCTGTAAATCCAGTATCACCTTGAGGGCCTGTAAATCCAGTGTCACCTTGTGGACCAGTAAAACCAGTGACACCTTGAGGTCCGGTAAAACCAGTGTCACCTTGTGGACCTGTAAATCCAGTATCTCCTTGAGGTCCAACGAATCCAGTGTCACCTTGAGGTCCAACGAATCCAGTGTCACCTTGAGGTCCAACGAATCCAGTGTCACCTTGAGGTCCAACGAATCCAGTGTCTCCTTGTGGGCCTGTAAATCCAGTGTCTCCTTGTGGGCCTGTAAAACCAGTGTCTCCTTGAGGTCCAACGAATCCAGTGTCTCCTTG
>Ga0114968_10000933_pt1 | contig 22222 bp, 17 predicted proteins | sample M_130807_EF_Meta_FD_87020 | JGI IMG/M metagenome (GOLD analysis project Ga0114968, IMG submission 87020) | Freshwater microbial communities from Lake Montjoie, Canada to study carbon cycling - M_130807_EF_MetaG | ecosystem: Environmental > Aquatic > Freshwater > Lake | place: Lake Montjoie... | reverse complement strand
TGCAAACGTCGTTCTAAATCTGCTTGCAAAGCTTGTCCGTTGAGCACCAAGGTGTTAGCCCCTCGTACCTTCTGGGTATCAGGATCTAAGCAACCGGGGATGCCGCAACCAATGGCTTGGGGTCTTGCCATGCCGGTATGAGCTATAGCCTCTTGCACCAGAGCGTGAATGGTGTCCAAGATGGCGATGTAATCTTCTTGGGGTGTGGGTAGGCGTTGTCTAAAAAGAAACTGCCCATGCTTACCCAATACCGCAACCTCGGTCTTGGTACCACCCATATCAATGCCGATGAGCGCACTCATACAGGGGGTTTCACCAAGGCCAGCAGACCTGCCTCATCCAACACGGGAATGCCCAAGGCGTTGGCTTTGTCTAGCTTGCTACCGGCTGCCTCGCCTGCCACCACCGCGGTGGTTTTTTTGCTGACGCTGCCAGCCACTTTGGCACCAGCTTCTTCCAACAAGGCTTGTGCTTGCTCGCGTGAAAATGTGGGCAAGGTACCGGTGATGACATAGGTATGGCCGGTGAGTGGCAAATCCAGCCTGCCTTGCGGATCGGCTTCTGGCCAATGCACACCGCAGGCACGCAATTGCTCGACCACCTCGCGGTTATGCGCTTGGTCGAAAAAGGTGCGCAAGCTTTGCGCCACCACAGGACCTACATCGTGGACTTGCAGCAGTTGCTCAACGCTTGCGTCCATGATGGCGTCGATACCACCAAAGTGCCGTGCCAAATCTTTGGCCGTTGCTTCCCCCACATGGCGTATGCCCAAACCAAACACAAAGCGCGGCAAGGTGGTGGACTTGGATCGCTCCAAACTGGCAAGCAAGTTGTTGGCTGATTTCTCTGCCATGCGATCGAGCGTGGCCAAATGGCTAAAACCCAGTTTGTAGACATCGGCCAAGGTTTTGACCAAACCAGCGTCCACCAATTGATCGACCAGTTTTTCGCCCAAGTCTTCGATCTCTACCGCACGGCGTTGCGCAAAATGCAAAATAGCTTGCTTTTGTTGCGCGCTGCAAAACAAGCCGCCCGTACAACGGTAATCGGCTTCGCCTTCTTCTCGCACAGCAACGCTTGCGCATACGGGACAAATTCTCGGCATGGTAAAGAGGGCAGCTTCATGCATGCGTTTTTCAAGCACCACAGAAACCACTTCGGGGATGACGTCCCCGGCTCGACGCACCACCACGGTGTCGCCCACACGCACATCTTTGCGTCGTGCTTCGTCTTCATTGTGCAAGGTGGCATTGGTCACAGTCACACCGCCCACAAAGACGGGCACCAGTTTGGCCACAGGCGTGAGCTTGCCGGTACGGCCTACCTGCACATCGATACCCAACACCGTGGTCAACTCTTCCTGCGCAGGAAATTTATGCGCCACTGCCCAGCGTGGTTCTCGGCTGACCATGCCAAGCAAGCGCTGTTGGTCGATGCGGTTGACCTTGTAGACCACCCCATCGATATCAAACGGCAGCTGGTCTCGCAAGCCGGCAATGTGTTGATGAAATTGCACCAAACCCTGTGCTCCAGTCACTGTTTGGGTTTGTGCTGCCACCGCAAAACCCCAAGCTTTGAGGCATTGCAGCACCTTGGCTTGGGTGCCATAGTTTTGCAATCCCCACAAAGTGGCCTCTAAAGGGCTTAAAGCGCTTGGCTCTACGGGGTGAAAATGCAAGGCATAAGCGAAAAAACTCAAAGGGCGTTGCGCCGCGATTTGGGGATCGAGTTGGCGTACCGCACCTGCTGCTGCATTACGCGGATTCACAAAAGTTTTCTCATTTTTGGCACCCGTTGCAATACGCTCTCTTTGGCGAACATTCAAGGCTTCAAAGTCGTCACGCCGCATATAGACTTCACCGCGAACCTCTAGCTGAGCGGGGGCTTGAGGCGACAAACGCAAAGGGATTTGTCCAACGGTGCGGATGTTATGGGTAACGTCCTCGCCGGTTTCGCCGTCACCTCGTGTGGCGGCTTGCACCAGCACATGGTCTTGGTAGCGCAAGCTGATCGCCAAACCATCAAATTTCAACTCTGCCACGTAGTCGACAGGCGCATCGCTGTCCTTGAGTTGCAATTGTTTGCGAACACGTTGATCGAAAGCCAATGCACCTTGGTCTGAGATATCGGTTTCGGTGTGAATGCTGAGCATGGGCACACGGTGGATAACGCTTGCGAAGGCGTCTACTGGCGAACCTCCCACGCGCTGTGTGGGCGAATCTGGGGTTAACAGCTCGGGGTGCGCAACTTCTAAAGCCTGAAGCTCTTTGAAAAGCCGGTCGTACGCTGCATCTGGAATGCTGGGTTCATCTAAGACGTAATAGCGATGGGCATGTTCGTTCAACAGTTGCCGCAAATGAGCAGCGCGGTCTTTCATGGCCAGCCCTAGCTGAACAAGCGCCGAGCCTGCAAGGAGCCCGCCGCCAAGTCCCTTGCCGCCAGTGCTTGGTAAAGGTTTTTCAAATCGTTATCGATGATTTGAATTGCAGCATCCGACAGCACTTGGCCGTTGTCATCGGTAATTTGGCCATCCATGGCTTGTGCCAAGGCCTGAGCGGATTCGCACAATCGTGCAAAAGCCTGCTCAGAAGGCGCTACCTGCGGCACATCAAGACCCAGAGAGATGCTGCGCAATGCAGACTGGTTGGGATCCTCGGCCATGGCGGCTCGGGCATCAAAACTCAGCACCAACACAGGCGGTAAACCAGGCGTGGACGCGGCTATCACCATACGCCCTGGGATGACGCCAGGGACGAAGCCGATACGCGCGGCCTGTTGTTGCACATAGCCAGGGCTCCAAGCGGTTTTGCGTGAGGCAATGGTCAAGCTGAGTTGGGCATCATGCGAGGCCGCAAATTGGTCTAACTCACGGGCATGGGCAATCGCCTCACTCATATCGGGCAGTTCGGGGGTCACGCCAAAAGCATCGGCGTACGTCTGTGCTTTAACCACAAACTCGGAAAACTCAATGTCATTAAGTGGCCCTTGGCGGTTAGCCACTTGGATGCCAGCTTGGAAAGCGCTGTAAAAAAGACCGGCTTGGAGGTTTTCCCATTCACCCGTGTCAGCGTTCAATCCCTCGACAATGAAAAGTTTGCTCCCCACACGGCGTACAGGCGGCAAAGCAGCCAAAGCAGCCTCGCCAGAGACAGGCGTTTCTAGCTCCATGCTGGCCATTACATCAATCAAGGGGTCTAACTGGCCACGTTGGTTGGGCTGGGGCAGTTCATGCGCCATGTCCGTGAAGCCATCGAGCAATCCGTTGACCACTGGCGCCGAATCATCCAGTGGCATTTGATGATTGGTTAAGGCGTCAAGTTCTTCTGGCGTGATGAGTGGTTCGGCTTGTTTAGGTTGGTTTTGCCGCGAGGTCCAAGCGTTGTAAGCCACCAAGACAACCAAGACCACACCACCCACAATGGCTAACCACATTTGAAGACTGCTCATACGTTTGCCGCAGGTTCAACCAAGTTCACTGCAGACTCCATGTCAACGGCAACGATACGCGAAACCCCCTGCTCTTGCATGGTCACGCCAATGAGTTGTTCGGCCATTTCCATGGCGATCTTGTTGTGCGAGATGTAAAGAAACTGGGTTTCACCCGACATGCGAGTGACCAACTTGGCATAGCGTTCAGTATTGGCATCATCCAAAGGCGCATCCACCTCGTCAAGCAAACAAAACGGCGCTGGGTTAAGTTGGAAAATCGCAAACACCAAGGCAATGGCTGTGAGCGCTTTTTCGCCTCCTGACAACAAATAGATAGTTTGGTTCTTCTTGCCTGGCGGTTGTGCCATGACTTGCACGCCCGAATCCAAAATTTCGTCTCCTGTCATGACTAATTTAGCGGTACCACCACCAAACAATTCGGGGAACATTCGACCAAAATGTTGGTTCACCGTCTCGAAGGTGTCGCCCAGCAGTTGCCGTGTTTCTGCATCTATTTTGCGAATGGCGTCTTCTAGCGTGGTAATGGCTTCGTTCAAGTCGGCGGATTGGGCGTCAAGAAAGGTTTTGCGTTCTCGGGCGGTTCCCAACTCTTCCAAAGCCGCCAAGTTCACCGCACCCAGGGCTTGAATGTCACGCTGCATTTGATCGATCTCAGACGACAAGCCAGACAACTTGACCGATTCTTGCTCGATGCTGGCAGCGACTACCTCTAGGTCTGTTTGCGCGTCCAGTAACAACTGGTCGTACTGCTCAAACCCCAGACGAGCCGCTTGCGCCTTGAGTTGGATGTCCATAATGCGTTGGCGCAAAGGCTCAAGTTGATGCTCTATCTTGAGTCTTTCTTCGTTGCTGGTGCGCAAACGGTTGGTCAAGTCATCGTATTCATTGCGTTTGCTGGCCAACAAGGTTTCGCGCTCAAGTTGGAGGGCCAAAGCGTCTTGTAGGCCAGCACGGGCGGAGGTGTCGCTCAACACATTAAGTTCTTCTTGCTGGCGGCTTTGCTCGTTGTTTAAATTTTCAATTTGCTTGGCTGCGGTGTCTTGGGTGCGCTGCAATTCTTGCTTGCGCGCTTGCAAGCTGCGAACTTGAAATTCAGCCTCTTGGCATTGCTTATCGGTTTGCTGCAAAGATTCACGCAAGCTTTGAAATTCTTTTTCCTTCGCCAAAGATACATCCTGCAATTGGGCGTGGCGCTCTTGGGTTTGCGCTAACTGCAAGTCAAGCTCTTCAAATTTGGCTTGGGCGGCTTGCTGCTTTTGTTCAAGCGTGGAAGCCTGGCTTTGCAATTCGGCAACTTCTGTTGCCAACTGGCCTTGGCGCTCGCGTACCTGCTGGGCTTGTTGTTGAAGACGCAATACATCCACATTCAAGGCATGAGACTTGGCTTGGGCTTCAGAGGACTGTTGTCGCAACTGGGTGCGCTGGGTAGCCGCTTGGCTTGCAGCAGACTCAGCACGCGCCAACTGGGTGCGGACCTCATCTGTCATCAGAGATTGGGCACGGATTTGTTTGTCCAAGTTTTCAATTTCTTGGGCACGGGCCAGCAAACCAGCTTGCTCTGAGTCTTGAGCATAAAAATGCACGCTGTGCAAACCTACGGCATGACCTTGGGGAATAAACAATTGTTCGCCAGGCTGCAACTTGTCACGCAATGACAGTGCGGAGTCCAAATTCGGGGCGGTGTAACAACCTGTTAACCACTCTGCAAGCAAACCTTTCAGTGCAGCATCGTCTACTCTTAACTGCTCTAACAAGGGTGAAAGCGAGCTAGATTTGCTTGAAGAAACAGCAACCGCAGGGCTGTAAAAACTCAGCTTCGCCAAAGGCACATCCGACGCAAAAGACTTGACGGTATCGAGCTTGCTGACCTCTAGGGCTGCCAAGCGTTCGCGTAAAGCGGCTTCAAAGGCTTGTTCCCAGCCAGGGGTGACATGAACGCGGTTCCACAGGGGTTTGAGGTTTTGTAAGCCATGCTTGGCCAACCAAGGCACCAAGCGCTCGTCTGTACGCAGTTTTTCTTGCAAAGCCGTAAGCGCTTGATGACGTGCTAGCAATTCGACCAATTTGGCCGATTGTTGGTTGCTGTTGTCTTGCGCGGTCTTACGCGCCTCTTCCAAGCTAGGGGTTTGCGATTCCAAATTTTGCAGATCTTGCGACAACTGTTGGGCTGTCGTTTTGGCTTGAACCAACTGAGCCTCAATGCGTTCGACATGGCTGTTGTCAGGTGCAGTCAGCGCATGTTGATCGAGCTGTAATCGATTTTGCCGCTGCTCGAGTTGGCTCAACTGATCTTGCAACCCACGTTGCTCGGCAGCCAAAACTTGGATTTGTTGCTGCACTTGGGTGACCACGGCGGCTTGGTCTTGCGACACCTTTAAAGCATCACGCCAATTTTTTTCGAATGCGGGTTGCTGCTGATCCAAGGTTTGGCGCTGTTGCTGGGTGTTTTCAAGCAGCGATTGAGCCTGCGATTGCTCATGGGTCAAAGCCTGGGTTTGTTCACTGGCTTGGGTTGCTTGTTCGGACCATTGCGCCAATTGCGCTTGAATTTGCAGCAAACGCTCTTGCGCCCGTTGCCGACCTTCCACCACAAAACGAATTTCCGCCTCAAGCCGTCCAACCTCGGCCGTCGCTTGGTAGAGCTGACCTTGGGCTTGGTTAACTTGCTCGCCCGAATCGTAGTGCGCTTGACGCAGCGTTTCTATCTGACTTTCGGTATGCCGCAAATCGGCCGTTTTAGCTTCAAGCGCATTACTGGCTTGCTCGGTTTGTTGCTGCAATTGGGTTTGGCTGACCTCGGCTTCAGCACGCTTTAAGAACCACAACTGGTGTTGCTTGAGGGTGGACTGGCTTTGCAGGTCTTTAAAGCGCTGGGCTACCTCGGCTTGGCGTTCGAGCTTTTCCAAATTGGCGTTCAATTCTTGCAGAATATCTTCGACGCGGGTGAGGTTTTCTCGGGTATCCCCAAGTCGGTTTTCGGTTTCGCGACGACGCTCTTTGTATTTGGAAACACCGGCGGCTTCCTCTAAAAACAAACGCAACTCTTCAGGCTTGGATTCGATGATGCGACTGATGGTGCCTTGGCCAATGATGGCGTAGGCACGTGGCCCTAAGCCTGTGCCAAGAAAAACATCTTGCACATCGCGACGGCGCACCGGTTGGTTATTGATGTAGTAGCTGCTGGTGCCGTCTCGGGTCAGCACACGTTTGACGGCAATTTCAGCAAACTGGTTCCACTGCCCGCCTGCACGGTGCGAGGCGTTGTCAAAAACCAGTTCAACACTGGCGCGGCTTGACGGTTTTCTGCTGGTGGTGCCATTGAAAATCACATCCTGCATGGACTCACCACGCAGTTCGCTGGCGCGGCTCTCGCCCAAGACCCATCGAACAGCATCAATGATGTTGGATTTGCCACAGCCGTTGGGGCCCACCACCCCTACCAATTGGCCTGGCAATAAAAAATTCGTCGGATCAGCAAAAGACTTGAAACCGGAGAGCTTGATCGAATTAAGACGCACCTAAAGCCCTTTAAAAAGGTTAAATCGTTGAGGAATAAAAATCAGGTAGCAGACTTCAAATCTTTTTCAATCCATTCACCCACTTCAGTCAAAAGGTTTTGCAAGGGGGGGATGGCTTTGGCGATGTCGACTGCAAGTTCAGCCAAATGCTTGGCTCGGCTCATGGCTTCGAGTTGAATCATCTGCTGACTGAGTTCGGGGCCGCATAAAAAAGTGACGTAGCCTTTGAGTGAGTGCAGCAAGCGCTGAACTGGTTCGCTGTCTTGGCTGGTCAAGGCCGCGTTCAATGAAGCCAAGTCTTTTTCCAAGCTTTCCTTGAAGGTTTGCGCCAAATTCAACATCTGCGCCTGATCCATGGCGAATTCTTGGGCTTTGCTGGGGTCGAGGAAGCTGTACATAGGCCCCGATAATATCAGCCATGAACCCCCATCTTGCCCAACTTCAGCCCTATCCGTTTGAGCGTTTACGCCATTTGTTTACAGGCGTCAGCCCCAAACCAGACTTAACCGCTATCAGCCTAGGTATTGGCGAACCGCGTCACCCCGCTCCAGCCTTGGTTTTGCAGGCTTTAGCAGCAAATATGGAGGCTTTGTCAGTTTATCCAGCCACGACTGGTGGCATGGCATTGCGTCACGCTTGCAGCGACTGGCTCAAACGTCGCTACCAAGTTAACGCTGACCCCGCCAGGCAAGTTCTGCCCGTGAATGGTTCTCGCGAAGCCTTGTTCGCTTTTGCGCAAACCGTATTGAATGGTGCCTGCGATGCTTTGGTGGTCTGTCCCAACCCGTTCTATCAAATCTACGAAGGTGCAAGCCTGCTTGCTGGCGCCAAGCCCTATTTTGTAGCCAGTAGGCCTGAAAACAATTTTGCAGTGGACTGGGACAGTGTTCCCAAAGCCGTTTGGGCCAAAACTCAGCTCGTTTTTGTCTGCTCGCCCGGCAACCCTACTGGTGCAGTGATGCCCTTGACCGAGTGGCAGAAATTGTTTGATCTCTCAGACGAGTACGGCTTTGTGTTGGCCAGCGACGAGTGCTACAGCGAAATCTATTTTGGTGACAAACCGCCGCTTGGTGGGCTAGAAGCAGCGATGCTTTCAGGCCGCCCAGATTTTCGAAATTTGGTTAGCTTCACCAGCTTGTCCAAGCGCAGCAATGTGCCCGGTATGCGAAGCGGCTTCGTGGCTGGCGACGCCCGGCTTATAGAGGCTTTTTTGCGCTACCGCACCTACCATGGCAGCGCCATGAGCGGCATGGTTCAAGCTGCCAGTATCGCGGCTTGGAGTGATGAAGTGCATGTTGAAGAAAACCGTGCTTTGTACAGAGAAAAATTCGCTCAAATCACCCCTGTCTTGTCCCAAGTGCTGGATGTCGCTTTGCCTGACGCGGGTTTTTACCTTTGGGCAGGTGTGCCGGGTGGTGACGATGAGGCTTTTGCGGTTGAATTGCTGGCTCAATACAATGTCACTGTGTTGCCAGGTCGGTATTTGGCGCGAGAAGTCAATGGCGTCAACCCAGGCCAAGGCCGAATTCGCATGGCTTTGGTCGCACAACCTCAGGAATGTCTTGAGGCGGCACAACGTATCGTTCAATTTGTTCAATCCCATTACCCATCATCCACATGAGCCAACAACTGCAATCCATTATTGACACCGCTTGGGAAAATCGCACCCAGTACAGCCCTTCCTCTGCACCCAAAGAATTGAGCGACGCCGTTGAGCACGTCATTGCCGAACTCAATGCGGGCCGCTTGAGGGTGGCCACCCGCGAAGCTGTAGGGCAATGGACTACGCATCAGTGGATCAAAAAAGCGGTTTTGCTGTCCTTTCGCTTGAAAGACAACGCCGTGGTCAAAGCAGGTGACTTGGGCTTTTATGACAAAGTACAAACCAAGTTCTCCAACATGGATGAGGCCCAGATGAAAGCCAGCGGAGTACGTGTGGTGCCGCCTGCGGTGGCGCGTCGTGGCAGCTACATTGCCAAAGGTGCCATCTTGATGCCCAGCTACGTCAATATTGGCGCCTATGTGGACGAAAACACCATGGTTGACACTTGGGCCACCGTTGGCTCTTGCGCACAAATTGGCAAGAACGTACACCTCTCGGGTGGTGTGGGCATAGGCGGCGTTTTAGAGCCTGTGCAAGCCAACCCCACCATCATTGAAGACAACTGCTTCATTGGCGCACGTTCTGAGGTGGTCGAAGGCGTCATCATCGAAGAAAACTCGGTTATCTCCATGGGCGTGTACATCGGTCAAAGTACCAAAATTTACGATCGCGCCACTGGCGAAGTGACCTATGGACGGGTTCCCTCTGGATCGGTGGTGGTGTCTGGCAACCTCCCCAGTGCGGACGGCAAATACAGTCTTTACTGCGCCGTCATTGTCAAACGGGTAGACGCACAAACACGTGCCAAAACCAGCTTGAACGATTTGCTGCGCGACTGAGATGTCTGCCACCCTTGAGTTGACCGAGCAACTGATTGCTCGCCCCTCTGTCACCCCAGATGATGCCGGATGCTTAGAGATTTTAGGCAACCGTTTACGCGCTTGCAAATTTGAATCAGAGCGTTTGAACTTCGGCCCAGACAACTTCAGGGTGAGCAATTTGTGGGCGATCAAGCGCAGCTCCTCACAAGCACCCACTTTGGTGTTTGCAGGTCACACCGATGTGGTTCCTACCGGCCCTTTAAACCAATGGACCACAGACCCTTTCACTCCAAGCCACCGCGATGGCAAATTGTTTGGGCGTGGTGCCAGTGATATGAAAACTTCTTTGGCTGCCATGGTGGTTGCGACAGAAGAGTTTTTAAAGCAAGAAGCCCATCCTCGGTTTTCCATAGCCTTCTTGCTGACCAGCGATGAAGAAGGTCCCTCAGTAGATGGCACAGTCAAAGTGGTTGAGTGGCTTGAGTCTCGAGAAGAAAAACTTGATTGGTGCATCGTAGGTGAACCCACGGCAGTTCACCGCATTGGGGACATGGTTAAAAACGGTCGCAGAGGCACACTGAGTGGCAAACTCACCATCAAAGGCATTCAAGGTCATATTGCCTATCCGCAACTGGCCAGCAACCCTATCCATTTGTTTGCACCTGCCTTGGCCGAATTAACCACAACCAGCTGGGATAAGGGCAATGATTTCTTTCAACCGACCAGCTGGCAAGTGAGCAATATCCATGCAGGTACAGGGGCAAACAATGTCATCCCCGCAGAAGTGGTGGTTGATTTCAATTTCCGATTCAGTACCGAATCAACCGCTGACGAGTTAAAGCAAGGCTTGGAAGCTGTGTTGCGCAAACACCAACTGGATTTCAACTTGACATGGACCTTAGGGGGCTTGCCGTTCCTAACCACCCCTGGTGATTTATTGGGCGTTGTTCAAGCAGCCATTCAAGCCGAAACGGGTGTTAACACAGAGCTTTCCACAACAGGTGGCACCAGCGATGCGCGTTTCATTGCCCAAATATGCCCCCAAGTCATTGAACTGGGCCCACCCAATGACAGCATTCACAAAATTAACGAGTATGTCCGCGTGAGCGATATAGATACATTGAAAAATATTTACCTGCGGATTTTGCAAGGCTTGCAGCGCCATACCAGCGCATGACAGTTTTTGAATTGATTGAAAACTGCGCCAAGGCCTTAACTGATGCAGGGGTGAGCTTTGGCCAAGGTACGTTGCAAGCCGCTGACGAAGCCGCTTGGTTGGTTCTTTGGAAGTTAGGCCTGCCTTTGGATGTAGATACCCATACGCTGCTTGATGACCTGCCAGACGCTTGTGTTCAAGACGTTCTGAGTTTATTGACCCAGCGTATTCAAACCCGCAAGCCCTTGGCTTATTTGACCCAAGAAGCTTGGCTGCAAGGCGTGTCTTTTTATGTGGATGAACGCTGCTTGATTGCGCGCAGCTTGATTGCCGAGGTGTTAGCGGATGGCAGCATTGACCCTTGGCTAAATCCAAAGGCAAGCAACGCTCTGGATTTATGCACAGGCGGAGGCAGTCTTGCGGTCTTGGTCGGCCTTGCCTACCCACAACTCGACGTGCAGGCTTTGGACATCTCAGAGGATGCGTTGGCGGTTGCAGCCATCAATGTGCAAAGACATGGTTTGCAAGAACGTGTAAAGCTTGTTGCGTCGGATGGTTTAGCAAAAGCCCAAGGCATGTTCGATCTGATTGTCTGCAATCCTCCCTATGTCAATACCCAAAGCATGGCATTGCTTCCCCTTGAGTTTCAAGCCGAACCCCCCTTGGCCTTGGCTGGTGGCAGCGACGGCATGGACTTCATTCGCCAGTTACTTCAAGAAGTCCCCTCTTTTATGAAAGAAGATGGCATCTTGGTATTGGAAATTGGTCATGAGTATGAACATTTCATAGCTGCATTTCCGACACTTGAATTCACCGGCCTGTCTACAAGTACAGGCGATACACAGGTACTGCTGATCACGCAATCGGCATTGTTGGCATGATCACACTTAAAAATATCAGTTTGCGCCGCGGTGCAAAAATTCTGCTTGACCAAACCTCGGTCAGTTTGAATCCAGGGGAAAAAGTGGGCTTGGTGGGCAGAAATGGGGCAGGCAAATCGTCCTTGTTCGCCTTGCTCAACAAAACGTTGACGGAGGACTCCGGAGAGTTTGAAATTCCTTCTCAATGGCGAATGGGCCAAGTGGCACAAGACATGCCCGAGACCGATGCCAGTGCAACAGACTTTGTGATTGAAGGCGACACCGAGTTGGTGGCAGCACGGGCCGAGGTGACTGCTGCTGAGGCCACGGACGACGGTGAACGCATGGCCAACGCCTATATGGCCTTGCATGATGCTGGTGAACACGATGCCGCTTCCCGCGCACAGGCGTTGATACAGGGCTTGGGATTCAAAACCCTTGAACTTAACAAGCCAGTCAACAGTTTTTCCGGTGGATGGCGTATGCGCTTGCAGCTGGCCCGAGCCTTGATGTGCCCAACCGAGTTGCTGTTGTTGGACGAGCCTACCAATCACTTGGACTTGGATGCATTGGTATGGCTTGAAGCGTGGCTCAAACGCTATGAAGGCACCTTGTTAGTGATCAGCCATGACCGAGAGTTCTTAGACGCTGTTACCAATGTCACCTTGCATATTGATGCGGGAAAATTAGTGCGCTACGGTGGCAATTACAGCAAGTTTGAAGACATGCGTGCTGAACAAATGACCTTGCAACAAAATGCTTTTGCCAAGCAGCAAGACAAGATTGCACACTTGCAAAAATTCATTGCCAGGTTCAAAGCCAAAGCAAGCAAAGCCAAGCAAGCACAAAGCCGTGTCAAGGCTTTGGATCGCATGGAAAAAATTGCACCGCTTTTATCTGAAGCTGATTTTCAATTTGAATTCAAAGAGCCTGCCAATCTCCCCAACCCCATGCTGTCTATGCAGCATGTGGACTTTGGCTACCCCGCAGCAAGTGACGCCGCCGATGGTGCTTTGCCTACCGTGATTGTTCGAGATGTCAGCAAGTCAGTGTTGGCCGGACAACGAATTGGTATTTTGGGTGCCAACGGTCAAGGTAAATCCACAGTGGTAAAAACCATCGCACGAGATCTTGCCGCCATCAACGGTGAAATCACCGAGGGTAAGGGCTTGAACATCGGCTATTTTGCTCAACAAGAATTGGATGTGCTGCGCCCTGCAGACAACCCGCTTGACCACATGATTGCGCTTGCCAAAAAAGTAGCTGCTGAGGGAAAATTGGCTGGACAGGCTTCACGAGAACAAGACTTACGCAGCTTTTTGGGTCAGTTCAACTTTGGTGGCGACATGGTCAAGCAAAGTGTGGGCAGCATGAGCGGGGGTGAGAAAGCCCGCTTGGTGCTTTGCATGATGGTGTGGCAGCGACCCAATTTGCTGCTGCTCGATGAGCCTACCAATCACCTTGATTTGGCCACCCGAGAGGCGCTCTCGATGGCGCTCAATGAATTTGAAGGCACTGTCATGTTGGTCAGTCACGACCGCGCCCTGCTTCGCGCAGTATGCGATGAGTTTTGGTTGGTCTCCAAAGGCGGCATTGCGCCGTTTGATGGCGACTTGGATGACTACCAACAGTTCTTGCTCGACGAGGCTAAACGGATGAAAGCTTTGGCACAGGCAGAACAGGCGCAACTTCAACAAAAAGTGCAGGCCGCTGCTGCAAAACCTTCACTGCCCAAAACACCTCCGCAAGGTTCATACAAAAAACAGCAGCGCCTTGAGTCGGATATGCAAACCCTAGAGCAAGAAAAAGAGAAGTTGACTCAGTCCATGTCTTTGACCACCGTACCCACAGAGTTAGCCAAGTTAGGAAAACAATTACAAAACACAGAGGATCAACTCTTACAGCTCGAAGCCCAATGGCTTGAATTGCTTGAGCAGTCAGAGAAAGCTTGAACAAGTAGCACACATAAAAAAAGCCAGCTCTGTTTGAACTGGCTTTTTTGTCTGCGATGGGGGTGGTAGGACGTGCTGGATTCGAACCAGCGACCAACGGATTAAAAGTCCGCTGCTCTACCAACTGAGCTAACGTCCCATCTTGATGCTTACATGCTTTTGGCGGTTCAGCAAAGCCGTAAAGTATAACTGTTTTTTGTCAATTTTTGTGCCTCTATACGGCAGATTTTTGGGACAACAGGTCTAATACCCAAGCAGCTGCGCAGTTGCCAAATGTCGCGGTGACGGTGACCACTGAACCATAGCCATGGCAGTTTAATGAGCTGTCTCTTTGCGCATCAACTACTTGCGAGGGTGCCACACTTTCTTTGCTAAAAACAGCAGTAATTCCCATGGGCTTTGCGGCAGCTGGGACGGCGTTTTGCTTGCGAAGACGTTGGCGCAATTGGGACAGCAAAGGGTCATGGGTAACATCAGCCAAATCTGCCACATCAACTTTGTGGGGCTTACGTTTGCCACCGGCCGCCCCTACCGTGATAAAGGGCGCATGGGTGGCCAAAGCCCAAACAGCCATGGCTTGCTTGGCAGCCATTTGGTCGCAAGCATCTATAACTGCATCTGCTTGCACAGACAATAAGGCAGTGCAATTTTCAGGCGTCAGAAATTCCTCGACCGCAGCCACTTGGCAATCTGGGTGAATGAGGTAAATTCTTTCTTTAAGCGCAAGCACTTTGGACATGCCAAAAGTGGTCGTCAAAGCCGGCAGTTGACGGTTGATATTGGATTCAGAAATATGATCCAAATCAATCAAGGTCAAAGCTCTTACGCCGCTGCGGGCAAGACACTCCACTGCCCATGAGCCTACACCGCCTACACCGACCACCACAACATGGCTTTGACGAATTTGTTGGGCGCCAATTTCTCCATACAAACGTGAAAGACCACTGAAGCGTCTGTCAGCATCTGAGACGTCTTCAAATATCACTTGATTTGTGCCAACCTGTCCTTGGCAGCAGCAGCGGCTTCTGTGGTTGGATATAACTTTAAAAGATCGTTAAAGGTTTTGCGTGCTTCTTTGGTTTGCTTGATTTCCAATTGTGCATTGCCAACAGTCAACATCGCCTCAGGTGCTCTAACGTGGTTAGGAAAGTCAATGACCAGCCCTTTGAGCTGGGCAATGGCTTCATTGAAGTCACGACGTGCAAATTTGGCACTGCCTAACCAATACAAAGCGCTGGGTTTATAGCCTGAATCGGAATAGACACGAATAAACTGAGCAAATTCTTTGGCGGCTTGGGCAAAGTCACCTTTTCTAAACAGCACAAAGGCTGCTTCGAAGTCGCGTTTTTCTTCGGGTTCGGCTAGAAACTCAAAACCGTCTACCTGAACATTGACCTTGCTGGACTTGGGTGCCTCTTCCTTAACTGGTGGTGAAGGTGGAGGCGCTTCTTGCTTTGCGAAATGAGCATGAATTTTTTGAAAACGCTCTTCAATTTCTATACTGATGTCCTTTTGCGCACGTTGCAAAAGACTTATTTCTCGCAATAACTGCTCGCGTTCGCCTCGCAAACTTGCGACATCTTGCTTGAGTGAATCAATTTGAGCTTGCAACTGTAAAAGCGCTTGCCGATTGTCTTGCTTGGACTGGTTGAGCTCGACTTCTACTTGTTTGCGCACAAGCTCAAATTGCTTTTGAGATTGATCAAGGGATTTTTGTAGCGTTTGTTCTGAGGCTTGCAATTGTGTTTGTCGCTGGTTTTCAAGCCGTTGCCGCAAATCTAATATGGCGCGCCTGGCCTCTTCATCTTCAAACAGGGCAGCCTGTGCAGTGGGTGCCAATACACCCAACAAGCACAGATACGCAACAAGAAGCCAAGATTTCATCGGTAAAAGAACTCAGCGCGACGATTTTTTGCAAATGCGCTTTCATCAGTACCTTGTACTGAAGGTTTTTCTTTGCCAAAGCTCACCGACTCTACTTGAGACTCCTGAACACCAAGCAAACTCAGACTTTGGCGAACTGCGTCAGCACGCTTTTGACCCAAGGCAAGGTTGTACTCACGACCACCGCGTTCATCGGTATGGCCTTCAAGTGAGACTTTCGCCTTGGGGTTGGCTTTGAGAAATTGTGCGTGGGTTTCAATGGTGCTTTGGTACTCTGACTTCACCACAAAGCTGTCATAGTCAAAGAAAATCACCTTGGAAACATTGCCCGCAGGTCCTGAACTCAAGTTGGAGCTGGCCGAGCTATCAACAGGAACGACTGCGGACTTGGCTTCTTTTGCATCTGGAGCGGCAGTGACAGGGGCAGGCATGACGGGGTCAGGGGTTATGGAAACTTTGGCGCCTGATTTATCTTCGACTGGCACGTCATTGAGTTTGACACCAGAAGCGCAGCCAGAAATTAGCAGGACAAGTCCCAGTGACAAAAATAATTTTTTCATGAAATCTCCAGATGAATCAAGGTTTGAGAAAAGGGCCCCAATGGGGTTCTCGCATGTTGGAAGTTTGTCCAGCGAGTCTGGCGCGTATTTTGCCATCTAAAGTTGTCGTCATCAGGGACTCTCGTCCTTGCGATTGGGTTGAGTACATAATTAGTTTACCGTTTGGAGCAAACGTGGGTCGTTCATCTGCGTTCGTGTCTGTCAAAGGCACAACTTTATCGTTGATCAAATCCATGATGTGGAGTTTGTAGGCAGACCCCACACGAGAGATAAATGCCAGCCATCGTCCATCAGGACTCAGGCTGGGTGAAATGTTGTAACTGCCCGTGAAAGTAACTCTTTGCACCGGACCTCCGGTGGCAGGCGTTCTGTAAATTTGCGGCGAGCCGCCACGGTCACTGACAAAATAAATTGCCGAACCATCCGAACTGAAAATTGGTTCGGTATCTATGCCGTTGGACTGCGTGAGTCGTTTGGGCTCACCGCCCTTGGCGTTAATTAAAAATAACTGTGAGCCACCATCACGGCTCAAAGTAATGGCAAGACTATTGCCATCAGGCGACCAAGCAGGCGCACTGTTGGAGCCTTTGAAATTGGCAAGCACTCTTCGCTTACCAGAAGCAATATCGTGCACATAGACGACGGGTTTGCGAGGCTCAACAGACACATAGGCCAATTCGTTACCGCTGGGTGACCAACTGGGCGAAATAATGGGCTCTTGACTGGTCAAAGCGGCTTGCGGATTCTCGCCATCAGCATCTGCGACCCAGAGCAAATGTTTGGGGCCTTGCTTAGTGATGTAAGCGATACGGGTTGAGAAAATACCTTTATCACCCGTCAGTTTTTCATAAACGTGGTCGGCGATGCGATGCGAAACCAAGCGCAAGTCTGCGGGGACAACCACATAGCTTTGCCCGCCCATGTCTTGACCCTTAACAGTGTCCCATAGACGAAAACGAACATCGAACCGACCGTCAGCCATTCGTGAAATACTGCCTGTTAAAAGAGCGTCTGCAGGCTTTTGCCGAATAGGTTCAAAGTCGGGGCGAGTAACTTCATCAATGACCATGCCAGCAGGTGTACTGCGAAATTGCCCACTGCGATCAAGGTCAGCAGACACAATTTGGGTGATTTTTTGAGGGGCGTTGTCTTCACCGCGGAAGTTGGCTATGGCGATGGGAATTTGTGTCACGCCAACGCCAGAAATTTCAACCCTGAAATCTGCTTGGGCTGGTACAGACCAAAAAAAAGTCAAGAGGATCAGTCCAAGAGAGGAAAATAAAGAAGTCATTGCTTTCCTTGGTTCAAACAATACAAAGTAAAGTATTTGCCATAGGCCGCCTGCCCTTGCAGGATACAAACGGCCAGACCCATGGCGCCATCCAAAAATCCCAAGCGAAAAATATAGCTTTTGATAAATGCGACAAGACCTGAGCCGACCGCACGAGACATGGTGGTGGTGTGACCTTGCGCAAATTTTTGTGCGGCCCAAGCTTGGCTGTAAACCTGCAATTTGCGCCAATAGGATTGGACGCAGGGATAACTGAAATGAAGCAGGGACTGCTTAAGTCTGCCCCTAGGTTGGCCTTGAAGTGAAAGAACTTTTTCATGAACCACATCATCGCTGAAGCGGGCTGTGTGTCTTTGAAACAATCGCGTCACTCGGTCAGGCCGCCAACCACAGTGATGTATCCACTGGCCGCAAAAATTGGTCAATCTAGGAATATCGTAAAGCGAAAAGCTTGGCTGAGATAAAGTTTGTTGAATTTCCAAAGACAATTTGACAGACACACGCTCATCTGCGTCCAAAGACAAGACCCAGTCGTGACTGGCAAAACCCAAGGCTTTATTTTTTTGCGGGCCAAAGCCCTCCCAACTGTCAGCCATAAAGACTTTGGCGCCTAGATTTTGAGCTAATGAAACAGTGTCATCTGTGCTTTGACCATCCAGCACAATCACTTCATCTGCAAATGCAACGCTTTCGATACAGGCCACAATATTGGCGCTTTCATTGCGTGTAATGATGATGACACTCAAAGGCATACTGCGATTCTAACCAAGCGAGGTTTCAGTATCGTCATAATCCGAAAAAAGTTTTTTAACAAAACATGACCACTCAGCCTCGTATTCGGCACCGACTTGTTCGTGCATTTGCCCATTTCACCCATCCTATCAGCGCATGGGTGGTGACGGCTGTATGCGTGTTGCTGGTGTCTGTCACAGAGCCCTTGATCCCAGCCTTGCTCAAACCGCTGCTCGACAAAGGTTTTGCTCAAAATGATTTTCCAATATGGCAAGTACCGATAGCCTTGATTGGACTTTTCGGTTTGCGCGGTTTGGGCGTCTTCCTCAGTCAGGTGGCCATGGCCAAAGCCACCAACCATGGTTTGATCCAATTGCGAATGAAGATGTTTGCAAGGTTACAAAATGCGGATTTGGCTTTATTCAAGCAGCAAACCGCCAGTGCACTGGGAAATACCCTTGTTTTTGAAGTCCAAAACGGGGCGCAGCTGATGGTGAATTCGCTAATGAGTTTGGTGCGCGATAGCTTGACCTTGCTCGCCTTGGTAGCCTACCTTCTTTATTTAAATTGGCAGCTCAGTTTGATTGTGGCCTTGCTGTTTCCAGCGGTGGCTTGGTTGATGAAAGCCTTGAGTACACGCTTGTACCAAATCACGCGAGACACGCAAGCAGCCACCGACGAGCTGGCCTATGTGGTTGAAGAGACCTCACTGGCTTACAGAGAAATACGGCTTCATCAAGCCCAGTCCATGCAAATCAGTCGTTTTGAAATTTTGGCAAAAACGCTTCAGCGCTTGGCCATGAAGACATCTGTTGCCAGCTCGAGCATGACCCCCATGACACAGATTTTGTCTGCTATCGCTTTATCAGGCGTGATCAGCGTGGCTTTGTTACAAAGCCACCAAACCGGCATGACTGTGGGTGGGTTTGCTGCATTTGTCACTGCGATGTTGATGTTGATTGCCCCAATCAAGCACCTGTCAGAAATCACTGGCCCGCTTACACGAGGTCTAGCAGCGCTAGAACGCGGTTTTGAATTGATTGAAGACACGCCCTTAGAAAGTGGGGGCAGTCACCAATCGCTAAGGGCACGCGGCCATATCCAGTTGGAAAACATCTCTGTGAAGTACCAGTCTGATATGCCGTGGGCTTTACGGCATATTGACTTGAATATCAACCCAGGCGAAACGTTTGCCTTGGTGGGCTCGTCTGGCTCAGGTAAAACCACGTTGGCCAATGTGTTGCTTCGTTTTGTCAGTATCTCTGAAGGCAAAGTTTGCCTTGATGGAATACCTCTTGAGGACTGGGATTTGCTTTCATTACGCAAGCAATTTGCCTTGGTAAGCCAAAACGTGGTGGTTTTGAATGACAGCCTTGCTGCAAATGTTGCTTTGGGTCAAACACCGGACGAGCAACGGGTAATTGCCTGCCTGCAAGCCGCGCATTTGGGCGATTACCTTGCTAGCTTGCCCCACAATATTCATACCTTGGTTGGTCATAATGCATCTTCCTTGTCTGGTGGACAACGGCAACGCTTAGCAATTGCAAGAGCCCTGTACAAAGACGCACCAGTGCTTATTTTGGATGAAGCCACTTCAGCGCTGGATAACGAGTCTGAGCGTTTGGTGCAAGATGCACTTCAAAGTCTGCAAAAAAACCGGACGACCTTGGTTATTGCCCACCGGTTAACCACCATTGAAAAAGCCGATTGCATTATTGTGATGGAGCAAGGCCGCATTGTTGAGCATGGAACACACCAACAGTTGCTACAAGCGCAAGGTGCTTATGCAGCCATGTTCAAACACAGTCAATCGGCTGTTTTGTCGTAAGGGAGCAGGGTTGACACAGCCGATACAAATGAATCAACACTTGGTTGAATCAAGCGCAGACACCATGCTTCGTTATGAAACGAGGTCACTTCTGGATATGTGAACCAAACCAGGGTAGGTTTGCGCAAAGCAACCGCCATATGGTAGGGGCCAGAGTCAGTTGAAACAAAAACATCACAAGCATCGATCAGACCGGTTGAACTGCTCAACGTGGTTTCACCTGCTGCATCCACGATATGAAGATCTTGCAGGTGTATTTCCCTCAAATGCGTCATAAATGCTTGGTTCACATCTTTTTCAAAAGGTGCGCCACTTAAAAGAATATTGGCAGGGTAAAGCTTCAAAAGGTGATGAAAGCATTGGGCCAAATGTTTCAAATTGGGGCGTTTGACCATGGCGTCTGCTGTGCCACAACCGATGTTCAAACCAATCACGGGCAAATCATTGTGAAAACGATGTTGGTGAAAAGCTTGCCACGCCCTGCCCTCGTCTGTGACTTGCATTTCAATGGGGGTGGTTAAGCGCTCTAAGCCAAGCGCTTGCAAAGCCACAAAGTCGCGATTGGTGTAATCCATGGGCAAAGTCAGTGCATGGCTTTGTGCGAATTCACGCACACTCGGCGAGGACTTTTCATAGAAAAAAGAACGCAAGGGAAACTGTGCAACACCTACAGTGGATGCGTCCACAGCCCTGCCAGCTAACCAAGTGAGTGCCGAGGTTTTGATGCCGTATGGCTCGAAATCAATCACCATATCTGGTTTAACCTCGTGGCAAATTCTTCGCAGCGAGGCCCAGATCGACCAGAAGGAGGCCCTTTTGCCATTTGCGTCTGACGGGTCTTTATCACGCACCGTGATGAAATGCGCACTTTCCAACAAAAAATGTTGCGCTATCAGAGCTTCAGTTGGGTAACCAGGATGTTTACTTAAAAAAACCAAATGCAACTGAACCTTCGGCCATCGGTTTTTCAATACACGCCAAGCCGCAGAACTGCGCAGCAAGTCGCCCACCCCTAGACTGTGGGACTTGATCATCACAATCGAGCGCGGGTCTGTATTCACTGTGCAGCCAGTTTTTGAAATAAGTCGTCGTATTGCTTTGCTGAATCTGACCAGAGGTGGTGCATAGAAAAATCAAGCGCAGCTTCTTGATGCTGGGCATAGGTTGCGGGCTCAGACAATTTCAAAACAGCTGCGGCAAGTGCGTTCACGTCTAAGGGGTCGGGCAAGATCATTGCATTAACCTCATTTTGCAAATCAGCAGCAACACCACAATATTTTGCTTGGCTTACCACTACGGGCAGTCCAAAAGACATGGCTTCAAGAACAACCATGCCAAAAGTGTCTTCTAGCGAAGGGTGAAGCAATATATCTGAACCAGCATAGACTTCCTCCATATTGCTGATAACGCCTAAGTAGCGAACCCGATCTGCCATACCAAGGCGAACCAAGCTGTCTTGCCATGGCTTGGTGGGAGTGGCTTTACCGACAACCAGCAAGCTGTATGAATTATCGAGCGTTGCCAACACTGCCAATACTGTGTCAAGATTCTTTTTGACGGCGTCATTGCCCACCCACAATAAAACTTTGGAAGACTTAGCGTTCTCCTTTAAAACTGATGCAGAGCCAATTGCATGCCCAGTTGAACGTGGGTAAATGCCTGGTGAAATACTCAGTAACTGCGCTTGCGGTATGGGCGGTTGCATATTTTGCAAACGCTGTTTCAAAGGTTTTGACACAGCCACCCAAAATCGCTTTGGTTGCAATCGAAAACGGAAAAACTCTAAGGCGGTATAAGTCCATAAACGAGCACTGGTCAAGTATTTAAACCCATTGTGCAAGCGTTGAAGAAAAGTTAAATCTTCCATTGATTTGCAACGCATCGGCAAGACATGAACGGTTTGAACCTGTCCATGCCAAGTGTTTTCATGGGAATGCACAATATCAAAACCGCGCCGAGTAAGCCACCATGTGGCCAAGGCGAACCACAATTGGTTCAGCCATCGGGGACGTTTGAAAAACAAAGGAATGGGATGGTAAGTCACTGTGTCCAACGCGCGGTCCATCTCTTGGGCAAAGACATGGACATCATGCATTTGCGCCAAAGCCACAGCGATTGCCACCGCATAGGCCTCTGCACCTCCCGCATCTCGGCGAAAGGTTCGGTGTAACACAGCGATTTTCAAGCGAGACCTTGCCATAGCCATGCTGACCTAAGCAAGTCTTTTACTGTCTTCATAGCGTGTCAAAACTTTAAGAAGAAATTGAATCGGGTTTGTTGAGCGAACCACGGGAACCCTTGGAAGCGCGGTCATTCTGTCAGTTGAACATGCCCTGCCCCGATAGGTAGTGGTAGCAGCCACATAACCCGCTTGTGATACCAAGACTTCATGCTCAGGAGAAAAATGGCCATAGGGGTAGCAAAATTGTGTCACTGATTTTTGCAAAAGGTTCTCTAGATCGCTTTTGCTTTGGTGCAATTCATTGCTCGCTTCAGCTAAGGAAAGTTGGTTTAAGTTCGCATGACTACATGTATGCGAACCCACTTCCATACCCGCATCCACCCAT